>ERZ1034713.803-NODE-803-length-16427-cov-4.809736_pt1 | contig 16427 bp, 17 predicted proteins | sample MGYA00520692_ERZ1034713 | MGnify/ENA primary metagenome ERZ1034713 (study PRJEB33766, sample SAMN09781717) | gut metagenome | biome: gut microbiome | host: Homo sapiens | place: Madagascar | study: EMG produced TPA metagenomics assembly of the PRJNA485056 data set... | reverse complement strand
CACTGCGGCAAAAGCTGTCCCGCCAGTGCCAGAACCATCCAGACCAGAATTGCTATTTTCTTTTTCAAACCATTTTCCTGCCTGATTCTTCACCTATTCATATGCAAAAAAGATCTGGAAATATTCCAGATCTTTCTTTTCTCCATCATCAGATATCCAGTTTTACCTTCATCTCTTCCTCTGCTTCCTGTTTAAACTCCTCAATCTGTACCTGGCTTAAGGACGGAAGCTGATCCAATGACTGCACACCGAAGCTCCGCAGGAAATCCTCCGTCGTGCCGAACAGCAGTGGCTTACCCGGCGCGTCCAGCCTTCCAAGCTCTTTCACCAGATTATATTCTACCAGTTTGTTCACCGCATGATCCGAAGAAACGCCTCGTATTTTTTCTATTTCCATTTTTGTAACCGGCTGCTTGTATGCAATAATTGATAAAGTTTCCAGCAGCACATCGGTAAGAACTCTACGCTTCGGCTGGCTTGCAATCTTGATCAGATACTCATACATTTCTGTACGAGTGCACATCTGATACGCTCCATCAAGCTCGATGATTGCAACGCCTCTTCCCTGTTCCTTCCATTCCTTCATCATTTCTTCAATGAGCTTTTTCGTTTTATTTTTATCCAATTCAATTGTATTTGCGATTTTTTCAAGCTCCACAGATTCCCCCATGGTAAAAAGAATCGCTTCGATAACTGCTTTATATTCTTTATTTGTCATATACCCTCATCTAAGCTGCAATCTTAGAGTCAATTTGAATATCATCAAAAATATGTTCCTGGGAAATAAGAATTTTTCCTGTCTTCATCAATTCAAGTATCGCCAGAAACGTAACAATCACTTCCACTTTGCTTGACTGTGCCTCTAACAGACTACGAAAGCTGAAATGTTTATGTGTCGTGGCATAATTTTCAAGATATTCTGTTTTTTCTTCCAATGACACTTCTTCTTTTTCAATCTTGCCAAATTTTGATCGCAAAGGATCGATTTTATCCTGCTGTTTGCGCATGATACTTTTAAAAATCTCATTAAGCTTGGCAAGTGTGATGTCAGACACCAGTTCTTCTACATTGAGTGGTTCCTCATATGCAAGCACTTCCTCCGGAATTGTCGGCTTTTTGAACATCACTCTCTGCGCATCTACCTGGCGGTCTTTTAATTCATACGCCATGCACTTATACATCTTATATTCAAGCAGCTGCTGAACCAGCTCCGCACGCGGATCGGTCTCTTCCTCTTCATCATCCGGATCTCTTGGCAAAAGCATTTTTGATTTGATATCGATCAAAGTTGCCGCCATCACAAGAAATTCACTGAGCACATCCAGATCCTGCCGCTTCATTTCTGCAATGTATTCCATATATTGTGCCGTAATCTCTACAATCGGGATATCATAAATATTTACTTTATTTTTATCCAGCAAATAAAGTAGGAGATCCAAAGGTCCCTCAAAGACCTGTAACTTAACCGTCAGTTCCATGTGCAATTCCTTTCTTTCACAAAGCATATTTTAACTTGATATAGTGTAAAAAGCAAGGACAAATTACAACATTTAGTGTTTTACAGCAATGGTGCAAACAATTTTAACGCTCCAAGGAACACACGATGGATGAATACTTTATTATGACATTCCTCTTTTGTCATCTCATGACATTTCGTGAATGTTTCCAATGCGTCGGATTTTACCTGCATGACCGCCCTGGTTTTATACATAAAGGTTCCACACTCAAAATGCAGATACAAGCTGCGGTAATCCAGATTAATCGTGCCTACCGCCGCATACACATCATCTACAACAAAACATTTGGAATGAATAAATCCCGGTGTATATTTATATATTTTCACGCCATATTTCAGCAAATGTTCAAAATTTGCCTGCGTCAACAGATATACCATCTTTTTATCCGGTATTCCAGGCACTACAATCCGTACATCCACACCACATTTTGCTGCATTTACCAATGCAGCTGTCATTTCGGAGCCAAGAATCAGATACGGGGTAAAGATATATACATATTTTTTTGCATGCTCAATAAGATTCAAGTATACGTTTTCTCCCACATCCTCGTGATCCAGCGGCGAATCACTGTAAGGCTGAATATATCCCGGACCAGCTACCGCATCCTCTGGCAATTCTGAAGCTTTCCGGTAGAATTCATACTCGTCTTCCGTCTTTGTAATGTAATCCCACATTTCCAGGAACATGCTTGTAAAGCTCCATACACCAGCCCCAGTCATCCGAAGTCCCGCATCTTTCCAGTATCCAAATTTTCTTTTTTCATTGATGTACTCATCCGCAAGATTAAACCCACCAGTATAGGCAACTTTGCCATCAATCACCGTAATTTTTCTGTGATCACGGTTATTTAAAATAATCGAAAGCACCGGACGAAACGGATTAAAGCATGCGCAATGAATTCCTCGTTTCTGTAACTCCAGGTAAAATTTTGGTGGAAGTGTCTGGATACAGCCCACATCATCATAAATCAACCGAACATCAACACCTGCCGCCGCTTTTTCTGCAAGAATATCAATAATCGTATCAAACATTTTACCGTGTTCAAGAATAAAATATTCCATAAAAATAAAATGCTCGGCGCGTTTTAAATCTTCAACCAATTGTGGAAAAACGTTCTCTCCACTGGAATAATAGGTACTGTCACCTTCTCTGTACAACGGATATCCCGCTTTGGAAGATATATAATAAGATTGCTGATGCGCATAAAAGTCATCCTTTTGCAAATCTTCTCGTATTTTTGCATCTTCCCGGCGATATGGCACCACCTTATCGGCCACATATTCCATCTTTTTTCTCGTACGTTTCGTAATTTCCGAACGTCCAAAAATAAAATATGCAGGGCACCCGAAAATCGGGAGAAAAAGCACAAGAAATATCCACGACATTTTGTATGAAGTCCGCATATCTTTATTCGCGATATACAAAGCAAGCGCAACTGCCGCAATTTGCAAGCACATATTTACCGCAGAGTTTGCTGCTGTCGCACTGTAGATCAAATAAACAAACCATCCAAACTGCAATATGATAATTAATGCCCCGATCACTAATTTACTAAATACTTTACTGGCAAATCGTTTCATATCAAAAACCTCCATAATGCATTTTATATCAAACGCAACAGATTATCAACATGCAGATTCCCCCATGCTTTGGTATAACCATCTCTCACTTTCTCATTTTTTTCTACCGATTCATATAATTTCAGTTTGATATCTTCCGGTCGAAGCCCTGGATTTTTTTGCAGTGCAAGTGCAATTGCTCCACTAACCACAGGTGTTGCCATTGAAGTTCCGCTTTTTCTCACATAATGATTGTTTCTGTCAAGACTAATCATATTTGTCCCCGGTGCTAGAATTTCCGGTTTTACAATACAACATTCGGTGGGGCCCTGCCCACTGTATTCTTTCGGCATCAAATGCCCTGGATTTTTATCATCATTTGCTCCAACAGTTATGATTTTCCGCGATATTCCAGGGACCGTAACACTGCCCTCACCTGGTCCGTTATTTCCTGCCGCTGCTACCACAATCATATTATCATCCCACAATTGTTCCAGTTTGTCGACAATCAATTTCTGTTCTTCGCTCTCTGCCCCCGGAAGAAACCCCACCGAAAAATTCAAAATGCGTATCCCATATTTTTTCTTATATTCCTGTATCCACTCAAGAGCCATCAATACACGATTGGTTTTTCCGTTTCCTCCCCTATCAAGCACTTTGATTGCAGCCACCTGTGCATCCGGTGCAATGCCCTTAATTGTTCCATTGCTGCAGATAATTCCTGTAACATGCGTGCCATGGCCGTTATCATCATAACAATAGTCCCTGCCATCTACAAAATCTTTAAATCCAAACACGCGGTTTCGTAAATCTCTGTGCAAAAACACTCCTGTATCGAGTACTGCAATACGAACATTTTTCCCTGTATATCCATTTCTGTAAACTTCATTGGCATGCACCTGTTGTTTTAGAAGTTTCATTTTTATTCATATCCATATTTCATAGTTTCTATCATATCATATGTCATTTTTCCTTTATCAGTGAATACAGAATTTACGAGATTGTCTTTTTGCTATATACCAAAAAAGCTGCACGCTTACACGTACAGCTTTCGTTTCCATGTCACATCAATTATGCGTTTTCCGGAACATCTTTGATGGAGAAACTAATTCTTCCCATCTTGTCCTTGCCAAGACATACAACCTTAACCTTATCGCCTAAAGTTAATACATCTTCTACATGATTGATTCTTTCTTTTGCAATCTTGGAAATATGAACCATTCCCTCTTTGCCTGGAGCAAACTCAAGAAATGCTCCAAATTCTTTAATGCTTACAACAGTTCCTGTAAGAATCTGTCCCTCAGCGAAATCTGTTGTAATAATCTTGATCATATCAATCGCCTTTGCAATCGCAGCTTTGTCTGTTCCACAAACAGATACAGCTCCATCGTCTGTGATATCAATCTTAACACCAGTACGGGCAATAATCTCATTGATTGTTTTACCCTTCTGGCCTACAACATCACCGATCTTGTTTGGATCGATCGTAATCTGCTCAATCTTTGGAGCCCACTCATTTACTTCCTTACGCGGCTCTGAAATCGCCTTGCTCATTACTTCATCCATAATATAAAGTCTTGCTTCTCTTGTACGGGCAATTGCTTCCTCTACGATTGGTCGAGTCAGACCATGAATTTTAATATCCATCTGGATTGCAGTAATTCCTTCATGTGTACCTGTTACCTTGAAATCCATATCTCCGAAGAAATCTTCCAGTCCCTGGATATCGGTAAGTACTAAATAATCATCATCCGTATCTCCAGTCACAAGGCCACAGGAAATACCGGCTACCATCTTCTTGATTGGTACACCAGCTGCCATCAGGGACATGCAAGATGCACATGTAGAAGCCATGGATGTAGATCCGTTGGATTCAAAAGTTTCAGACACCGCACGGATTGCATATGGGAACTCCTCAACAGAAGGAAGTACCGGAACAAGTGCTCTCTCTGCCAAAGCTCCATGTCCAATCTCACGACGTCCCGGTCCACGGCTAGGCTTTGTCTCTCCTACAGAGTAGGACGGGAAATTATAATGATGCATATATCTCTTTGTTGTTACGTTCTCATCAAGACCATCGATTTTCTGAACTTCTGAAAGAGGTGCAAGTGTTACAACATCACAGATCTGTGTCTGTCCACGTGTAAACATTGCAGATCCATGTACACGAGGAATCAGATCTACTTCAGCTGCAAGCGGACGAATCTGATCGATAGCTCGTCCATCCGGACGCTTGTGATCTTTTAAAATCATCTTGCGGACAGTCTTCTTCTGATACTGATAAACAGCCTCGCCCAATACAGCGAGCCACTCTTCATTCTCAGCAAATGCTTCTTCAAACGTTTCTGTGATCTGACGGATATTCTCTTCTCTTACCTGCTTTTCATCGGTAAATACAGCTTCTTCCATCTGTTCCGGTGTAACAATCTCTCTCATTGCTGCAAACATTTCTTCTGGAATTGCACAGCTTGTATATTCATGCTTTGGCTTGCCAATTTCCTCACGGATTTTGTTCATGAAAGCAATAATTGTCTGGTTGACCTCATGGCATTTATAAATTGCCTCAATCATTTTTGCTTCTGGAATCTCATTGGCACCAGCTTCAATCATGATAACCTTTGTTGCAGTAGAAGCCACAGTAAGCTTAAGATCTCCCTCATCCCATTCTTTCTGAGATGGATTTACGATAAACTCACCGTCTTTCATTCCCATCTGAGTCATCGCACACGGACCATCAAATGGAATATCAGAAATAGTTGTAGCAAGTGCAGATCCGATCATAGCAACCAGCTCCGGACGACACTGTGGATCAACTGACATAACCATATTGTTCAAAGTTACATCATTACGATAATCCTTTGGAAACAGCGGTCTCATCGGACGATCGATTACACGTGCGGTAAGAATAGAGTTCTCAGAAGCCTTACCCTCACGCTTGTTAAATCCCCCAGGAATTTTACCTACTGCATACATTTTTTCTTCAAACTCAACGCTGAGCGGGAAGAAATCAATACCATCTCTTGGCTTGTCAGATGCTGTGGCTGTGGAAAGAACGGTTGTCTCTCCATATTTCAAAAGTGCAGCACCGTTTGCCTGTGCACATACTCTTCCGATATCTACCGTAAGAGTTCTGCCGGCAAGTTCCATTGAATAACTTTTGTACATGTCATTTCTCCTTTTCGGTTTTACTATTTCAAATTTGCAGAACCCCGAAACTACTGAACAAAGCAGGCCGTTCCTGCGCTCTTCAGTGGTCCCGGTAAAAAGTTCTGCAACACAATAAAAAGAAGAGCGGAATATAGCACTCCGCTCTTCGATTACAATTATTTTCTGAGACCTAAACGCTCGATTAAAGAACGATATCTCTCAATATCGATATTCTTTAAGTATGATAATAATCCACGTCTCTGACCGATCATCTTAAGCATACCTCTTCTGGAATGATGATCCTTTGGGTTAACCTTTAAATGCTCTGTAAGCTCCTGAATTCTTGCGGTTAATACAGCAATCTGAACTTCTGGAGATCCAGTGTCATTTGGTGTTCTGCCGTACTCAGCGATAATTGCCTGTTTCTTTTCTTTTGCGATCATTGTTGATCCTCCTTCATATTCTTATAATACCCGATAATCAGTAAAAGGTCGGAGTGTCCATCTACCGAATATGGGCTAAACCATACTAAGATAATATACCATAGCTTTGGTATGTTGTAAACAACTTTTTAATTTAAATATCGTGCAACACAAATTGGTGTACGATAATATGCGCTCGAAATCTTAATTCCAGTTCTTGCGTTACTTGCATGAACAATCTGTCCGTTACCAATATAAATACCAACATGACCGATTGTGCTGCCGCTACCATAGAAAAACAGATCGCCCGGCTGTGCCTCAGAAGCACTGATTCTCGTGCCATATCCTGGCTGTGAAGCGGCATGATGCGGAAGTGAAATCCCGTACCTTGCATAAATCTGCATGGTAAATCCAGAACAGTCAATACCATTTGTAAGACTTGTTCCACCCCATACATAACGATTCCCGACAAACTGTAACGCATACTGTACAAGTGATACTCTTGTATCGGACACTCCTGTACCATTTTCTAATTCTTTCACAGAAGATGCTGTCGGAAGCTTCTGGGATATCGTAACGTAATCTCCTGAAATATATCCTTTCTGGTCATCCACTTCCACTTTATACCAGTCATCCACAATTTTTTCTACGACAAGATCTTCTCCTTCACCGACCAGAGAAACAATTGCTGAATCTGTCGATGTATCTTCTCTTACACGTAAAGTTGTAGTATTAACAGTAGCAACTGTCTCTACTTCCTTCTCTGCAATCGCAAGTGCGACATCCCCCTTTAACAGGTATCCGCTTTTTACATATCCTTTTACTTTTCCAGATTTAATTTTAATCCATCCACCCTTCTGTCCAAGGATTTCACAGGCATCATGATTTGACATTTTACCGACCACTTTGCTGTCTGTTCCCGCGCTTTTACGCACATTCAAAGAACCATCCACCTGCGCGATTCCAAGATTGGTATAACCACAGATCTCCGCTATATTTTTTTCATCTGCAGCATTCTTTGTATCTTTATTCTCCTCAGATGATGTGTTCTTCACTGTATCAGCTTCTGTATCTTCCATCGCAACCGCTACCGTATTCAATCCGGTATCCGCTACAACAATATCTGTCGTATCCATAAGAGCATCGGAAACACCGGCTGTTACATTAATGGATTCCATATCCTTTACATTCAAGGCCTGTGTTACGCCTGCAGTAAGACCTGCCTCTGTCACACTCTGTGCTGATTTATTATCCTGATTTTTCTGTGTGGATGAAACAACAATCGTTCCAGCCATAATCGCAGCAACTCCAAAAAGAACTCCTGCGCGAATAAGATTCTTAAACTTCATAGATTCCTCCATACAAAAATCATAGAGACACATCAACGATATATCTCCTATATGACAGCTATGAGTATAACAACTTTGTTACGAAATGTCAATTATTTTTGTAACACTTTCGTAACATTTATTTTTGTTTATATTTTACTCATACAACAAGACATTCTTTTCAAAATACGCTCGACTAGTCTGTACATCGCGTTCTATCTGCTCTTTCAATAATTCCACCGAATCAAATTTCTTCTCCGGGCGAATAAAATGCAGAAAAAAGACCTCCAGATCTTTGCCGTATAAGTCAGCAGCAAAGTTCAAAATATTGGTTTCCACTCCAACTTTTCCAGTATTGCTTACCGTAGGTTTGCAACCGACATTGGTAACTCCCGCATACCACTTATGATCAATCCATACTTTTGTGGCATACACGCCTTTCGGCGGTAACAGTTTTTCTTTCGGAAGTTCCATGTTGATGGTCGGAATTCCAATCGTTCTGCCAAGCTGTTTGCCATGAATAATTTCTGCTTTTGCAAAAAAAGAATAACCAAGAAGTTCATTTGCTTTTTCTATATTTCCACAGGCAATTTCTTCCCGGATAAACGTACTGCTGATGTCTCTTCCATACTCCTGCATCTTGTCAAGAACTACTACTTCATAACCATAAGTTTTCGCATGCTGCTGTAAGACCTGATAATCTCCTTTACGCTGATATCCAAAATGAAAGTCCTTTCCCACAACAAAACATTTTACATGCAATGCTTCTACCATCCAGCGTACAAACTCTTCTGGTGGCATATGCATGATTTCCTGTGTAAAAGGACATTCGATCAGATAGTCAATTCCAGTATGTTCAAAAATCCAACGTTTCTCTTCATTTGTCGTAAGTACATGTGCCTCCACATCTGCAACCTCTGCGCGGGGTGGGATGTCAAAAGTAAATACCACTGCCTGATAGCCATGCTCCTGCTTCTTCTGCATGAGATTTTTCATTAGCAGCTCATGTCCACGATGCAGACCGTCAAATTTTCCTAATGAAATTACTGTGTTTTCTTCAATTTTAAATTCAAGTGTATTGGTTATATACTGCATATCTTTTTATCAAATAAATAATTTTATTGGTTTAAAATCCTGTTCCTGCGGCATATAGGCATAAAGGCCAATAAACCGATTCTCCCAGTCATACAAACGAATGCATTTCTGTTCTTTTTCCTGACACATATTGCAAATCATTTCTTCTGGAATCCGATTGCCGTTCTCCACCATCTTTTTGGCAATCTCCATCACCTGCGCAGAATCATATTGCATAAAGACCGAATCAACTGACTGTACAAAAGAAAAATCCTCCCGCTGTACCAGCTCTTCAATCTGTTGCAAACGAAGTGCACCATCCAGACGAAACTCACTGACTCTAGTACGAAGAAGACTTTCCATGCAGGCGCCACATCCCAGTTTTTTTCCAATATCCTGACAAAGCGTACGGATATATGTGCCTTTGGAACATTCCACCTTCATGCGGACTCTTGGCAGATTGATTTCTAAGATTTGAATTTTATGTATCGTCACAGACCGCGCCTTGCGCTCCACTTCAATTCCCTTGCGCGCAAGATCACACAGTTTCTGCCCGTTGACTTTCAACGCAGAATACATTGGTGGAATCTGCATATATTCTCCCTCAAAGGAAGTAATCACAGTTTTTACCGCATCTTCTGTCACTGTAACTTTCTGTCGGTTCAGAACGGTTCCAGACACATCCTGTGTATCTGTTGTCATGCCTAAAAGCATTACAGCTTCGTATTCTTTATCCTTGTCCGTCAGAAGATCACACACTTTTGTTGCCCGCCCAAGACACACAGGCAATACTCCCTGCGCGTCCGGATCAAGCGTTCCAGTATGTCCGATTTTTTTCTGATGAAAAATACCACGCATTTTGGCTACCACATCAAAACTGGTAAATCCGCTTTCTTTATAAACATTTACAATTCCGTTAATCATTGTCTACCTACAATCTCTTTTCCACTTCTTCCAGCAACGTAGAAACCACCTGTTCCTGCGTACCGTACATGGTGCAGCCGGCAGCTTTCACATGTCCGCCACCTCCGAAATGCATTGCAAGTGAAGCCGCATCAAAGTTTCCATTTACCCGGAGACTTACTTTAAAACTCCCATCCTCATTTTCATAAATAAAGACAGCAAGTTTTACATCTTTTGTCACGCGCAACTGATTAACAATGCCATCTAAATGTTTTGGAAGAACATCAAATTGTTTCATCTGTTTCTGCGTAATCACACTGACGATACATTGATTATCCAGATAAAGCCGGCTATCCAATAAAGCCTGTCCCATGACACGGTTCTGATTATATGTCTTCGTATAAAAAGTCTCATCCACAATTTTGGAAAAATCGATTCCTTTTTCCATCAGAATACCTGCAATATTCATAGTCTTCGCCGAGGTACAACTGTACTGAAAGACTCCGGTATCATGCACCATTCCTGTATATAAGCATTCTGCAATTTCTTTTGTTACTTTCTCTGCATCCATCAGCTCATATACAAGTTCACAGGTCGAGCTTGCTTCCGGAAAAATGTAATTTTCCTCTGCAAACGCCTGATTGCTGACATGATGATCCACGCAATACGTGTGTTTTGCACTTTCAAAATATTTTGCTGCATTTCCAAGTCTTCCGGTATCTCCACAGTCAAGCGCAATAAACAGATCAAAAATATCTTCATCTGTATATTCGCTTTTAATCTCCTCGGAATAACGCAAAAACTTAAAAATATTTGGGATTGGTTCCAAATACAGTCTTACATCCACATCCGGATAAAAAGTGCGAATGTAATTATAGACTGCAAGTGTGGAACCGACACAGTCTCCATCCGGGCGCACATGCCCAGCAATGCCGATCAAATGTTTATTTTCCAATACAGCATCAAGCTTCTTCATCGGCAGACTCCTTCTGGTTCTTGGTAACATCGTCAATCATCTTTGACATACGAATTCCGTATTCAATTGACTGATCCAATACAAATCTAATCTCCGGTGTATTGCGAAGATTAATGGATTTTGCAAGTTTCACACGAATAAATCCCTCTGCGGAACGAAGACCTGCAAGTGTGTCCTTCTGCGATTGTTCATCGCCAAGGACACTAATATATGCTTTTGCAGTCTTCAGATCCGGAGCAACCTCTACAGCCACCACGCTGGTCATCGGATTAATTCTCGGATCCTTGATTTCTCCACGGATAATATTGGACAGTTCACGCATCACTTCTTCATTGATACGAATATTTTTAATACTGTTTTTTCTCATTCTATATCCTATCTTGGTACTTCTACCATCTTATATGCTTCTACCTGATCAAATTCCTGAATATCATTAAATCCGTCAAATACAAGACCACACTCGAATCCTGTCTTAACTTCCTTGACATCATCCTTGAAACGCTTGAGCGACGCAAGATCCCCTTCAAAGATCTGGTTTCCTTCACGTGAAATACGTACGCGACAGCCTCTTTCCATCACACCGTCAAGCACATAGGAACCTGCAATATTTCCAACACCGGAAGCCTTGAAAATCTGGCGGATTTCTGCGTGACCGATTACCTTTTCTTCAAATACCGGATCTAACATACCCTTCATCGCTGCTTCTACATCTTCGATTGCATTGTAAATAACCTTGTAAAGTCGGATATCTACGCCCTCATTATCTGCGGTAACCTTTGCAATTGGATCTGGACGAACATTAAATCCGATAATGATTGCATTAGAAGCAGATGCAAGGATAACGTCAGATTCGTTGATGGCACCAACACCACCATGAATCACTTTAACGACAACTTCCTCATTGGACAGTTTAACAAGTGACTGTTTTACTGCCTCAACAGATCCCTGTACATCAGCTTTTACAATAATATCTAATTCTTTCATATTACCAGACTGAATCTGTGAGAACAGATCATCCAGTGACATCTTTGCTTTTGTATCTTCAATCAGTCGGTTCTTCTCTTCTGAAATATAAGTGTCAGCAAATGCCTTCGCTTCCTTATCCGAATCACAGACAACAAAGGTCTCGCCTGCAGCCGGAACGCTGTTCAGACCAAGAATTTCAACCGGTGTAGAAGGAATTGCTTTCTTCACACGCTGTCCCTTGTCATCAATCATCGCACGTACTTTACCATAGCTGCTTCCACACGCAATGGAATCTCCCACATGAAGGGTACCTTTCTGTACAAGAACTGTAGCAACTGCACCACGTCCCTTATCCAGCTGTGCCTCAATAACAAGACCTCTTGCATTACGGTTTGGATTTGCCTTCAGCTCCAACACTTCGGCTGTAAGAAGAATCATCTCCAGAAGATTATCGATACCTTCTTTGGTATGTGCAGAAACCGGACAGAAAATTGTGCTTCCACCCCAGTCTTCCGGAATCAGTTCATACTCAGATAACTCCTGCTTAACTTTCTCAATATTGGCACTTGGCTTATCAATCTTGTTGACAGCAACAATAATTTCTACTCCGGCAGCTTTTGCATGGTTGATTGCTTCTACCGTCTGTGGCATAACACCGTCATCCGCAGCTACAACAAGGATTGCGATATCTGTAGAATTTGCACCACGCATACGCATTGCTGTAAACGCCTCATGTCCAGGAGTATCCAGGAATGTGATATTCTGTCCATTAATTGATACAACAGATGCACCAATGTGCTGTGTAATACCACCAGCCTCACGGTCTGTCACACGTGTGGAACGGATTGCATCCAACAGAGATGTTTTACCATGATCAACGTGACCCATAACACAGACTACAGGTGGACGTGGAACAAGATTCTTTGGATCTTCCTCATCCTCTTTGAGAAGTTCTGCAATCACATCAACTTTTTCTTCCGGTTCACAAATATAGTTAAACTCTAACGCAATTTCTTCCGCAGCATCAAAATCGATTTCCTGATTTACGGTTACCATCTGGCCTTTCATAAATAACTTCTTAACGATAGCCGCTGGCTGTACCTTCATCTTATCAGCAAGATCACGGATGGTCATCTTCTCCGGCAATGTGATGGTCTTAATTACATCTTCCTCTTCCTTCGGTTTCTGTGGTTGCTGCTGAGGTTTCTTCTTTCCTCCATGTTACTCTAAGTTTACATAATTCTCCTGACGCTTTCCGCCGAGTTTGTCATGTTCCTGACGACGATTGTTATTGCGGCGGTCATTGTTACGATCACGGCCTTCTTTTCCTCTTACTTCTTCCGGAGCCGCTGCAGCTGCTTCTTTGTTAAAACGATTGATTTCTTTATCAAATCGTCCTTTGCTATTATTTCTTCTGTCATTATTGCGATCGTTCTGTGGATGGTCCTGACGATTTCCATTCTGTGGACGATCTCCATTAGAACGGTTCGGACGATCTTGACGATTTGGACGGTCCTGACGATTTCCGTTCTGCGGACGATCTCCATTGGAACGGTTCGGACGATCCTGACGGTTTCCATTCTGCGGGCGGTTATTCTGCTTTTCTGTATTCTGCTTAGCTGGACGGCTCTCTGCAAAATCATCCACATTATTTGCTGTACGCTCACTGATTGGACGCATTGCACGCTCTCCCACCGGACGCGGACGGATAATGCTGTGCTGTTCCGGACGCTGCTGTCCATTGTCTCTTCGGGAACCACGGTTATTGTCACGGTTGTTTCTGTTATTGTTTCCGTTTCCCTGTCCCGGTCTTCTTGACTGCTTGCTGTACTGTGCATTGAATACCGCTGTGATGCTTGACTTTTTCTTTGGGCGTTCTTTTCCGTCTTCTGTCTTTGCATCCTCTGCCTTTGGCACTGCCTTTTCTGCTTTTGCAGCTGGTTTTGTATCTTCTTTTTTAGAGAATTTGTTACGGACAACAGTCTGTGCAGCATCCTCGATTCCGCTGGATGCACTTTTTACTGCATAATCTGTTGTGCTTAACAATTCTATGATATCCTGTGATTTTATATTTAATTCTTTTGCAAGTTCATGAACTCTCATTTTTGCCATAAATGAACTACCTCCCTTATTCAGTTTTTTTCAATTTATTTTCCACAGCCCGCGCAAGATTCTCATCTGTCACTGCAAGTGATGCACGGAATTCCTTTCCGATACATCTTCCCAACGCTTCCTTGCTTCCATAACAATAACACGGCACGTCATAAAACTCTGTCATATTCATAAAACTTTTTCTGGTATTATCAGATGCTTCTTCTGAAACAATTACCAAATAAGCATGGCCTGTTTTCACTGCTTTTTCTGTGGAAAATTCACCACTAACTACATTTCCCGATTTTGCTGCAATCCCTAACATGGATAATACTTTATCATTCTGCAAGTATACTCATCTCCTTTTCCAGGTTCTCATACACTTCATCCGGAATTGCAACTTTCAAGGATCTCTCAAGTCCTTTGGATTTTCTTGCTTTTTTTAAGCATTCTGTATCGGCACAGATATATGCGCCTCTTCCGTTTTTGCGTCCACTGGCATCCAGAAAAACGCCCTCATCATTTTTAATCACACGAATGAGTTCCTTTTTCGCTTTCATCTCGCCACAGCCAACGCACTGTCGCAATGGAATTTTTTTATTTGCCATAATTATTCCTCTGCATCTGTCGCATTTTCAGTGTATTCAGGCTCTGATTCTGCGGATGCTGTCTCATCAGACTCATAGTCATCATAATATTCTTCATCATCCTCATAATCATTTTCGTAATCAATAAAGTCTCCGGACTCTCTCGCCTGTGTCTCACTCTTAATATCGATTTTAAATCCTGTCAGTCTTGCTGCCAGTCTTGCATTCTGTCCTTCCTTACCAATTGCAAGGGATAACTGATAATCCGGAACAACAACTTTTGCAGATTTTTCATCTGCATCTGCAATAACGGAAATAACTTTTGCAGGGCTTAATGCATTTTGAATTAAAATTGCAGGATTTTCATCCCAAGTAATAATATCTATTTTCTCACCGCGCAACTCATTTACAATGGCATTGACACGTGCTCCGTTCATACCGACACATGCGCCTACCGGATCAACATCTGGATCATTAGACCATACTGCGATCTTTGTACGGCTTCCTGCCTCACGGGAAATTGCCTTAATTTCAACAATACCCTCACGTACTTCCGCAACTTCTGATTCAAACAATCTCTTTACAAGTTCTGGATGAGTTCTTGAAACGAGAATTTTTGGTCCCTTTGAAGTAGCTTTTACCTCGAGGATATATACTTTTACACGATCCGTCGGATTGAATACCTCTCCTTTGATCTGCTCACTTTCTGTAAGAAGCGCATCTGCCTTTCCTAAATTAATGCTGACATTCTTTCCTATATAACGCTGTACAACACCGGTAACAACCTCTTTTTCTTTGCTATTGTACTCATCGTAAATAACTTTGCGTTCTTCTTCGCGAATTTTCTGCAAAATCACGTTCTTTGCATTCTGTGTGGCGATACGCCCGAACTCTTTCGATTTCACTTCAACCTGAACAACATCGCCAAGCTCATACTTGCGGTTAATCATCTGTGCATTTGGAAGAGAAATCTGCTCGATTGGATCTTCTACATTTTCAACAACTGTTTTTTCCTGAAAACAATGATATTCACAAGTATCCGGATCAATGACAACTTTTACATTCTCTGCTTTTCCAAAATGGTTCTTGCAGGCAGTAAGTAAAGAATTTTCGATTGCCTCAAGCAAAGTCTCTTTGCTGATATTCTTCTCCTGTTCTAGTATATTTAACGCTTCTAATAACTCATTATTCATGATTCTTTCCTCCTATTTGTTGTGTTATCTTACGCTAAAATAGATTTAAAATATAACCGCCTGACGTATCAGCGCAATATCGGAGCGCAAAAATGTAATTGCTTTTCCTTCCTCATCTGTAATTGTCACAGAATCTGCATCGTAGGATGTAAGAGTTCCATAAAACTCTTTGCATCGATCAATCGCGCGATACGTGCGAATTTCTATTTCTTTTCCCATATTACGGACAAAGTCTTTTTCTTTTTTCAGAGGTCTTCCAAGTCCTGGAGAGCTCACTTCAAACGTATAAGAATCCGGAATAAAATCTTCTGCGTCCAACAGTTCATTCATTTCTCTTGCAACAGCTTCACAATCATTGATTGTAATTCCGCCTTCCTTGTCAATGTAAGCACGGAGGTACCAGTTACTTCCTTCTTTCACATACTCTACATCTACAAGTTCAAAATTCATTCTCTCTAAAATAGGTAGAATCAAATTCTCCGTCTTTGTTTCATAAATGCTTGCCTTAGACATCTTACCACCTCTTTTCTTTTATCCAACCAAATTTAACATAAAATTGAGAGAGGACAAATGCCCTCTCTCAAACTTAGTATCTATGTTACTGTTGCTATTTTATCACTCTTTTCCTCTTATTTCAAGGTTTTTTCTAAGAAAATCATGATTT
>ERZ1034713.802-NODE-802-length-16442-cov-20.656435_pt1 | contig 16442 bp, 15 predicted proteins | sample MGYA00520692_ERZ1034713 | MGnify/ENA primary metagenome ERZ1034713 (study PRJEB33766, sample SAMN09781717) | gut metagenome | biome: gut microbiome | host: Homo sapiens | place: Madagascar | study: EMG produced TPA metagenomics assembly of the PRJNA485056 data... | reverse complement strand
TTCCTTTGTCTTGATACGTTTTATTCTTTTGCAAAGATACTCTGAAATTTAGTAAATTCCAAATATTTAGGCAGTTTTTTAGTTAAAATGAGTAAGGTTTGGGGGACACAAACCTGGCGCCCTGTAAAGGGCAAAAGCTTTACATATCGCAGAGGATTTTCACATTTTTATTAGGTGTATTTTAAAGCTTTTGCCCTTACAGGGCGCATTGCTGATTGCCATCATACCCAGGGCGTTGCCCTGGGCTAAGAGCTTCTGCCCTTTCAGGGCGTGCTGGGTAATATCAATCGTACTGGAGGGCGTGCTGGGTTATTTTAATCGTACAGAAGGATAAATTGGGTAATTTAAAGCCCATATAAGTAGCACACCCAAAAGGCCAAGAAGCCCATATAAGCAACACGCCCTGAAGGCAAGAAGCCAATATAAGCAACACGCCCTGAAGGCAAGAAGCCAATATAAGCAGCACGCCCTGAAGGCAAGAAGCCAATATAAGCAGCACGCCCTGAAGGCAAGAAGCTCATATAAGCAGCACGCCCTGAAGGGGCAGAAGCTCTTAGCCCAGGGCAACGCCCTGGGTTTTTGTGGGTCGCAAACAATGCGCCCTGTAAGGGCAAAAGCTTTAAAAATCCTGACAATTTACAAAGCTTCTGCCCTTTCAGGGCGTGCTGGGTAATATCAATCATACTGGAGGGCGTGCTGCTTGAGTCATTTGCCCTGGGCTAAGGGAAGCTCTGAGGGACCAAAAAGAGAGACTACCCGGCTATAGAAACAGCTTCGGATGATAAAAAAGCGGAAATTACTGATTTTTGAAAAACACCAGAGAAAAGAGCCGTTTTTATCGGAAATAGCCCCTTTTAGGTGTCGCATTCCCTACCAATGCGACACCTAAATGATAGGAATGCGACACATAGACAGGGGAATGCGACACCTTTTTCCAAAATATTTTTGTATATTTGTTGCATGATTGCGAGAGTGGAGCCATGCCAGACTGCTGTTCGGCATACCTGTTCATCATGCAGACAAGCCACTTATATTTCTATGAGTGTTCTTCGTCCTGACGATTCAATGGGCTTGATGGCGCAGTCTTTCCCATCATAGAGGAAAGCACCCTACCCTCTTGATAAATTCAAAAACAGAAATACAAGATAAAATATTTACATTAATTATTAAAAACAAAACGTGTATGAAAAAGAAACAATTACACAAACCGAAATGGCTCGTCACGATGCTGCTGCTCGTGATGGCTATCCTCATGCCTTATGAGGGGGCATGGGCACAAACACCAACGAAGCCTGCCAAAGGTAATGGCTCAGTAGACAAACCTTATGAGATATCATCAGCTGCCGAACTGGCGTGGTTCCGCGACTATGTGAACAATGAATCTCAATATGTTTCAGCCACGCTGACTGAAGATATTGACTTGTCAGAGTTCTGCCATGCGGCTGATGCCGCCACGAATACAGAAGAGCTCAGTTGGGATCCTATCGGTAATGGCAGGATGTATTGTGGAACGTTCGACGGCAACGGGAAGACGATTCGCAATCTATACATCAATAGCACCATTATGTATAAAGGTTTCTTCGGCTATGCTAATGGTGGCAGTATCAAGAACATCACTTTCGACAATGCGAAGGTGAAGAACACTCATTATAATGGTACAGGAATATTGACAGGAGTTTTTGAGAAATGTACTATTGAAAACATCAAGACCTTGGCAAACTGTTCGGTAGAAGGAACTTACAATACAGGCGGAATTGCAGGAACAGGAACGGGCAACATCAGCAACTGCGAAAACCGTGCAATGGTGAATGGTACAAATAATGTAGGAGGTATTGTAGGCAACTCTTCCGACAATACCATCTCTTCATGCGCCAATTACGGTGCTGTAACAGGAACGGAATCCAATGTTGGAGGCATGGTCGGATTTTTTATCTCAGGAACCATTCAGAACTGCGCCAACTATGGCGATATATCGGGGGCTGACTGTGTCGGAAACCAGATAGGATATGCAGCAACAGTCAATCTGAACAATGTGCTTGGCATTGGAAATGTTACTGCGACAACTTCTCAATCAGGTCTCCTTGCTGGATTAATCTGGGATTCCTCCAGCACCGCCGCTGGCATCTTGGCATACAACAGCAGTGCAAAACTTACGATTAATGGAATTGAGCAGACTGGTGATGCCGTCAAGGCTATCGGAATAAGTTCTTTATCATCTACAGGAAGGATAAAGGCATTTACTGCAGAACAGTTGAAGAGTGGATTGGTTGCTTTTTTACTCCAGGGAAATGCCTCAGAAAGTGCAAAATGGGGACAAAAACTGAACACAGACGATTATCCTTTACTTAACTCTGCGGATAAGGTGTATTCGGATAGTCCTATAACCATGAAATGCTCAGGCGAGTTGGAAGGCACAGGTACATTTACCAACACAATGCCAGCACAGGAGGGCACATTCACGATGCAGCATGGCAATAGTATCATACATCACGAATCAGTGGATGTTACTTGCACAGTAGATGGCACAATTGAATATTGGGAATGTGATGCTTGTAATGAGACTTATTTTGATGAAAAATTGACACAACCAGTAGGTAACATTATCAAGGAGGCTGCCACTGGTCACAACTATGATGAGAACGACAAGTGCACGAAGTGCCAGAAAGAAATTCAGTTCGTTAAATTGGGCAACAATAACATAACGATCGAAAAGGTATTTGGTACGAGGAAGAAAATCAGCGGTTACAATCTTTATAAATTTACAGCTCCTGAAGAGGGAGCATTGCTGGTAACGGCAGACAGCCACGGCGAAGACACCTATGGCGCCCTATGGGACAGCCGCACGGCTAAATACTTGATTAAAAAAGGTGATGGTAACGGTGACGACTTCAAAATCACCTACGATGTAAAGAAAGGCACCACTTATTATATCGGTGCCAGAGAGTATGATGGCGATGCCATCGAAGGCAAGGTCACGCTCTATGTAAATTTGATAAGTAATCAACTACCTACAGGCGTGACTGGTAAAGGAACCGAGGCGGAACCTTTCATACTGAAGACGGCAGAGCATCTGGAGTGGTTCCGTGACTACGTGAATGTAGGTAAGTCAAGTGCCTGCGCAAAGATTGCCGATGATGTGGAAGAAATTGATATGAGCACTGTATGCCATAAGGCTGATGCCGAAAAGCAGGTAGCAGAGTTCAGCTGGACTCCTATCGGTAACTCTAAGAAGTATCAAGGAACGTTCGACGGCAACGGGAAGACGATCCGTAATCTCTTCATCAGCTCCACCTCTAATAAAATTGGTTTCTTTGGCTATGCTGCTGATTGCCGCATCAAGAACATCACTTTCGACAATGCGAAGGTGAAGGGCAATGATAATAGTAGTACTGGTATTTTGGCAGGATATGCAGGTTCTTGTGTGATTGAAAATATTAAGACCACAGGAAACTGTTCGGTAGAAGGAAACTATGAGACTGGCGGAATAGCAGGAAGTGCTAATGGCAACATCAGCAACTGCGAAAACCATGCAATAGTGAAGGGTTTACATTCTGTTGGTGGTATTGTAGGTATCTGCTTCGATTCAGAAAATTCCATCACTTCATGCGCCAATTATGGTGAGATAACAGGCACGGAGGATTTCGTTGGAGGTATAATTGGATATTTTGGTGAAGGAAGCCTCCAGAACAGTGCCAATAATGGCAATATTACGGGAGATGCTCGCGTCGGAAACTTGATAGGATATGCTAATATATGCAATATTAACAATGTGTTGGGTATTGGCAATATTACTGCAAACCATGCAAATTGTAATGGTCTCCTTGCTGGAGTAATCTGGGATTCCTCCAGCACCGCTTCTGGCATCTTGGCATACAACAGCAGTGCTAAGATGACCATCGATGGAACGGAACTGACTGGTGATGCAGTCGTGGCTATCGGAAGTGGCTCATTGACCTATCTTGATGGTAAGAATGAAGCAGACGTGGTCAAGGCATTCACCCCTGAGCAGCTGAAGAGCGGTGAAGTGGCTTACCTGCTCAATGGAAGCAAATCAGAAGGCGAACTGGCTTGGTACCAGAAACTCAGCACAGATGCTTATCCTGTATTGACAGCTGCTGAGGGTAATACAGTATATCATGGATCATTCCGTTACTGCGACAATACGACTTCCTCATATAGCAACAGTTCTTCTGAGAATGAATTGGTTCACGTAGCATCTGCCACCTTGACCAGTCCTGAGCATGACGCCGACGAGCATATCTACAACATGGGCTGTCGCAACGAGAAATGCGCAGCGCACAAGTATGTAGCCGACAAGGCTGGAAACATCGAGGTGACAAAGGATGCAAACAGCAAGTTTGTAGCGACCGAAGACCTGACACTTGCCGACGGCGAGGACTTCAAGGACTATGAGGCGTTCACCTCCAAGACCATCTCTTACAGCCGAAATATCCCTGAGGGCGCAGCCTGGGGAACACTCTGCTTGCCTTTCGCCATCGACCTGAGCCAGGAAGCAGAATGTGACTTCTATCGTCTCACAGGCATTGATGCTTCTAAGGAATGCATCACCATTGAGAGTTATGAAGAGGGCGTCATCCCTGCCGGCACTCCTGTGCTCTTCAAGATGAAGGAGGGCGAGACGGTGCTCAGCCTCTCTGCTGTCGGTGCCGTCATCGTTACTGCCCCATCGTCAGGAAACAGAACCGATGTCAACCTCGAAGGTTCGTTCGTTCAGATCAGTGGTGAGAATCTTGCGGCAAGCGACTACGTCATTGGCGAGGACCAGTTCTGCCGCGTCTCCGACTTGCACGACGCCGCCATCCTACCGATGCGTGCATACCTCCATCCATCCGACGCATCACTTACGTCAGCTGCTAAACTGAGCATCGGAAAGAACGATGGCAGCACTGCCATTGACCACCTCAACGCCATCAGCCGTGATGCCGATGCAGAATACTACGATGCAAGTGGTCGTCGCACCCATGGTCTGCAGAAGGGTCTGAACATCGTGAAGCGAGACGGCAAGACGTATAAGATCATGGTTAAGTAAGTTTCGCAAAGGCGAAAGCAGAGCCTGATATATCAAAAAAAGGTCTATATGCCACGATGAAAAGTGGTGTATAGACCTTTTATTATATGCGAAAGTTGAGTAAATGACGTTTTATACTGTCACTGTAGCTAATGCGGTGTTTAGCCTTGACTTTTGGATAGATTTAACTGTTGTTTGCCTTGACTTTTGGATAAAATTAACTATTGTTAGCCTTGACTTTTGGATAAATATTGTATCTTTGCAGCGGCTGGAACTTGGAAAAGTGGCAAAAAATGCCCTAAAAATGGTTGGAAAAGCTCCATTTTCAGTCTAAAATAGGTTGGAAAAGTTCCGTAAACCTATAAAATATGGTTAGAAAAAGTAATACATATATGCTTCAATGTTCAGGTCGTAGGCAAGATTCTCTATTACCCTATCTATATGTTGATGTATCTTCAACCAGAAATGATAAAGAAACCTATATTCAGGTTTGAACCAATTTAGGCTTTTATTACTTTTAAATTGATGATAGCGCTGGAAAAAGGTCTATATGCCACGATGAAAAGTGGTGTATAGACCTTTTATTATATGCGAAAGTTGAGTAAATTACAGCTGGGATCCGAGCGTGCAGCGTATGGCAAGAAGCTGTTAAAAGCTCTTTCTGAGAAACTGTGTCTGAAATACGGTGAGGGTTGGTCTTATTCTAATTTAAGACAAATTCGTCAGTTCTATTTGGCGCATGCAAATTTGACAGACGGTGTTTGTCAAATTCAGTTTGATTTGTCATGGTCGCATTATCTTATCCTTATGCGTATTGAGAATCATGATAAGCGCAACTTCTATGAGATTGAGGCCCGATTTTGTTTATTCGGAGTCTAAACTGGAGGCCAGTAGCATCGTCCGCAAGCAGCCGTGATGCCGACGCTGAATATTACGATGCTAAGGGTCACCGCATCCATAGTCTGCAGAAGGGTCTAAACATCGTGAAGCACGACGGCAAGACGTATAAGATAATGGTTAAGTAAGTTTCGCAAGTATATTCCACACGCCCTAAAAGGGCCAAGAAGCTCATATAAGCAGCACGCTCTGAAGGCCAAAAGTCCATATAAGCAGCACGCCCAAAAGGGCAGAAGCTCTTAGCCCAGGGCATCGCCCTGGGTTTTTTGTGGGTCGCAAACCTGGCGCCCTGTAAGGGCAAAAGCTTTACATATCGCAATGGAGTTTCCATTTTTATTCGGTGTATTTTAAAGCTTTTGCCCTTACAGGGCGCATTGCTGATTGCCATTATACCCAGGGCGTTGCCCTGGGCTAAGAGCTTCTGCCCTTTCAGGGCGTGCTGGGTAATATCAATCGTATAGGAGGATATATTGGGTAATGCCATTAATCCGAGCTACATCAGCAAGTCGGGTAAGAAGACTCCGGCTTTACAGCTAAATTTTCAACCAAAAAGGCTGTTGGCTATAACTTCTAACGACCGAAGGGAGTGATAACTTCTTTAACTTCCATAACTTCTGAACTTGCTAAAGTTCAATCATTAAAAACTGCAGCAAAGATACAAATAATCCCTCAATAAGGGATGAATTCTTTAGAAAAGTTCCCTCAATGAGGGATGAATTTAATCATTTTTATCCCTCATTGAGGGATTTTTACGCATATTATGGCGAAATTTGCATGGGATGATTATCGGAAAACACAGCAAATTACTCCCGAAATCTGCCAATTTGCGTTTGCGCAAGCAGAAAATTTGACAAATAAATGGGAAAATATGCAAAAATCATGAAGAAAAACACAAAATCGATGTAAAAGAAAACGAAAAAACATGTGGGCAACATGCCCAAAAACTTGGAACGGAGGCAAAAAACAGGCTTTTTTTGTGGCCCAAATCGGGGGTGGGCAAAAATGGGCACCTCACCTTTTTAGGCTAAAATCCATCTTTTACAAAAATGCAAAAAAACAGAATTTACTACCCTTTTTGAACAGTTATTACTACCAAAACAGCTGCTGTGCCGATTCATTTCAACATTTATATATAAACAACGCGAGAAAAGTGAGATAAAGTATTGATAATAAGGGGGAACGGATGGGTTTTGCCCGCATTTTTGTCCACATTTATAAGGATTGTTCCAATTGGGTGGCAAAACGGCAGAATGGCAAAACACCTCCCAATCTGTATAAAAACCTTTTATTTTCTTAACGGATTTAACAATAGTGCACGTCATAGAGGTGCACCGAGTATTCAAAAAAAAATGTCGAACTTTGCAATCGAAATATAAACAACAAAGTAATGCCCAAAAAGGAAGAAATAGAACAAGTTCTGGCACTGTCCGAAGAGAAGAAGCAAATGCTGAGATGCATCTACCATTATTACCATAAATGGCAGGACTTCTACACAAGGCAAAGACAAAAATACAAAATAACCAACCAGGACTTAATGGAAGAAGGTCATTTCAGCAGTCATACCTTGAAACGTCTTAATGACGCGATTTACTCGCAGGACTTACAAAATCGGCTCAGACTAAGTATTATCAGGATCCTGAAATACAGAGACGAGGAGGAACGGACAAAGCATTCGAGACACGAATACGTGAAGAGCCTGGTTGACGAATTCAATGAAAGCTATTCCAAGTTTGATAGAAAAATGACGCTCTGTGACAACGAACAGCTTATAAAAGCACTCGCCATTTTCAGCAACGAGCAGAAAAAAGGCACCCTCTACCGCAAGGCCGAAATACTATACCAATACGAAATGATTACGAAATAATAAATCCCCTAAAAATCACATAAACTTTTAAACAATCAAAACAATGGAAACAACCAACAATCTTCCATCGTTGTTTCGTTCGCTACGCACGAGTTGTCACAGTCCACTCATCAGTACCGCAGAACTGGAAAGACTCATCCTCCATGACAAGGCATTGGAAAACGACACAAAAGGCTATCGAGAGGCAATAAACATCGATAGAAATGAAGCACGCAACAAAAAGCGGAGACTGCCCGCCATTTGCCCCTCCATCCAGTTCAGGCGGACAGGACGCAAGCTCGAGGACTTCGGATGCGCCACGGGATGGCTCATGCTCGACTACGACCACGTCGCAGAAATCGGGCTCGACGAGAAAGTGGAGCTCGCCTCCAAGTCGCCCTACTCCATGGTCGTGTACCGCACCATCAGCGGAAAGGGACTACGCATCCTCCTGCGCTACGAGCGGCCCAAAGGATGCACCCTCACCGTCACCGAACTGCACCATCTCGCCGTCGACAAAGCCATCTCTATCTACGACGACCTGCTGCACATCTCTGCCGACCAGCAGTGCAAGGACATGGTGAGGCTCTGTGGACTCGCCCACGACCCCATCGAAAACTCCATCTTCTCGTGGATGGATCTCGACGGACTGAAGATCCCCATCAACCTGCTGGACATCGTGCTGAACAGCGACTTCGTGAGACGATACAATCCGCTGACCGAATTTCTCGAGAGCCTGCCCGAATGGAAGGAGGGCGACCCCGACTACATCGGTGAGTTGAGCCGGCGCGTGGTGGTGAAGAACTACCCCACCCACTTCCACACCCAGCAGGAGTTCACCGAGATGTTCCGCAAGTGGATCGTAGGTATGGTGGCGTGCTGGGTATCCCCGAGGGTGGTCAACGAGATGGTGCTCATCCTCGTGGGCAAGGGCGGACTCTACAAGACCTCCTTCTTCCAGTACCTGCTGCCTCCCGAGCTGCGCCAGTATTACGCCAACGACTCCACCGCCGACTACAACAACAAGGACTTCCTGGAGCTGTGTGCCAGCAAGGCTCTCATCTGTCTCGACGAGTTTGAGACTCCCATGGGCAAGAACCTCAGCGCCTTCAAGAGCATCGTCACCAAGCCCACCATCACCCTGCGACGTCCCTATGCCCGCTACAGCTCACAGCTGCTCCACAACGCCTCGCTCTGCGGCACGAGCAACAACATCCACATCATCAGCGAGCAGGAGACACGCCGCTACCTCGTATGGGAGGTGGAACGCATCCAGAGTCCTCGCGAGACACCCATCGACTACCGCCATCTCTATGCCCAGGCCCTGGCGCTGGGACAGAAGGTGATGAAGGAGAAAACCCTCTCTGCCGCATCCGATGCTCCTGAATCATCGGCTGTCGACCAGGAGAGCGAGCCTTGGGTGTACTGGCTCACGCCGAAGGACATCAGTCACCTGGAGGTGCACAACCGCCTCTTCATCGTGAACAACTACATGGAGGAGTTGATCCAGAAATACTATCGCGTCCCCAACCCCGACTCCGACATCCACTCCCCCAACCTGAAGTTCGTGACGAGTGCCGAGATCCTCGAACACATCGCCGGCAACCCAGTGTTCCGTCCCTCCTTCTCTACCCGCAACGTGGGCGACGTGATGACCCACCTGGGGTACAGCAAGACGCGGCGCAACAACTCCCATGGGTGGTGGGTGGTGGAGAAAGAGGGAGTCACCATTGCTGCCGACTCCCGCTTCATTGAGAACAAAGATGAATTGTGATTCGTGGGAGCGAATGAGATGTTCGCCACGTTCGCTCCCATGATTCTCTGGTTCGCTCCCATGATTCTCTGGTTCGCTCTGGGAGAACTCTGATTCGCTCCCACGATCGCTGCTTGCGCTCTGGGGATTTTTTCGAAAACCCACCAGTCCTCTTTTAGCCATAATGATGGATTTTTTCTAAAATCACCCCGTCCCTCTTTACCATTAAAGAGGGCTCCACCGCTTTCCCCAAGCCCCTTTCCCCTCAGGGGACAGGGGATGTGCCAACCGCCCTACTCGGTGCTCAAACCGCTTCGCTATAAGGTTGGCGGACCATCAGAGGTCTCGCCAGCAGCAGAGCTGCATTTTGCGGTATGCGACCGCATGGACACGAATCGCTTAGGGGCTGTTGTCTTAACTCCTTTAACTTCTGAACATATGAAACTTGAGTGAATTACTTATGCAGCTTTGCCAAATTCATAAATGCTATTCAACCTTCATAATTGCCATGCAAAGGGTGATTTTTGTATTTTGCAGGTAATTGTTCTCCTTTCATTAAAATAGTCACAACTTCCTCAAACAAAGACTTGTCATATCCTCGTTTGATACACTTCTTGTACGATTTCTTAAATCTTCCAGAGAGTTGTAACTTATACATTTTTAAGCATCTAAATAGTTCATCATTTCCTCTAATGTGTCGAAGTTTTTCACGTTTCCCTTCTTAACATCAAGAATGGCCTTGTCCAACTCTGTCTTGGAAGTTTCAGAGTTTACAGTATTGGCTTTCCATCCCATCCTGTTAGCCAATTCCTTCAAAAACTGAATGTCTGAACTCGGAAGTTGTAAATTGACCGATTGTATTGTTACATCCATAATAAAATCTTTTTTATTGCTGCAAAAATACGATTTCTTTTCTGAAAAAGCAAAGAATCTCTGCATTTTTTTACTCCACTTTTGCAAATGGGGAGATTTTCAGGAGGTTTTGTGTTGTCACAGCATCATCAAGCAGCCCCTAAGCATCTACCAAACAGTCCCTAAGCATCTACCAGGCAGTCCCTAAGCATCTACCAGGCAGCTCCTAAGCAAGTCCTTGAGTGAAAGCGGGTTTATCCCCGCACAAAAAACCGCAGCTCCGCTGCTGGCGTAGACCTCTGATGGTCCGCCAACCTTATAGCGAAGCGGTTTGAGCACCGAGTAGGGCGGTTTCCTCTTCTTCCCTGAGGGGAGAAGACCGAGATGAGAGGTGGACCCTCCCTTAAGGGTAAGGGAGGACTGGTGGGTTTTCGAAAAATCCCTCATTAAGGCTAAGGAAATCCTGGTGGATTTTCGAAAAAGCTTCGAGCAAGCACCAAGCAAACTTCGAGCAAGCACCAAGCAGCCCATAAGCGATTTGTATCCATGCGGTCGCATACCGCAAACCGCAGCTCCGCTGCTGGCGTAGACCTCTGATGGTCCGCCAACCATAGAATGAAATGGTTCAGAGCGACGAGGAGGAGCGGTTTCCTCTTCTTCCCTGAGGGGAGAAGACCGAGATGAGAGGTGGACCCTCCCTTAAGGGTAAGGGAGGACTGGTGGGTTTTCGAAAAATCCCTCATTAATGTTAAGGAAATCCAGGTGGGTTTTCGAAAAAAACTTAAGGTTTTGGGAGGACTGGTGGATTTTGCGAAATGATGCAATCAAAAAGCATCATTTCGCATCATTTGGCACCATTTCTCATGACCTGTTTTATTTGGCATCATTGCCAAATAAAATCATCGTATCTTTGCATTGTCATTCAGAGAGAATGAACTTAGTGCACTCAAGTAATACATTAACCAAAATCTAAAAGAACTATGATTCTCTACAAGTTAGTAAAAAACAACAACAAAAAGTTCCCAGGAACGTACGGCAAGTACTATGCCCGTCCTGCAGTCACCGCAACCATCAGCATCGACCAACTCGCCGAGCACATGTCGAGCCACAACACACCCTTCTCGGCAGGAGCCGTACGCGGCATCCTCACCGACATGGTGAAGTGCGTCAAGGAACTCGTCCTCAGCGGCTACTCCGTGAAGATCGACGACCTCGCCATTTTCTCCATTGGCATCCGACCCAAGAAGGGAGCCGACACGAAGGAATCCTTCACCGTGGCAAAGAACATAGATGGCGTCAAGCTCCGTGCCCGTGCCACAGGCAAGCTCACCAACAGCCGTCTTGACCTCGACGCCACCCTCAAGGATGCAGCCGACATCCTCGTCACCTCTTCCACCACGAAGCAAGGCGGCACCACAGGCGGAGGCACCACTACCCCATCCGGCGGCTCAGGCAGCAACCCATCCGGCGGCTCAGGCAGCAACCCATCCGGAGGCACAGGCAGCAACCCATCCGGTGGCGAGAATACCAGCGGCGATGGAGAGTAATGTCTTAACTCCTTAACTCCCTTAACTCCTTAACTCCTCCCCAAAAAACATTAACCATTAAAAAAATTAAACCATTATGAAAAAAGAAACATTAAAAAACATCATCAACTTCGTCATCACCGTTCTCACCGCCATTGCCGGCGCCTTCTGCGTCACCAGCTGCGGCAGAATGTAGACGAACCACCCCATCGTTTGTTAACCAAAAAAATCTAACGACTATGCAAAATCACCGTAACATCTCTCTCATCGTGCTGCATTGCAGCGCGACGAGAGTCACCCAGAGTTTCACCATCGAGCAGCTCGAAGCCTGCCATAAAGCCCGTGGCTATAGCAGCATCGGCTATCACTACTACATCACCCGCGACGGCACCCTCTACCCCTGCCGACCCGAGAACGAAGTAGGTGCCCACGCCCTCCACTTCAACAAGAACAGCATAGGCATCTGCTACGAAGGCGGACTCGATGCCAAGGGTCGTCCTGCCGACACCCGTACCGAAGCTCAGAAGATCACCATGGAAGAATTGCTCCGCAGCCTCTGCGTCGACTTCCCCGATGCCGAGATTCTCGGTCACTGCGACCTCCCCGGCGTCCGCAAGGCCTGTCCCTGTTTCGACACCCGCAAATGGCTCAAGGAGATTCATTTCCACATCTGAAACTCCTTAACTTCTTAACTTCCTTACTCAAGTTTCGCAAGTGGTTTAAGTACGGGCTGAAGGCCCAAAAGCTCTTAGCCCAGGGCATCGCCCTGGGTTTTTTATGGTCGCAAACCTGGCGCCCTGTAAGGGCAAAAGCTTTACATATCGCAACTGATTTACCATTTTAATTATGTGTATTTTAAAGCTTTTGCCCTTACAGGGCGCATTCTGACTGACATCATACCCAGGGCGATGCCCTGGGCTAAGAGCTTCTGCCCCTTCTAGGGGGCGTGCTGCAATGTAAAAAAATATTATTTTGTCATATCCAAAAACTATGACAAAATAACATTAGAATAATAAAAAACAACCGCTTGCGCCATAGCATCCTAAGGCATCAATACACCTTTGAGCATCCCTCCACCACCTCATTATACGTCTCAGGCGTAGTCGGCACCACCTGCAGCACACTATACGGCCATTCCTTCGTCGTGAGCAGCACCTTACCTTCCCTCTCCTCCATTTCAAAGTTGAATATCCTCTCCGATTTTCTAATATATCAAATAATTTAAAAATTCATTTACAAATAACGCATACTCCAACTACTTATTGAAAAGTAAAGAAACACGCCATCACTTATTTCTGAAGATTCATCAACAGAAACTTTCGATAATCGCACACTCTTTTATTATGCAAGTGACCTGCATTATTATTCAACATAAATAGCAGGTTCACTTGTTAACATAATTATATTCCTACATCAAACCACAACCTCATGACCATGCCAGAAGTAACCATTCAGTTGTATATCTTTATATTCCTACATCAAACCACAACTGTTCTGCATGCTGCCACATTGTTTCGTTGTTGTATATCTTTATATTCCTACATCAAACCACAACTATAGCATATTTATTTATGCTTCAACCACAGTTGTATATCTTTATATTCCTACATCAAACCACAACTCTTGGATATTAATATTATCAAAAATTATAGTTGTATATCTTTATATTCCTACATCAAACCACAACAGGAAGAAGGGAAGAATGGTTCGACCCAATGTTGTATATCTTTATATTCCTACATCAAACCACAACTATAGATTCTCTTAAGTGTGATGCTAATAGGTTGTATATCTTTATATTCCTACATCAAACCACAACGTGTTCGGTCTTCATCCGCTCACCTACTTGTTGTATATCTTTATATTCCTACATCAAACCACAACTGCTGGCCTTAATGCTAAGTTAGGAGATGTGTTGTATATCTTTATATTCCTACATCAAACCACAACTGTTTCTGAGTATATGAAAGATAAACTTAAGTTGTATATCTTTATATTCCTACATCAAACCACAACTATCTCTATTTTTTATTTTTCTCTTTTGCGTTGTATATCTTTATATTCCTACATCAAACCACAACTCACTCTGACGGCGGTACTACTGTACCGCGTTGTATATCTTTATATTCCTACATCAAACCACAACGTTTCTTTTTCTGTATCTTTTCTTTGACTGTTGTATATCTTTATATTCCTACATCAAACCACAACTCCTCTGAATGTACCCTTATATCGGCTGCGGTTGTATATCTTTATATTCCTACATCAAACCACAACTTTATTACTTGGGATTAAATCACTAATGTGTTGTATATCTTTATATTCCTACATCAAACCACAACTTGAAATATTATTTGTAATTTTGCAACAAGTTGTATATCTTTATATTCCTACATCAAACCACAACCTAAAGAAACGAATATACTGATAATCAGGTAATAATAACCATATTTCTTGTAAGAAATGGCGAGTAGGACTTTTTTTATATGCAAATTTACTAAAAAAATTCCAGTTGAATAGGTTCACTGATTACTTTTTTCGTAATTTTACTCTTATTAATACTTTTAGGCTTCCCCCAGAAATTATAAATATCGCCATATTGCTTATCTGTAACACTCAGTATACTAACCTTTCCAGATTCAGGCAATAAGGATTTCACACGTTTAATATGTACTTCTAAACTTTCTCTCGAAGCACAATGACGAATATAAACAGAAAATTGCATCATGGAGAAACCATCTTTTTCTAAGTTCTTACGAAACAGAGAAGCTGCTTTCATGTCTTTTTTAGTGGTAACTGGTAAATCGAAGAATACAAATAGCCACATAATATGATATGCATTAAGTCTATCTTCTGTCATATAATGATGGGCAAAGACAGTTTTTTTACTTGACCAGAATAATATTTAACGAGAGAGGCTGTAGTAATAGTTAAAGCTATTTGTAATGGACGCTTTACTTTTCCAATATTTACATCACAATTTAGCACCCGCAATAATTCGGATTTTGAATCTTTATTTAAATCGGTTACGCCTTTGCTGAAAAGAGTATAAACAATTTCGTCAACAAAAGGACGATAAGGTTCCATAACGTCATCTGCCAGTGGAAAAGCATTGTATCTACTCTTATGAAATATACCCAAATTTGGCAATAAACCGGATCCAAGTAAAGCCCGAGCTGTTGCTGCTCGCAAAATGGAATATCCATAATTCAATAGTTCATTGGGAGTACTTCCATCACGTTCTCTCTTAAAAGAATGACCAAAGAGCATATTCCAATATACTTTAGCTGCTAATCCTTCTCTGTTATCAGAATCTCCGCTTTTGACGTTACTAAAATATGGTTTTAATACATCACCACTTTTTCCTGTAAGGGACAAAATGGAAGCCTGATTTTTAATTTTTGACTCAATTATTTGTTTCCAGGCTTGCTTTTTCATGGGTTCACTAACAGCAAGCTGAAATTTAAAACTTTCAGCTTGCGTAGTATTTGCGTCTAAACTCTGTAACATAGATGTCGGCATCATCTTGTTATCACATAATATGACAGCAACATTATTCTTTACCAACTCGTTAAGAAGCGGCAAGGTAATGTTTATCATTTGATTTTCTAAAACGACACACCCTATATCTTCAATAGGACGAGTTACCTTATCGTCGCAGTCTTTCCAAGAAATTACAATCTGGCAATTCTTAAGCGAAAGACAAACGGGAGTTGAAAAGAATAATGTCTGCTTAATCATATTACCTTAATCTTTTAATTTCTCCAAGTTCGTTAATCTCAAAATCATAACCTTGAACTAAAGCATTTAATTGCGTGTGGAGCATGATTATTGAAGGGCGAAGTTCTTCTCCCTGTTTGTATGCGCCATTTTTCGCTTTAAAATCCTTACTTGAGCGGGCTTCTTCATTATGAACAAAGGTTATTCTAGCATAAACACTGTTACTTATCGTAGAAGTGGACATACCTGTTACCTTATACATTCTTCTTGCTTGTTCCTTCATAGAACTTTCCCATATTTCTTCTGGCGAAGATTCGTAAAGAAGGACAGAGGTTCCAATTTTAAGAGAATAAACAAATGGATAATCATGTTCACTTTTTACAGGAACAAGATGCCCTTCTGCAGCATTTTTATCATTACTTGTTCTGAAGTATTGCGCAGCTTGTAGCATATTAACAATTTCAAACTCTCGTTTTTCTTTTCCTTTTTTATCCTTGCCTATATATAGTGCAAGCATATAGTTGCTATCATTAGCAACGTGATATTGTTGCTTATACTCCTTCGTAGAAGTATCACGCTGATGACGAATATTTAATGGCTTTGTTACAGACGGAGTAAAACATCTCACCTTTTTAATCGGTATCTGCTTTTCTTCATTCATCCATATTGTTCCAGCCATAGCATCTTTAAAACCTTTCTCACGGATAGCTGCTTTTATAATCTCTCTTACAGTATCGTCTACTATATTTTTCACATCACTCTCTTTGAGCAATAGTTCGTTAAAATTTGAGTATATGGCTATGCGGCCTTAGGCTGCCAGCC
>ERZ1034713.800-NODE-800-length-16467-cov-49.638557_pt1 | contig 16467 bp, 11 predicted proteins | sample MGYA00520692_ERZ1034713 | MGnify/ENA primary metagenome ERZ1034713 (study PRJEB33766, sample SAMN09781717) | gut metagenome | biome: gut microbiome | host: Homo sapiens | place: Madagascar | study: EMG produced TPA metagenomics assembly of the PRJNA485056 data... | reverse complement strand
TTGCGAGTTTTCCAAGTGATCTTGTTGGGGCGTGCCTGCCCCAAACCCTGCTCATGGTTCGCACCTGACGGTGCGAACAGGAACGGCGTGTCGTGCTTACATAACTTCACCGAGGAGTTATCGAACAGACAGGAGGTACAATGACCAAAACGAATGTTCAACCGATTCCTAGCAATTCCCAGCACCACGACACGCCGAACAACAAAACGCACGTCATCAAGTTCCGTGTGACAGCGGAGGAAAAAACGTCACTGGAACTCACTTGCAAACTCCTGAATCTCTCCCTCTCCACCTTCATCCGCCGCGCCATCCACAACGTCAAGATCGAGAAAACGGTCATCGTTGCAGGCGGCGGCGAAGAAACCCTGACCGCTGTTTCCACTCTGCTTGCCCAGTGCAGCAAGGTGGGCGGAAACCTCAACCAGCTTGCAAGGCACTTCAATTCCGGCGGTGCAGACACCGAGCAGATCCGGGCGAAACTCCTTGACGAACTTGCAGACCTGACCGCATTTCGGCTGCACGCCGAGAAAGTTCTGGGTGAACTGTATGGCAACGCTCAAGCATATCGCCTCTAAGAACTCGGACTACACCGCCATCGAAGCGTACCTCGTTTACCAGCACGATGAATTTTCCGGCAAGGTAATTCTGGACAAGCAAGGCCGACCCATGCTGCGAGAATCGTACATCCTCGATACTCTTGAGTGCGGCGATTTCTCGTTCGCAACGGCCTGCCTGCTGGCAAACCGCAAGTATGATAAGAATACCCTGCATGGTGATATCAAAAGTCACCAGTATATCATCAGCTTTGACCCAAGAGATGCAGCCGACAACGGATTGACCATGGAAAAGGCACAGGCACTTGGTCTGAAGTTCTGTTCTGAAAATTTTCCCGGTCATCCTGCCATCGTCTGCACTCATCCCGATGGACACAACCATTCGGGAAACATTCATGTCCACATCGCGATCGGCAGCATCCGAACACGAGAGGTGGAACGCAAGCCCTATATGCAGAAGCCCCGCGACTGGCGTGAGGGTATGAAGCACTCCAGCACAGCCCTGACCATGCGACACCTGCGTGTCGAGGTCATGGAAATGTGTGAAAGTGCCGGACTGTACCAAATCGACCTGCTCAACGGCTCGAAAGAGCGTGTAAGCGAAGCGGAGTATTGGGCGCGCAGGCGCGGCCAGATGAAACTTGACCGTGAGAACGCAGCCCTCACCGCAGCCGGACAGCCGCCCAAGCAGAAGAAGTTTGAAACCGTGAAGGACACTTTGCGGAAACAGATTTCTTCGGTGTTGTACCGCACAACGAGTTTTGAAGATTTTTCTGACAGGCTCATGCAGCAGTATGGTATCGCCGTCAAGGAAAGCCGTGGGTGTCTGAGCTATCTGCCCGCTGGCAGAACGAAGTTCATCCGCGCGAAACATCTCGGGGACAAGTTCGATAAGACGGCAGTGCTTGCCACATTGCAGGCAAACGCCGAACGCAAACCCAAGGTACAGTCCAAGCAGGATACCATCGGGAAACTGATCGACATCCAGTCGAGGATGACCGAGGGCAAGGGCATCGGCTATAAGCGTTGGCTCACGAAACACAATCTCAAAGTTATGGCACAGACCGTGAAGCTTCTGCAGGAAAAGGGCTTGACCGACGAGGACGCTCTGAACCAGCGCATCACCGAACTGGAAACCAAGTATCACGACTCGCTGGCGGTGGTGAAAGACCTCGAAGGTCGCATGAAAACCAACAATGAGCTGCGCTATCACATCGCAGCCTACACCAGCACCAAGAATGTCGCACAGCAGCTAAAGACCGCCAAGCGACCCGCAGCCTTTGAGGAGCAGCACCGTGCAGAGCTGACAGCGTACCGGGCGGCAGCAGCCTATTTCAAGGCAAACAGCATCACAAAGCTGCCCAGCCCGAAAAAGCTGGAAGCCGAGTATGCGCAGCTGGCATCCGAAAAGGCAAAGTTCTACGAGCAGTACAAGGAAGCCAAGGAAGAACTGCTCAAACTGAAAACCGCAAAGCAGAATGTTGCGTCCTTTTTCCGGGAGGAAGAACCGGCGCAGCAGGAGAGATAAAGGAGTGTGCGTATGATCAATCTGAAAATCGACCCGGAGTTCCAGAATCAGATTCCGCCGCTGACGGACGATGAGTACAAGCAGCTTGAAGAAAATATCCTCAAGGAAGGCAAGCTGCTTTCTCCTTTGATCGTTTGGAATAACATCCTTGTTGACGGCCACAATCGTTATGCCATTCTCCAGAAGCATCCTGAGATTTATTTTTCCACCATGCCGCTCCCGTTTGAAAGCAGAGAAGAAGTTCTCGCTTGGATCTGTAAGAATCAGCTGGGGCGGCGCAATCTCACGCCGGAGCAGAAGTACTACCTGATGGGCAAACAGTACGAAGCCGAAAAAGCCGCACACGGCGGTGATCGCAAGAGCAGCGATGCAAAATCAAGTTCGCTAAATGCGAACTTGATCGACAGCACCAAAACCTGCGACCGAATCGCAGCAGAAAACGGAGTGAGCAAAGACACCGTTATCCGCGCCTCGAAGTATATGAGAGGCGTAGAGATTGCAGAAGAACTGATGCCTGGTCTGAAGCAGAGCATTCTGTCCGGACAGACAAAAGTGTCCAAAGCAGATATACACCGCCTTGCCAAGGCGGCCTACTATGACCGCGCACAGATTTTGCAGGATATTCTGCACCCGGAGCTGAAGGTGGAACCGACACCTGACGCTGATGGTGTGATCCGCGTTCCGGGCAAAGCGCCTGTCATGCCATTCCGAAAGTTCGAATCGGTTTACGACAGCGATGCCTACCCGGAGGATGTACGGTACGAGTATGTGGCGTTGGAAGAACTCACTACTCGTTTCCGTATTTCATTCAACTACCAGTTGGAGCAGATGCCCGATAATGCACAGCGTGATGTGATTCTGGAGATCATTCACAAGCATAAGGACTATCTTACTTCTCTGGAAGCCGCACTCGCAGATGTTAAAGACCAGACAGCATAACATCAGGCACATGGTATGCTGTTCACAGATGTCCAAAGGAGCGTGCGTTTGAACAAAAAGAAAAAGTCCACAAACACTTCCCCCTATCCCGATGAAGTCATTGACCGTCTGGCGCGGGCATTCTACCCGGCCATCCTTGCCTGCTGGAACAGCGAGGAAGGCCAGAGGGAGTTTGCCGCGTGGCAGGCGGAACAGACTCATCATACCCCTAGCAAAGAGAAACAGAGCGTTCCCGACAGGGAACGCCCTGTTGTACATATCGTTATCGTCTGTGGTCTTTGGCAGGGTGCGTCCGCAGGGCGCATCCTGTTTTTTTATTTTGTCCTTAATTTTCTAACCCGTGGCTCCCCGCTGCATTCCACAGAAGAATACAGGTCGTTTTTTCCAAAAAACAAACTTCCCCGAAGGAACCTTCTCAAGGGTCCTTCAGGGAAGCTGTTAAAAAAGAAGAAAATGAAGGATAGAAAATAGCGTAGAGTACAGCCCTTGGGCGGAGTCAGCTTGCCTTTTGCGCCTCACCCTCCGGGAAGATGATCTTATTTACAAAGAAGAAGATCACCATGGAGATGCCGCCGTTGAGGACGGTGGTGCCGATGTTGTAGATGAAGTCCGGCACCAGCAGACCTGCCACCGCCACCCAGATGCAGTTGATGGAGTTGACGATACAGGTAATGACGCAGAACGCCAGCACATACCAGCCGATCTGCTTTGCCAGATCACCCTTGCTGCGGAACACAAAATTGCGCTGGATGGGGAAATTGATGCACTCGCCGATGACCATAGCCACCATGTAAGCGCAGAAGTAGGGCAAGCCGCCGTGGGCGGCATCGTAGCCGAGAATGTTCCACTTGAAGGTCTCACCGAACAGGGTGATATCAATACCCGGCCAGCCAAAGTCCACCACCGGCAGGCTTGCAAAGGCCTTCGGCAGGAACTGCAGTAGCAGGTACTTGAACACTGTGATGAGGTTGGACACGATAACATACAGTCCGCCCTCCCGCACCCACTTGGCAGCGGCGGGGTGCTTTGCTGCAAAGTTATTCCAGAAATTCATATCGTGATTCCTCTCTTATCTGGACTGCTCGTCCAGCTTTGCCTGATAACGGCTGTTGGCCACATAATTCTGTACCAGCCCTACCAGTGCCCGCAGGATGCCCACCACCCAAAAGCCCTTTGCCTCCAGCACAAGGCCATCCACAAACTCGTCCCCGATCATGCCGCCAGTCATCTGCGCCAGCCCACGCAGGGGCATATTGTACTGGAACAGGATGTTCAGGTCCGGTTTGCCCCGCTTTTCGCCTGCACGCAGCAGTAGGGTCAGCACCCCGGCAATCAACCAGCACAGCGGGCTGCGGCTGTGGTGCAGCTCGCCCAGCGTCATGGTGCGGTCGATGGCGGTGGTTTCCTCCGGCAGCGGACGGCCCAGCAGGGCTTTAAACTCCACATCCGGGATGTTCTGGACATTACCAGTGTAGTAATCCGGCAGAGCCTTGCCTGCATAGGGATCGGGTGCGCCGGTGCCCGGCAGGGCAAGCTCTGCGCTCAGGCGGATGTCCTGCACGCTGGCACCCACCAACAGCTGATAGCTGCCGCCCTCCACCTCCCAGCAGTGGGTGAGCACGTTCCAGTAGCGGAACGCTTTATCGTCCAGCGGGATAGTGACAGTCCGGCTCTCTCCTGCTTTCAGGAATACCTTTGTAAAGCCCTTCAGCTCCCTGGCGGGGCGGAAGATCTTTGCATCCGGCTTTGCCACATACAGCTGCGCCACCTCTGCACCATCCCGCTTGCCGGTATTGGTAAGAGTGAACGTCACCTTGTCAGCGGAGACCTGCAGGTCGCTGTACGCAAAGGTGGTATAGCTCAGGCCGTAGCCAAAGGGATACCGCACTGCCTTGTCCACCGTTTCATAATAACGGTAGCCGACATACAGCCCTTCCCGGTACTCGGCGTTCTGCCCTTTGCCGGGGAAGTAAACGGCAGCGGGGGTGTCCTCATACCGCAAGGGAATGGTCTCCGCCAGCTTGCCGCAGGGGTTCTGCCAGCCGGTCAGCACATCCAGCATAGCCGCTGCGCCTGCCTGTCCACCCAGATAGCCGTGCACGACCGCCTTGCACTTTGCCACCCAGTCGGTCTCGATGACGCTGCCTGCGCTCACCACTGCCACCACGTTGGGGTTGGCGGAGGTCACAGCATCCAGCAGTTCCTTCTGCACCGCAGGGATGCCGATATGGGTGCGGTCCAGTCCTTCGCTCTCGCTGGATTCGTCCAGCCCGATGCACAAAATGACCGCCTCTGCCATTTTTGCCTGCGACACCGCCTCGCCCAGATAGGCGCTGTTCGCCTTGCCGCTGCGTTCGTAGCCGGCACAGTAGCCCACCATGTTCAGCCCGGCCTTTTCCATGGCATCCTTCAGGCTGTCCACGCAGGTAGGGTTCACCATGCTGGAGCCTGCCCCCTGATACCGGGGTGTGATGGCAAAATCACCGATGAGAGCCACCTTGATGCCGTATTTCAGCGGCAGCAGATCGCCCTCATTTTTCAATAGCACGATGCTCTGGGCTGCTGCCCGGCGTGCCAACTGATGGTGGGCAGCCTCGTCAAATTTGCGCGGTGCTTTTTCGATGGCTGCGGCGGTGGAGAGCACCACCTCCAGTAGCTCGTCCACCCGTGCATCGATTTCCTGCTCGGTCAGGCTGCCCTCTGCCACTGCCTTCAGCAGCTTCCGGGCACCGCCCAGACCGGGAGAGGGCATTTCCAGCGTAGAGCCGTTCTTTACGCCCTCCACATGGTCATTGGAGCCGCCCCAGTCGGTAACGACAGCACCATCGAAGCCCCATTCCTTCCGCAGGATATCCATCAGCAGGTGTTTGCTCTCATTGGCGTAGGTGTCGTTCACCTTATTATACGCCGACATGATTGTTTTGGGGCTGGCTTCCTTTACCACGATCTCGAAGGCGGTGAGGTACAGTTCCCGCAGGGTGCGCTCATCCAGCACCGAGTTGCTGGCCATGCGGCGCAGCTCCTGACTGTTGGCGGCAAAGTGCTTCGGGCAGGCGGCCACGCCGTTTGCCTGAATGCCGAGGACGTAGGCGGCTGCCATCTTGCCGGAGAGGTAAGGGTCCTCCGAGAAATACTCAAAGCTGCGTCCGCACAGGGGACTGCGCTTCAGATTGAGCCCCGGGCCCAGCAGCACATTGACCCGGTTTGCGGCAGTCTCCTCGCCCAGTGCCCTGCCCACTTCCTCGCCCAGCGCCAGGTCCCAGCTGTTTGCCATGGTGGCAGCGGTGGGAAAGCAGGTGGCCGGCACACTGGGGTTCAAGCCCAGATGGTCGGCTGCGCCCGCCTGCTTCCGCAGACCGTTGGGACCATCCGAAAGCCACGCGGCAGGCACGCCCTGCTTGGGATACTCCTGCGTCTGCCAGGTGTTCTTGCCCGAGAGCAGGGCACATTTTTGTTCAAGGGATAGCTTTGCGATAATTTCAGGGTGTTTCATAGCGTCTCCTCATGTAAAATGGGCAGCGATGCTCCTGCACCGCCGCCCATAGGCCATCAGCGTTTGCCGGTGGGGTTGCAGACGATAGAGGTGTTCGCCTCGGTCAGCTCGGCTGCGTAGGTCTTGGTTCCATCGCTGTTTTCCGTAACCGTTACTGTGATCTCATCGCTGGAGTCGGCGGTCAGGGTCAGCGTGCCGTCTGCGTTCTCCGCATAGGTGCCCTTTGCGGCTTCGATGCCGACATTGTCAGCGGTGTAGTCGTATGCCACTGAGAAGGTGCCGTCCTCCATCAGGTAGACATGGCAGCCCAGCCAGCCGCCTGCATCGCTCTGAGAAAGCTCCACCAGCAGACCTTCCATTGCGGGAGCAGAGGCCGCAGCGCTGGGATCAAAGCTGCCGGTGGGGTTGCAGACGATGGAGGTGTTTGCCTCGGTCAGTTCCACGGTATAGCTAATCGTGCCGTCCGGGTTGGCAGCGGCAGCAGCGGTGTGCACCGTGCCGTCCTCTGCGGTCATGGTCAGGGTGCCGTCTGCGCCGATCTCGTAGGTACCCTTTTCGCCCTCGACACCGGCATTTTCAGCGTTGTAATCGTAGGTGACGGAGTAGCTGCCGTCCTCCATCAGGTAGACGTGGCAGCCCAGCCAGCCGCCTGCATCGGTCTGGGAAAGCTCCATAAACAGACCGTCCTTTGCTTCTTCTGCTTCTGCCGGAGCTGCGGTGCTCTCGGCGGTCTCGGAAGCGGCTGCACTCTCAGAGGAAGCTGCCGCAGCCGGTGCGCTGCCGCTGCGGAAGAACATGGCCCAGAACACCAGTGCGACTACCGCAACGATGCCCACGCAGATACCCGCCTTTGCGCCCTTGCCCAGCTTTTTACCAGCAGGGATGCGCTTGAGGATCAGCAGAACGATGGCAATGAGCAGGATGCTGTCCACGATGGCCAGCAGAATGAGCCAGTAGGGGGTGTTGTCCACAGCTGCGGCCACTGCGATGCTGTTTGCCTGCGTGTAAAGGATGTTGTGGCAGGCACGGCGCATTGCCTGCTGTGCGGTGTTGGAGGATGCATCCAGCTTGACACCCATGAGGCAGAGCATCATGTCACCGCCTGCACGGAGGGCAAGGTTGATGTCCATCCAGCTGGTGTTGCCCATGGCGGAGTCGGTGACCACCATGCCCTGAAAGCCCCACTCGTTGCGGAGCACATCGGTGAGCAGTGCCTTGGAAGCACCTGCCCATGTGTTGCCCAGACGGCTGTAGCTGCTCATGACAGCGGTGGTGCCGCCCTCCTTGACGGACAGCTCAAAGGGCTTGAGGTAGACTTCACGCATGGACTGCTCGTTCGCCCAGACCGAGATGCTAAGACGGTTGGACTCCTGATCGTTCAGGGCGAAATGCTTGATGTAGCTATACACGCCCTGACCGCTCAAGCCCTGCACCATGGCTGCGCCCATTTTGCCGGAGAGCAGACCGTCCTCGCTGTAATACTCGAAGTTGCGCCCGGAGAAGGGGGTGCGGTGGATGTTCATACCGGGGGCGTACAGACCCACCACATGGTTTGCGGCTGCCTCAGCACCAAAGGCGGTGCCAAAACGCTGGGCAAGATCGGTGTTCCAGCTGGAACCCACAATGACCTCGCTGGGGAAGGAAACGCCCTTCAGGCTGCTGACCAGGCTGTTGATGCCTGCAGGACCGTCCAGATCGTTGGTGGCGGGCTTGCCCACGCTGGCAACTTCCGGGGTAGACCAGCCGCCGTTGGAGATCATGTTGGTCATATCATCCACACTGAGCTGCTCCAGCAGGTCGTCCCACTTGGGGTCGTTATAGTCCAAACCTGCCATATCCTCCAGCGTCAGACCGTGGTCTGCAACGGTGATGGGCTGGTCGCTGTCGTTATTCTCATAGACCGGGGCGTTCTCCTTGGCGGCAATGGTCTCGGCGCTGGCAGTTTTGCCGTCGGTGCGGGTGGTAGGCAGAGTGCCCTCCCAGTCTGCACGGGAGACATACTGTTTGATCTGACCCTGTGCCACATCCTCAAACTCGTTGGTGGCAGCCACAAGGTCGGTGCTGCGGGCATTTTCGCCGCTGTAAGTGATGGTGGCGGGCACTTCGTACTCCCGCTGGTCGATGACCTCGTGGGCGTTCTTCATCAGCTTGATCTGATAGGTACCGGCTTCCAGAACATAAGCCTTTGCGCCGGTCTCATCATAGGATGCCATATCCTCCGGGGCAAAGGTGATGGTCACCTTCTCGGAGGCACCGGGCTGCAGCAGGCTCGTCTTTGCAAATCCTGCCAGCACCACATGGGATTTTTCAATGCCGCCGATGGTATAGGGTGCGGTGTAGTAGACCTGCACCACGTCCTTGCCTGCCACGGAACCGGTATTTTTGACCTCCACGGTCATCTCAATGGCACTGTCCGAGGTCTTATAGTCGGTGATGGACTGCTCAAAGCTCGTGTAGGACAGACCATAGCCGAAGGGATACTGCACGGCTTTTGCATAGGCAGCTTCATCGCATACGCCGGTGGTATTATCCACATAGCGGGTCTCGTAGAAGCGGTAGCCCACATAGATGCCCTCGGCATACTCTACATAGTGGTGCTTGAGATTGGAGTAGGTAAAGTCACCGGCGTTCCAGTAAGCCGGGGCGGTGGTCAGGTCGTAGGCGTAGGTATCCGACAGGCGGCCGGAGGGGTTCACCTTGCCGGACAGGATCTCACCCACGGCATTGAAGCCGGTGGAGCCAAGGCTGCCGATCCACAGGGCAGCGTCAATGGAGTCATCCTCCAAAAATCCCAGCTCCATGGCGTTGGAGGAGTTGACGAGGACGATCACCTTGCCAAAGCCCTGTGCCTTGATAAGTGCCAGCAGGTCCTGCTCGTCCTGCGTCAGCTCCGGATAATGTCTGCCGTCATCGGTCTTGCTGTAACCGGCGGCGTACATATCCTGCGGCAGGTCGCCGCCCTCGCCGCCCACGCGGGAGATGGTGACGATGGCTACATCCGAGAAAGCCTTGGCATTTTGCAGCAGCGTGTCGGTGTACTGCGCTGCGGGCACCTCGGCGGGGGTGAAGTTGGAGCCTTCAAAGCCCTTCTGGGCTGCACGGTTGACGCCGGAATTTTTGTAGAAATCCACCAGCTCCTGATTGACCGTGAACCCGGCATTGGTCAGGCCGGTGACGAGGTCGATGTTGGAGGAGGTGTCGCTTGCGCCGGAGCCACTGCCGCCGTAGATGGGATCCACGGAGCCGTAGCCGAACAGGTTGACAGCCGTGCCTTCTGCCAGCGGCAGGGCGTTGTTCTGATCTTTCAGCAGAACGGCGCCCTCCTGCACCAGCTCCTGTGCCATGGCACGGCTCTGCTCTGCCGCCTGCTCCACGGTCAGGTTCTGGCCGGTGGTCACCTGCTTCTGACCCGTCAGCAGCGGGTTGAGGTTTGCGGTCATAAACGGGGTGATGGCGGAATAGAAGATTCCGCAGGCGATGTTGACCACCAGACCGATGGTCAGCAGCACCGCAATGGGAACGATGCCTTTTTTACGGGGCGGCCGTTTTTCGTTACGCTCTTTCACTATAAATTCCTTGCCTTTCCTTCATTCTTTTGGTGAATCATCGGATGTCACCATTACTATAACAAAGGAAAGGCGGACGGGTATATCAATAAAAAGAAGTTTATAAAAAAATGCGGAGCAAACCGCTCCGCATTTCTGGGATATCACCTTATGTATTTGTCAGTTCCTGGGGGCAATCCCGGTATTGCTGAGGCGTCAGACCGGTACGATCCCGGAAGATCTTGGTAAAATAGCTCTGGGAAGCGTAATTCAGGATGCCGGAAATTTCCGCCAGCGAATACTCGGTATACCGCAAAAGATACTTTGCCTCCTCCACCCGCTGTGCATGGAGATAATCCGGGATGGAAGATCCGGTCTCCTGCCGGAAACGCTCTGCCACGGTCTTGGAACTGAGCCCGGTCAGCAGGGCAAGGTGCTCGGCACGGATATTCTCGTGTAAATGGCGGGAGATGTAATGCAGGCACTTTTGCACTGTGGGCGAATAGCTGCCCTGCTTGCCCTGCTGCACTTTGCGGCAGAAATCCATGCTCATCTCGTAGGACGTGCGGAGGACATCGATGGCTTGGGTCATCACATCCACCCGCTGGCAGTACAGGTCGCTGAGGGTCAGTGCTTCCTCCTCGTCCATGCCGCCCTTGATGGCAGCACGGGATATGATGGTGACATAGGCCACAAAGTTGTACTTCATCTGCCGCAAAGGGTCATCCGACATTTTTCCGTTTTTGCCCTGCTCCGGCTTGCGCAGGTAACCGGCAAGATCCTCGGTGTTGCCGGCTGCAACCAATGTGGCAATGTGGGTCTCCAGCTGGGTGGTGATATGAGGCTCCGGGTGCTCCCGCACATGGAACAGCACCTCCTGAAAGGGGTGCCCCAACGGCAGAATATCCTCGTTGTTGCACAGCAGGATATCCTCCTCGGAGATCAGGCTGCCGTGCACAAGACACAGCAAAAGGCAAACGGCGCTTTTCAGCTGCGAAAGGGTGATCAGCGGAGAGTTGAGCAGCCCGGTGGCAAGCGTGCGCAGCGCCTCCGGGGTAAACAGGGTTTCCTCCCCGTAGGCGGCAAAGATCTCCTGATAACTGCGGTGCACCGGCGAGACCAGCCCCGTAACCCAATACAGCTGTGCATCCAGCTTTGCCACTGCAAACAGATAGCCGGGCTTGATGTGGAAGATAACCGGGTGCAGCACATCCCGCTTTTGCAGCTCAAAATCCTGTACCACCATCTTAAAGCCATATTCCGGCACCGGCGTTTTCCGGAACCGTGACCACTCTGCCACCACATGACCGTCCTGCGTCACCAAAAGTGCCGGGATCTGGGTCGCCTCGTACAGGTGCCGACAAATGCTCTGATACCGCTCCATAGTTTTCCCCTTTCTGCAAAACTGTACTTCTATGATAACTGTACCACACCGGGCAGCACCGTGCAACAAAAAATCCGGCTGTTCCTTACATTTTGAGCAAGAAACAGCCGGAAAAAAGGAAGAAAAAATAAAGAAGGAAATGTCAGGATGTAATTATGGTCAGACCCTTGCCAGGCCGTCCACGCTCAGCACAACGCCGGTGATGTAGGATGCCTTCTCCGAGGCAAGGAACACCAGTGCATTGGCGATGTCCTCCGGCTGACCCAGACGGCGCAGGGGGATCTGTGCAACGAGAGGCTCGATGATCTCCTTGGGCACAGCCTTCATCATGTCGGTCTCGGTAATGCCGGGGGCAACGGCGTTGACCCGGATGCCCTGCGGGCCAAGTTCCCGGGCAAGGGTCAGGGTAAAGCCGTTGACGGCAAACTTGGAGGTGGGATAGGCTACGCCGGTAGCCTGCCCGGTAATGGACACCACGGAGGAGACGTTCAGGATGACACCGCTATGCTGCTTTTCCATCCACTTGGCGGCGGCATGGGCACAGTTGAACACACCCTTGACGTTCAGATCCATGGTCTTATCGAACAGCTCCGGGGTGTAGCTGGCAAAGGGGGTGCTTTCCGACATACCGGCGTTGTTCACCAGAATGTCGATCTTGCCGTACTTTGCGGCAACGGCATCCATAGCAGCCTGTACCGCAGCGGCATCGGCAAGGTTCGGGCAGATGCCCTCCACCACAGCATCCGGCAGCTCTGCCTTCAGCTCGGCCACCGCATGGTCGGCGGTCTCCTGACGGCTGGCGCACAGCACCACCGCAGCACCCTCCTGCAAAAAGGCTTTAACGGCGGCCAGACCGATGCCCCGGCTGCCGCCGGTGACAACTGCAACTTTATTCTCCAGTAACATAGGCTTGCTCCTCAATCTTCGATGTTGAGTTCTTTTTTCAGCTTCTCAGTGATGTCAAAGGCACTGTATGCCATGGGGATGTGGTAATCGTGCTTGTCGCCGTGGATGGGCTTCCAGACCTGTGCATAGAAGGGGTTCTTCCGGGCGATTTCAGCATAGTGCCACTCACTGCGCTGGCACTCCGGGCACCAGTGGCCGCCCCGCAGCACCGTGTTGGGGGTCGCCTTGAAGGTATGGCCGAAGGCGCACTTCCAGACCAGCGGCTTATACACACCTTCCATCTTGTCGCTGACCACCTCGCCGCCGCGGAAGGCAGCAGCCTTTTTCATGTCCTCCAGATCCAGTGCCTCAAACTCCTTGCTCTCGTCGTAGCCGTGATCCAGCTTCTGCTCTTCCTCGCTGGGGTGGAACAGCTTATAGCCCTCTTCCAGACTGGGGATGGCCTCGGCTTCTTCCTTGGAGCCAAAGAAGGCATTGATCCAGTCGGTCTCGTTGTTTTCCATCATCCAGTCGTAGCCCATACGCTTGTGGCCGATCTGCACGTTCTGTGCCTTCATGGCCTCTGCGCCGGGGATCATGGCGGCGATCATGGGGTTTTGCATCATAGCCTTCATACTGTCCACGATGCCCTGCTGGTAGGTCTTGGGGTCGATGCAGCGGAAGTGCAGGATGTCGTTCAAAGCGTCTGCATCGCTGAAATAGTGGCCGTGGAAGTTGTACTTTGCCATCCGGCGGGGGTCCTGCGTGTCGGCAAAGGTCATGCCCATGCCTTCCATCATCAGGTTGGTGAACTCCCAGCAGGTAAAACGCCAGCCCTTGCCGGAGCTGAGGTTATAAGCCTTGCGCCAGAAGCTCTCCGGCACCCAGTTTTCGCAGATATTGGCCATGCAGATGCCGCTCTCGATGGAGGTAGAACATTCCAGCACGTTGTTGGGCGGCTGATGGAAGATGATGGGCTCCTCCCCCGCACCGTCGTTGGTGGGGTACTGTCCGGTCTGCCGGATGGAGACCCAGTGCTTCAGACCGCTTTCAAAGACGGCAAACTCGCTGAACACCTTGCTGATGGCGTAGTAATCGTGGATGGAGGGGTTGATGGGGTCGCCACAACGTCCCATCTGCACCGGGTACTGCCGGTCGCCGGTCTCTGCCACCGTGCCTACATATACAAGGTGGATGTCATCGGCGTTGGGCTGCTCCTGAATGGCCTTGATGATGGCCAGGGTCGAACCGATGTTGGTGTACAGGGTCTTTTCCGGGTACTTATCCGCCGCTGGGGAGACCATGGCACCGATGTGCAGCACATAATCCGAGCCAGCCACGCAGTGCTTGACGCAGTCAAGATCTGCCATATCGCCCCAGACCACTTCCAGCATGGGGCGGGCCATTTTCTTCAGCAGAGCGCGGTTTTTATCACTGGGACGTGCCAGCACACGTACCTTGAAGCGGGGGCTGCGTGCCAGCAGCTGCTTGACGGTCTCCTGTCCCATCGTGCCGGTAGCACCGGTGACGAAAACCGTCTTGGGGCCAGCGATGATGTCCTGCATAAAGACGGCATCGTCCATCCGCAGGGCGGCATCAAAGGCCTCCCGGGTAGCGTTCATGGCACGGCGGGCACCGGCGGCGTCCCCCAGTGCCAGATAGCCGATCCCCAGCTTCCGGCAAGCGGCCTCCAGCGCAGCACCATCCCGCTTGCGGCTGCCGATGGCCAGCACCGCCCAGTCGCAGAGGTATTCCACGGTCTTGCCGTCCTTTTCGCCCAGGACAGCGCCCTCGCGGATCTCGGTCACCTTCACCTCGGTCACCGGCGTGATACCGTGGGCATAGATGCTCTCGGTGACACAGATCTTCCGGGCAGAACCCAGATCGGCACAGAATTCCTTCATCATTTCCAGATCGGTGACGATGCAGCCCTGCTCTGCCAGCAGCTCAGCTACCTCCATGCCCACCATGCCGCCGCCGATGATCACCACCCTGCCGGTGGGCTTGACCTTACCAGCCAGAACATCATGGCTGTTGGCAACGTGTGCGCCCTCTGCGCCGGGGATCTTGGGGATCAGAGGCGTTGCTCCGACACAGTTGAACACGGCAGCGGGCTTGATCTCCTCAATGAGCTCCGGGGTGACCGGGGTGTTCAGACGAACATCCACGCCCATCCGCTGTACCTGAGAAGCCATGCTCTGGATGGCAGCCTCCATCTCCTCCTTGCGGGGAGCCTTGCCTGCCAGCACGAACTGACCACCCAGCGCATCACCTGCCTCGCACAGGATGGGATCGTGTCCCTTCAGCTTCAGGGTACGGGCAGCTTCCAAGCCTGCAATGCCGCCGCCTGCGATCAGGATTGTCTTGGGGCTCTGGGTAGGCTGCATTGCAGCGGCGCACTCGGTCTCACGGCCGATGGCGGGGTTCCGCAGGCAGGTGATGTGGGGCATATTCAGATCGGCAAAGCCATTCAGACAGCCCTGATTGCAGCCAACGCAGCGGTCGATCTCCTCTACCCGGCCCTCCTTGCACTTGTTGCAGAAATCCGGGTCTGCCAGCTGGGCACGCCCCATGACCACCATATCCACCTTGTCGGCTTCCAGAATGTCCTCGGCCTGCTGGGGGTCGTTGATGCGGCCCACGCCGATGGTCAGCATTCCGGTACCCTTGCGGATGCGGGCGGCATTGTCCACGTTGAAGCCCCGGGGCAGATCCAGCGGCGGCACCTCGTACTTGCTGGCGGCTGTGACGATGTTGCCACGGGAAACATCCAGCACATCCACACCGGCATCCTTTGCCCAGTTGCAGAAGGTGATGGTATCCTCTACAGTCAGACCGGCCTCGCCAAAGCCATCGTCCTGTGCATCGATACGCATGAACAGAGGCATCCCCTCCGGCATAGAGGCGCGGATGGCACGGATGCACTCCAGCGGGAAGCGGGCACGGTTTTCCAGGCTGTCGCCGTACGCATCGGTGCGGTGGTTCAGACCATCCGACAGGAAAGAGTGGGGCAGATAGTTGTGGGCGCAGTGGAACTCGATGCAGTCGAACCCGGCAGCCACTGCCCGGGCAGCGGCCTTGCCGTAGCAATCTACCACTTCTGCGATCATTTCCTTGCTGATACCGGGAACGGTGAAGCCGGGTGCCAGCTCGGTATCACTGGAAAGCAGGATCATGGCCGTCTGATCCATGCCCACAGCCAGACCGCCCTGCCACAGCTGGATACCGGCCTTGCCGCCCTCGGCGTGGATGGCATCGGTCAGCTCCTTGAGCTTTGGGATGTACTTGTCCTCTGCAATGGAAAGGAACATCTTGGGTGCGCTGAGGGCGTGGACGGAGGAGACCTCCACGATATTCAGGGCACTGCCGCCCCGTGCACGGGCGACATGGTATGCAATGTGCTTTTCGTTTACAAAACGATCCTCGGTAAAGCGAGTGCCCATGGCAGGCATGATGATGCGGTTACGCAGAGTCATATCCTTGATGGTAATGGGCGTGAACAGCTTGTCGAACATAAGCAGCCTCCTTTTGAATCAGTGCTTTCGGTAACTTCAGGATATCATGCACCGGCAGGAGCTGTATGCTAAAATTGAGAAGCATTTATCAAATTTTGGAAGAAGGCTTTCGATGGCTCGTTCGCATCCTTCGAACGTCAAAAAACCGGGCGATCCAAAAATAAACGCCGGATATCACCCGCTCAAAAACGGTGATGTCCGGCGTTTGTTAGATTTCCAGCCCGTGGCTCCCGGATGCGTTTTTCAAGTATTCCTCTGGATCACCATTCAGAATCAAATCCGCATAGCCCAGCGGGTCATAGTAGATGAGATAATCCAGCTCCGTCCGCTGCGCCATGGTCACATCCCGTGCATCCTCGACCCCGGTACAGTCGATGGAGATTTTTCTCCCATCCCGGAGCATCAGCTCCACGCAGCCGGTATCCATGTTGAAATGGCAGGCTCTTGCATCGTACTTCATGCTTGTGTCCTTTCTGCCTTACGGCACCTTTACAGTTGTGACTTTTGTTATACGGTTCTTCTGATAAGGTTTTGGACACACAGCCGTCGGGAAGGAGCCTTCATTTTGCTTTCCGAAGAAAACAAAAAATCCGAACCCTTCTCCTATCGAGAAAAGGTTCGGAT
>ERZ1034713.799-NODE-799-length-16480-cov-3.657656_pt1 | contig 16480 bp, 16 predicted proteins | sample MGYA00520692_ERZ1034713 | MGnify/ENA primary metagenome ERZ1034713 (study PRJEB33766, sample SAMN09781717) | gut metagenome | biome: gut microbiome | host: Homo sapiens | place: Madagascar | study: EMG produced TPA metagenomics assembly of the PRJNA485056 data set... | reverse complement strand
CTTACCAAAAAGGAGTTATTTTTTACCAAAAACACAAACTATTTTACACTACCAATTTGCAGATGAGATTTCTCTATTTGATCAGAAATTTCGTTTGCTTGTAATCGGTAAGATGGTATATTTGTGCTCCTATGATCAAATCTGTTTGCCAGATGATTGTTCGGAGTTTTTTGCAGTCGCTATGTTTCATTATTTACACGAAGTACCAGTATTCACAAGAATAAATTTTCGCGGGATAGATTCTTCTCGGACAAGGAGTATGAGCGGACTATTTCGTAACTGCAATGTGCAAGAAATTTATTTTGACAAGCTTGATACTTCACATGTAACGGATATGTCCGAGATGTTTTACGGCTGTCGGATAGATCGGCTGAATTTTGGCAATTTGGATACATCCAAGGTAACGAACATGAAGGGGATGTTTTCTTATTGTCAAATATCAGAACTGTGTTTTGGCCCTTTAGATACTTCCGGCGTAACAGATATGTCTGAGATGTTCTTAGGATGTAACATAAACAGCCTGGACTTGAGCACTTTGGATACCTCGAAAGTGAAGTATATGTCAAATATGTTTGAAGATAGTAAGTTTCATGAATTAAATTTAGAAAATTTCAATACATCCAAGGTAACGAACATGTCAAAGATGTTTCGGAGGTGCAGAATTCCCGGTGTGGATATCAGACATTTCGATACTTCCAGTGTGAGAACGATGTCCGGCATGTTTGAAAATTCTTCTGTAAAAATCAAAGGTATCCAGTATTTGGATACTTCTAACGTGACGAATATGTCTTATATGTTTAAAAATTACCAATATCTGGACGAGACGGATCTCTCAGGACTTGACACTTCCAAGGTAAAAAGCATGACAGGCATGTTTGAAGGATGCAGGGCTTACAAATTAGATTTGAGTAATTTTGATACTTCGCGGGTAACCAGGATGCGTCGGATGTTTTTCAAATGTAAGGCACCGCAGGTAGATATCCGCGGATTTGACACCTCATGCTTAAGGGATGCGAGGAATATGTTTTACCAGTGCAGTGCTGAAAAAATTCTGATGTCAGAGGAGGGGCAGACAGAACTGAAAGAACTGCTGGGGCTTAACAAAATTACATACAAATGATTCTGGAAATGTGCTGTAAAAGATAACAAATACAATGGAGGACGCATGGAATATGGCGCTATATCTTACGACTAAATTAATGGAAAAAGTAAGGGATGTACTCTTGAAAAGTAAGGGACAGGAGCTATATTCCCTGTCCTTCCGGACTTCTCCAAGTTTTTCGGTAAAAGCCAGGATGCTTGGGTATGCTGTAGCAGAACTGGATGAAGATGTTTGTCTGGTAATAAAAGACTCGGAAGCAATTTTATGTTCCGGGGCTCCGATTGCTTTTCCGGAGGATGCATCGTATTTATTTGAGGACGGAAAGTTTCATACGATTCATTTTGCAGGAGTGGATACCTCCAAGCTGAGAAAAATGAAGGGAATGTTTCGAAACAGTGAGATCGAAATATTAGAGTTTGACGAGCTGGATACCTTTCATGTGACCAATGTGTCTGAGTTGTTTGAACGCTGCGGGTGCAGCAGGCTGGATCTGAGCAGACTGAATACGTCCAATGTCAAAAATATGTCCAGAATGTTTCTGGGGTGCCGGTGTGCGGGAAAACTGGATGTAAGCCAGCTCGATACCTCAAAAGTTACCAATATGTCATACATGTTTGCCGATAGTGGGACAGATAGGGTGAAAGGACTTTATGCCCTTGATACTTCAAAGGTTACGAATATGTCATACATGTTTGCTGAGAACTGTTTTACGGAATTGGATCTTCGCTATCTTGATACGTCAAGAGTAAAAAACATGTCAGGGATGTTCCAATGGTGCCAGGTACCGGAGCTGGATCTGAGCGGTTTTTGTGATTCGTCTTTGGAGCGCGTGACCGACATGTTTTACGCATGTGACTGTGATCAGATTATTCTGGCTGCAAAAGGGCAGGAACTGTTAAAATGGTCATTTTGTGGAGCAAAGATTTTGTATAAATAAGCCGAATAACTGAGACTGGAATGACAGACACGTTTCGGTGCGTGCAGGGAGGGATACCCCTCCCTTTTTTGATGAAAAATTCCGATTTTGAAATTTATTTTAATAGGTGCCCTGTTATACTATAAATGCAAATATAAATATTGGGGTTTTGGAAACAAAGGGAAGGATAAAGAACATGATGGATAGAAACATTTATGAAGGGACAAGAAACATGCGCATATATCTTACGCAGGAAATCGTGTTTATGTATAGGCTGGGAGATAAAAAGATGTTATAGTAAAGGTGTTGTGTACATAATTTGTAAGTTAAATGATACAGATAGAAAAGGAAGATGATTATGTCGATAAAAGAATTATGGGGATTTGATGAAGCAACGACGGTTGGTGAAATTGGATCAAAATCAAATGTAGAGAGAATCATAGATGTAAGAAACCAGTTTTCAGGAACAAAGGGACTTTACGATACGGTTACAGCATTAGTGTTAGGTGGAGTAGAAGCACCAATTCCGAATAAAACATATAATTTAGGAATAGCGCCCAGTGGAGATGGTACATGGCAGTCAAATGTGACACGGGGATTTTTTAAGATCAATAAGATCCAGACAGGTGCAGATGAATATGAAAAGTTTAAAGAGCTTGTGAAAAGCGTTAAACCAACCGATACCTTGAGCAATGTGATCGTGAAATTAAACCAGTCCGGATTAAGCGAACAAAAGAAAAAAGAGTTAAGGAAAGCAATAGACGGTTCTGATGAAATGGAATTGAGTAAAGAGGGGAAAAATATGGAAAATAATTCTGATAAAAAAGTTAGAGATATTGTAGAAGATGCACTTGAAGCGAATAAGCAGGTTATTTTTACCGGAGCTCCTGGTACAGGAAAAACGTATTCTGTCAGAAAATATGTAGAGGAAATGTGTAAAGATAAAGAAAATGGAGAGGTAGATAAAAATCAGTTTAAGTTTGTTCAGTTCCATCCATCATACGATTATTCTGATTTTGTGGAAGGTTTAAGACCAGTTGTTGTTGTGGGGCAGACGGAATCTACGTTTGTGCGTCTGGATGGGGTGTTTAAAGCATTTTGCAGGCATATCGTAGAAGAAAACAGACCGGAAAAAAACTATTATTTTATTGTAGACGAAATCAACCGTGCCGATCTGGCTAAGGTATTTGGTGAGCTGATGTTTGGTTTAGAGGAATCTTACAGAGGTGAGAAAAATAAATTTGACACCCAGTATAAGAATTTGATTACATATGAAATAGCAGAAGATGGAAAAGCTGTTCCGATGGAACATGATGTGTTTAAGGATGGATTTTACATTCCAGAAAATTTATATTTTATTGGTACCATGAATGATATTGACAGAAGCGTGGATTCGATGGATTTTGCGCTTCGCAGAAGATTTACATGGGTTAATATCCGGGCAAATGAAATCATGAGAACATCATTGCATGATATTTTTAAGGAAAAGAAAAAAGACCAGTATGAGGAAAATAAGGGAAACATTGACAAACTTGCAGAGGTTATTATTGATATGAATCATGCTTTGGCATCACCAGATAATAAGTTTGGATTAACAGAAGATTACCACATTGGGCCGGCATATTTCAAGAATATGAAAGATATAGGCTCTGGAATCCAAGGTTCACTAAAAACTATTTTTGAAAATAATATCGCTTCTATTATAAGAGAATACACGCGTGGAAGAAAACGGGAAGATGTTGAGAAATTAATCAGTCAGTGTAAAACAGCATTACATTTGGAGAATTAATCATATGGATCATTCGAAAAACTATGATATTGTCTTTGTAGGACAAGATTATCAGCCGCTTTCAAAGGCGGTAGAACGTGCGGCCTTTTATTGCGATGGAATTGAGCAGGTGATTCATTTTGATGGGACAGTTGTGCCTAAGAGTGAGGCGGATTCAAAATCGGATCCAGAAATGCTGAGAAGAATACTGGACGTATTTCTGGAAGAAGTAGCACCAAACGGAATCTGCAGGCAGGATTTGTTTGTCATTAACTCGTCGGGATCATCAAGAGGAAAACGGAAACTGTTTGATCCTAATTTTTCTGTAAAAGAGGAACAGGGATATTTTGGTGGACTTGTAGGTGTGATAAAAAAAGATATCAAAGTACCTATGGGAAGTTTCTTAACAGATGCCGATCAGGAAGAGACAGAGATTCATGTTACACTTCAAATAAAATCCCGATTGGATGTCGATGAGAACGGAAATGTTGGAAAACCATTTTTCTTATCGACCATGTTATTGAAGAACAAACTTGAATTTAACGATAATATGGTACCAAACAGTGAAGATGAAATTTTTGATTATCTGCTGTTATTCTGGTTTAAAGAACAGTTACAGAGAGCCTGCTTAAAAGGATACTATAAGACCTATAGAAGGTTTGAAAAAAATGATGACAGGGTGAAGGGTACGATTGATGTAGCCAGACATATCCGCCTGAATGCAGGACAAAAAAATGGAAAGATTGCGTACTCTTACAGAGAAAATACGATTGATAACTACCTGAACCAGTTAATTGTTGCTGCATATAAGCATCTGAAAAGCAAGTATTATGAACTGGTGACAAACAATTTTGATAATATCCCTGATCTGAAAAAATCAGTGGATTTTTTATCAAATGAAATCGGGTTTTCCGGGATTAAGAAAAGCTATCTGATTAATAAAAACACGAAAACAATTGCGCATCCTTATTTTACGGAATACGAAGAACTGCGTCAGACCTGCCTGAAAATTTTGCGGGATGAAGCCATTTCCATTTTTGATGGCAGCGCTGAACCGGAAACACAGGGAATGCTGTTTTATTTGCCGGATCTTTGGGAGACATTTCTTGAAGATGAAGTGATCGGAAAAGGATTGCCAAAAGATGTTACATACAGAGCGCAGTTTTTTGTGCGGAATTTTGGCTATTTACAGAAGGACGGACAATATGACTACAGGCAGGAAAGCTACCCGGATTATGTGCTTTTTACGGAAAAGATGCCATTCATGATTTTAGATGCAAAATGTAAGCCAAAGTGGGAAGGCGTTTTTGAAGGCAGTTCTGTAAGCGAGGTCATGGAAGATTATAATAAGTGTATTCGGGATATGGTTGCAATTGATTCCCACGCTACGGGCGTTATGTTCCCGACCAATCGAGCAGATGAAGTAAATGAAACTGTTTTAAAACATCCGATCTCAGAATATAATAAACACGATTTTTTTTATACCATACCGATTCAGGTTCCTCATGTGAAGGCGAATGAAACATACTCGGAGTGGCTGGAAAAGTTCACGGAAAACCTTGAAAAAGGAAGAAACATTACAGGTACGATCATCCAGAAAGAAAAAACTCGTCGGACATCCACAAATTAACATTTTCCAGGCGCTTTTGTTGACTCCAAAAGCGCCTTTGATTATACTGGAACCAATCAGTAAGAAACACAGGTTACACACTGGGGGACAGGAGATTATGGAAGAAAGGTTAAGGAGTCTGGAGCGGAAGGCGGAGCTGGTAAAATAAACCGGCTCCGTTTTTTGGTGTTACAGTTCCGCAAAAGATTCCGCCGTAATACTTGAATTTTTTCCTAAAATATGGTATTCTCACTTTCATATTGTAACAGTGCGTCGCGCCTTATTTTTTTTGCATTGGCGCTTTGACGCTTTAAACTGACAGAAACGAGAGAGTATATATGAATCAGGCGGAAACATTACTGGAAATCAAAGATCTTTGTGTGGAATTTAAGACCATGGCGGGAACCGTGCGGGCGGTGGATCATTTAAGCTACAGCCTCCGCAAAGGGGAAAAGCTTGGCATTGTGGGCGAGAGCGGAAGCGGAAAGAGCGTTTCTTCCCTGGCTATGATGCAGCTTATTCCGAATCCTCCGGGAAAAGTGACCGGGGGTCAGATCCTTTATAACGGAAAAGACCTGGTACAGCTTTCAGAGCGCGAGATGCAGAAAATCCGCGGCAACGAGATCTCCATGATCTTCCAGGAACCAATGACTTCCTTAAATCCGATTATCCGCTGCGGCAAGCAGATCGCGGAATCGCTGAAGCTGCACCGCGGCATGAAGAAGAAAGAGGCCATGGAGGAAGCCATCCGCATGATGGAGTCGGTCGGCATTGCGAATCCGTCCATGCGTGCTTACGAGTATCCGCACCAGATGTCGGGCGGCATGCGCCAGCGTGTCATGATCGCCATGGCACTTGCCTGCCAGCCGCAGATCCTCATCGCGGATGAGCCGACCACGGCGCTGGATGTGACAATCCAGGCACAGATCCTGGACCTGATTCGTGACTTAAACCAGACCATGAACACATCGGTCGTTTTTATCACCCATGATCTTGGTGTGGTGAGCGAGCTGTGCGACACCGTTATGGTTATGTACAACGGCCGTATGGTGGAGAAAGCACCGGCACAGGAGATTTTTGAATCTCCGCTTCATCCGTATACGCAGGGACTTTTAAATGCGATCCCGTGCATTACCAAAGAGCGCGCGCCGCTCTCCACGATTGAGGGTATGGTGCCGAACCCGACGGAGCGCATTGAGGGCTGCCGTTTCTGGCCGAGATGCCCGAAGGCAACTGAGCAGTGCAAAAAGCAGGAGCCGCCGGTATTTGAGGTGAGCGACTCACGGCAGGTACGCTGCTGGCTCTGCGATCCAAATGAGACAACAGGAGGTGACGGCAATGGAAACTAACAAGAACGTGCTGGTCCATGCCGATCATGTAAAGGTATATTTTAAAGGAAAAGATAAAAAATCCGGAGCAGTCCGGGCGGTCGATGATGTGTCTTTCGACATTATGAAGGGCGAGACATTTGGCGTGGTTGGTGAGTCTGGCTGCGGAAAGAGCACGCTGGGCCGCACTCTCATCAGGCTGATTCCGGCAACGGATGGCCACATTTACCTGGACGGGGAAAATATTTCCGGCTTAAAGGGCAGCGCCTTAAAGCAGATGCGAAAGAAAGCCCAGATTATTTTCCAGGATCCGTCCGCCTGCTTAAACCCGAGGCGCACGGTGCGCCAGATCATGATGGAGCCGTTCGAGATTCATCATATGACCGGGAAGATGGATGTGGATGCCCGCATTGAGGAGCTTTTGCATCTGGTCGGACTGGACACCTACCATCTGAGCCGTTATCCGCATGAGCTTTCCGGCGGACAGAAACAGCGTATCGGCATTGCCCGCGCGCTGGCACTGGAACCGAAACTCATCATCTGCGATGAGGCGGTTTCCGCGCTGGATGTATCGGTGCAGGCGCAGGTGTTAAACCTGCTGCAGGAGTTAAAGGAGCGTCTTGGACTGACGTATTTCTTTATCTCGCACAACTTAAATGTTGTGTATCAGGTCAGCGACCGCGTTGGCGTGATGTATCTTGGCAAGATGGTTGAGATCGCCGCCTACGACCAGCTGTACGCGAAGCGGTACCATCCGTACACGGAGGCACTGCTCTCCGCAATCCCGCAGGTTGACGCGGTGGACCGCCAGGAACGCATTCACCTGACCGGCGAGGTTCCAAGCCCGTCCAATCCGCCTTCCGGCTGCCGGTTCCACACCCGCTGCCCGAAAGCGTGCGACCGGTGCGCAAAGGAAGTGCCGGAGTTAAAAGAGGTAGAGCCGGGACATTATGTGGCCTGCCTGTTATATGACTGATACCAGGGTCAAAAGGTCAGAAGTTTGACGCAAGCTTGCTTGCAGAAAAACTTTTGACCTTGGGGCCCGCCAAAAACATGAGTAATTAGCTATTTTTCAAAGAAAAATGAGCGAATTACAAATGTTTTGAGGATTGTGAGAGCACGTAGTGCGGAACAATCCGGTATCAGATGGGGCAAAAGACCTTTTGCCCCCAACATTATATGAATAATGAATGAGCTGGTCTTTTCTGGAAGGACCGTTCAGATAGAGATGCGTTACTGTACACGGGTAGGCATTTTCTGAACTGAAAATACCGTATGATACTGTGACGGCAGCAGATTTTGCCGATTTGGAATGCGAAGCATCGGCAAAATCCGTTGCTGTTTGCGCAACGCGTGAACAGTAACATTAAAGAGGAGGAAAATATTATGAAAAAGAAAAAAATCGCAGTCCTCGCCCTCTCCATGGCTGTAGCAGCAGGCCTTATGGCATGCGGCGGCGGACAGAGTGCAGATGGCACCACAGCAGCAGGAACCAGCGGAAGCGCTGAGACCGGAAGCAGCACCGATGGAAATGGAAGCACCGTCATCATTGCCATGGGCGCTGGATTCTCCACCCTGGATCCGGGGTATGTGTACGAGAAGTACCCGCAGCTCATTGTTAATGCCTGCTATGAGAACCTCTTCAAATTTTATGAGAACAACGGAACCCCGCAGCCGTGCCTTGCTGACTCCTATGAGTTTTCCGAGGATGGCCTGACTTTAACCGTTACCTTAAAAGATGGCCTGAAATTTGCCAGCGGCAATGATATTACTTCCGCGGATGTGGCATTCAGCATCAACCGTACCAAGAACTTAAAGGGCAACCCGTCCTTTATCTGCGACACCATCGAGAGCATTGAGACTCCGGATGACAAGACCGTAGTATTCCACTTAAATCAGCCGGACAGCGCAATTCTTTCCAAGCTGACCTACAGCTCCCTGGCTGTTCTTGACAGCGCAGTCGTAAAAGAGAACGGCGGAACCGACGCGGAGGATGCTTCTTCCACCGATACCGCTCAGAGCTTCCTCGACAGCGCAAGCGCAGGAAGCGGCATGTATGTGCTGACCAGCTACACTCCGGATGAGGAAGTGGTTCTGGAGAAGAACCCGAACTACTGGGGTGAGGCAACCAACGTAGACAAATACATCTTAAAGATCCAGCCGGATGCGAACACCCAGATGATGACCCTGTCCACCGGCGATATTGATGTGGCACTGAACCTGACCGATGACACCATGGATGAGCTGAAATCCGCAGACAACGTGGAGATCGTGGACGGAACCACCAAGATGATCGGTTTCGTGATGATGAACATGGATGAGCAGTACGGCGGCCCGGTTTCCAACCCGGATGTACAGAAAGCAATCCGCAAGGCACTGGATTACTCCGGCATCCGCATGATCTGCGGAGAGGGAACCCTGACTCCTTACTCCATCATCCAGGATGGCTTTATGGGAAGCAAGGGCGAGCGCCCGGACGATTACACCAACTTAGACGAGGCAAAGCAGCTGCTGGCAGACGCAGGCTACCCGGATGGATTTGACGTGGACATGACCGTTTCTGACCTGGATATGGAGGGTATCCTCTTAACTGACCTGGCTCAGAAAGTAAAAGATGACTTATCCCAGATCGGCATCAACGTGAACATTAAGACCGAGGCATGGGCAGCGGGCTACGGCGATGAGTACCGCAACGGCACCCTGGGCTTCACTGTGATGTACTGGGGCGTAGACTACAGCGATCCGAACGTACAGCTTGAGTTCTTACCGGGCGGCGTAGTCGGAAAGCGCGCAGGCTGGACCGCAGACATGAACCAGGATCTGGCAGCCCTCTATGAGGACGCAATGGCAGCAACCGACGATACCGAGCGTGCAGACGTACTTGGAAAGATCCAGGACGAGATGTATGAGGATGGCCCGTTCATCGTCATTGCACAGGCTCCGGCGCACATCGCGCACAGCAGCCGTCTGGCAGGCGTGGACATCTTCGATGCCTACACCATCGACCTGACTGAAATCAATGTAAAATAACAAAGGAAAGATACCAAATGGGAGAGTTGAAATTTATTGGAAAACGCGTGGTTTATCTGATCGTCATGCTGCTTGGTGTCGCTACGCTGGTGTTCATCTTAACCAAGATGATCCCGGGCGACCCGGTGGTGGCGAACTTAAGCCAGAGAGCCTTAAATGACCCGGAGATCGTAGCGGCCTACCGGGCAAGACACGGACTGGATAAGCCCCTGATCGTGCAGTATTTCTATTATATCCGGGATCTGCTGCATTTTGACCTGGGAACATCCATCCGTACGAACCGGCCAGTTCTCGACGACCTGGCAAGGTGCTATCCGGCAACGCTGGAGCTTGCCCTGTTCTCCATCGTGATCGCGTCCCTGTTCGGCATCCTGTTTGGTATTATTTCTGCCATTCGCCGAAACAGCGTGATCGACCAGTTTGTGCGTGCTGTCTCCGTAACCGGTGTCAGCATCCCGGCATTTTGGTTTGCCCTGTTAATGCTGTATTTCTTCTATTATAAACTGAAGATTTTCCCGGGACCGGGACGCTTAAGCAACAGCTTTTCCGCGCCCCAGACCGTGACCGGCATGTATGTGTTAGACAGCCTGTTAGAGGGCAACACCGCAAAGGCGATGGACGCGGTGCGGCATCTGATTCTGCCGAGTATCGTGCTGGCGGCATTCACCATGGGCCTTATTACCCGTACGACCCGTTCCAACCTGCTCGACGCGCTCTCAACCGATTACATCCGTACCGCAAAGGCGAAGGGACTCAGCAGCCTGGGTCTTATCATCGGACACGCGCTCGGAAATGCGCTGATCCCGGTTATGACCGTCATCGGCCTGGGCCTTGGAAACCTGCTTGGCGGCATGGTTCTGGTTGAGACGATCTTTAAGTGGCCTGGCGTTGGCCAGTTCGCGTATGAGTCCGTCATGGCGGCGGATTATCCGGCAATCATCGGCGTGGCGCTTCTGATCGCGCTGAATTACATGATCATTAATACGGTGGTAGATATTCTGTACGGAATCATCGACCCAAGAGTGAGGTGCAGCTAATGATATATTCCCTGAAAAAATTACTGAAATCCAATTACCTGTTTACGCTGGGAATTGTGATCTGCCTGGGATGGATCCTTGCGGCTGTCTTTGCTCCGGTTATTGCGCCGTATGATCCGATCGCGCAGGACCTGACTCTGCGTTTAAATGCGCCGTCGGCCCAGCATCTGTTTGGAACCGATAACTTTGGACGCGACATTTTCAGCCGCGTCATCTACGGCGGACGGTATTCCCTGCTTGCCGGATGCCTCTCCGTGACGATTGCCGGTGTCATCGGCACGTTTTATGGCGCGCTGGCAGGTTATGTGGGCGGCTGGCTCGACAATGTCATGATGCGTTTTTCTGAGATGATCCTGTCGTTTCCGTCCCTGATCCTGGCGATGATCATCAACGCCGTGATGGGTTCCAACCTGTTCAACACCATGTTCGCGCTGGTCATTGTATCCTGGCCGACTTATGCAAGACTTATGCGAAGCGTGGTCTTAAGCGTTAAGGAGAATGAGTACGTCAATGCGGCAGAGGCGCTCGGAGCGTCCCGCATGCGCATTCTGATGAAAGAGATCATCCCGAACAGCGTCAGCTCCGTGCTGATTATGGCGACAACGGACATCGGAAACAAGATTCTGATGTTCTCCACCTTAAGCTTCTTAGGGCTTGGTTCCGCGCCGCCTACTCCGGAGTGGGGCATGATGGTATCCGACGGTGTAGATTACTTTAATAAATTCTGGGTATCCGGTTTCCCGGGTCTTGCGATCTTTACCATGGCGGTGGGGGCGAACTTCATCGGCGATGGCCTGCGCGACCTGCTGGATCCGAAGCTGCGCACCCAGTTCTAAAATTTAGTTTACAGAAACAAAAAGAAACAGTATGATGGAAGTGGCGTCGAGGACCTGTCTGGTCTGAGGCGCCCCTTTTGGCAAGTAGCGGTTTATTGAGAAAAAATGGTAACTGTTCAGTACCTTCACAGTTACAAAAAAGAACAACTTATGAGGAGGTTTTTACTATGAACGAAGCAAGAGCAAAACGCATTCTGGATGAATTGCAGAAGCAGGGAGTCAGCCAGATGCTGATCACGGACCCAATGTCCATCTGTTATCTGACTGGTGTTTCCATGATGCCGATCGAGCGTTTTTACGCATTATTATTGAAAGCAGACGGCCATCATGTCTACTTTTTAAATCATCTGTTCCATGTGCCGCAGGAGGTTGGCGTGGAGAAGGTGTGGTACTCCGACACCGATCCGGTTGCTGAGATCGTGGCAAAATACCTGGACAAGGACGCAGTTCTCGGCGTGGACAAAGACTTAAAGGCACGCTTTTTGCTGCCGCTCATGGAGATGAAGGCGGCTGCAGGTTTCGTGAATGGTTCCCCGGCTGTGGATGTGACCCGCGGCGTGAAAGACGCAGAAGAGCAGGAGAAGATGCGTGCGGCATCCGACATCAACGATAAGGCCATGGCACAGTTCAAGGCACTGATCCATGAGGGCGTGACCGAGCAGGAAGTAGCAGACCAGATGTTAGACATCTATCTGAGCCTGGGCGCTGAGGGCTATTCCTTCCCACCGCTGGTTGCGTTCGGCGCAAATGCGGCAGACCCGCATCATTCCCCGGATAACACCGTAGTAAAACCGGGTGACTGCGTGCTGTTCGATGTAGGCTGCATCAAGGACGGCTACTGCTCCGATATGACCCGTACCTTCTACTTTAAGACGGTCAGCGACGAGCACCGCAAGGTTTACGAGACCGCAAAGGCAGCAAATGAGACTGCCATCAGCAAGATCCATCCGGGCGTGGAGATCCGCAACCTGGACAAGGCAGCGCGCGACCTCATCACCGATGCAGGCTGGGGACCGAACTTTACCCACCGTCTGGGACACTTTATCGGCATGTCCTGCCATGAGTTTGGCGATGTTTCCTCCGCAAACACCTGGGAGACCAAGCCTGGCATGATCTTCTCCATTGAGCCTGGCATTTACTTAACCGGAGACACCGGCGTGCGCGTGGAGGATCTGGTACTGGTGACTGAGGATGGCGTGGAAGTGCTGAACCACTATCCGAAGACGCTGCAGATCATTGAGTAAGGAGGGCTTTTGAGCATGAAACATCCAATCGCAACCCTGCATATGGCAAACGGAGCCGACATCGTGATCGAGCTGCTGCCGGAGTCCGCGCCGAATACCGTGAACAGCTTTCTCTATGCGGCATCCCGCGGCTATCTGGACCATCATGCCATTGAGCGCATTGTGCCGGGCAACTGGGTCGATATGAGCTACACGGCGTTTGGCCATAAGGAAATGCAGTACCTGATCCCGAACGAGTTTGCCTTAAACCCGGACGTGACACCGCTCGATTCCCATCCGGGCTGCGTCTGCATGGGCGGTTACGGCGACGCGGGACTGGCAAGCTGTGAGTTTTTCTTTCCGCTGCGCGACTGCCCGGACCACAAGGGCATTTATCCGGTGTTCGGAAAAGTTATTTCCGGCATGGAAGAGATCCTGCGGATCGCAAAGGTTCCGACCGTTCCGGTCGATTTCCCGATTCTCGGCGTAGAAGTAAACCGCCCGGTAGAGCCGGAGATCCTGGATCATGTGGAGCTGGAACTGTTCGGGGAGAGTTACCCGGAGCCGGTGCGCGTGGAGAATCCGAGATTGCCGAAGTGCTGGCCGAAGTAAGATAGAAATTGAGTTGAAAAATGCAGCTTCCAGAGTATGTTTGGTACTGGAAGCTGCATTTTATTATGATAAAAAATGCCCTGCTATTGCAGAAGATGCGTCCTTACATAACTTATGGGAATCATATCGGAAAAAGTATTCATATGCAGCTACTTCTGGCGGGAGTGGAAGGTTCTGATCGTCATTACAATTTCCGGCCTGATCTACAATCTGGGACTTCTGGCGGGACCGTGGTTTGAGGGCCGCATGACCGGCTGCCTGGTCCAGATCTTAAATGGGATTTCTCCGGCATCGCGGATGCTCACCCTGGTCTGCGCCTATGTGGCATCGATTGCGGTGATGCAGCCGCTCTACCGTGTCCTTTCCATGACCGGTGTGCTGTTCATTTTCTATTTTGGCGGCAAAAATGTACTGGGGCAGGGCTGGAGCGTTGCGACATTCGCAACCTTTTTAGCAGGTATCGGCAGACCGGACCGTCATTTCCATTTCCCACCGCACCATGGCAGAGTTGGGGCGCATTATACCGATTCACGGGTAATAATTTCATTGCAAAAAATGCCATTTGATACAGTTCTGGCAGCAGATTTTGCCAGGATGGACTTTTCATTCCTGCTGATGTATAATGAGTGCAATTTCAGGATTCCTCATGATACATACAGCAGGAATTTTTTGTTTCATATAAGAATCCTCCTGAAAGATCAGAGCATTTTGTTTGACAGAGAAAGAGAGGCAGATTTATGGAGGAGAACAATATCCGGATTCGTGTGGCATCGGAAAACGATGCAGAAGCAATTTTAGCGATTTATGCGCCGTATGTGATCAAAACGTCCATTACCTTTGAATATGAGGTTCCAACTTTGGAAGAATTTCGGGGAAGAATGCACCATACCTTACAGAAGTATCCATATCTGGTGGCAGAGCAGGACGGGAAAATCCTTGGCTATGCTTATGTTGGACCGTTCCATGCCCGTGCAGCCTACGACTGGGCAGTGGAGACCTCCATTTATGTAGATGAAAATCTGCGTCATTCCGGCGTGGGCGGAAGGCTGAACCGCGTGCTGGAGGCTGTTTTAAAGGCAATGGGAATCCTGAACATGGAAGCCTGCATTGGTGTGCCGGAGGTGGAAGATGAACATCTGACCCGCAACAGCGAGAATTACCATGCCCACATCGGCTATCGTCTTGTCGGAGAGTTTTACAAGTGCGGCTACAAGTTTGGGCGTTGGTACAACATGGTCTGGATGGAAAAGATGATCGGGGAACATAAGGACGAGATGAGTGCGCCGGTGTGGTTCCCGGAGCTTCCGGAGGAAACCATACAGGAACTGCTTGCAAAGCTGTAGTAGCGTTACTATACACCAAAATCCATTGCTGTTTGCGCAACGCGTGAACAGTAACACAGTATACCATTCGCGCATCTTTGCCAGGTGGACAGAGAGAGTAATTCGGAGTATACTTAAATCAGAGCTGAGTGCTGCAGGCCAGACGTCTGCCGCGCCGAAAATATCAGATATTCATATGGAGGAAAAACAACATGAGTACAAAAGCAGAATACGCGATTTCATTACACGACAAGGGCTACAACTGCGCGCAGGCGGTGGCATGCACCTTCTGTAAGGAGTTTGGAGTCGATGAGACGGAGATGTTTAAGATCGCGGAGGGCTTCGGCCTTGGCATGGGCATGATGGAGATGTGCGGCGCTCTGTCTGGCATGATGATGGTGATCGGACTTGCAAACAGCGTCGGTAATCTGGAAAAAGGCGCTCCGACGAAAGGAAGCACCTACAAGCAGGTTAAGGAATATGTGAAGAAGTTCCAGGAGAAGAACGGCTCTTATCTGTGCCGTGAGCTGAAAGGCGTGGAGACCGGCAAGGTACTCTGCAGCTGCCCGCAGTGTATTATGGATGCAGTAGCACTCACCGAGGAATATTTAAAAGAACATCAGAAATAAGAAGACGGAGAACCGGGGCTGTCGAAAAATTGCCCCAGGAATTGGATAAGGGGTGCGAAACGTGCGGGGGAAACAGGCAGATCTGATCGAGGGCGGCATTTTTCAGTCGCTCCTTGTATTTGCGATACCGCTGCTGATTGGCAATTTGTTTCAGCAGCTTTATAACACGGCAGATTCCTATGTCGTGGGAAACTTTGTTGACACCAACGCGCTGGCGGCGGTCGGCGCGTCGGGTTCCGTGATCCAGATGCTGGTCGGATTTTTTATGGGACTGTCGGTGGGTGCCGGCGTCGTGATCGCCCAGTATTTTGGTGCCGGAAAAAAAGAGGAGATGAGCCAGGCCATTCACAGTGCGCTGGCTCTTACCTTATTTTTAAGCGTACTGTTTACGATCGTTGGCATAGCCGTTACAAGGCCGCTCTTAAAGGCCATCGGCGTGCCGCAGGAAGTGCTGCCGCATTCTACGTTGTATTTGACGATTTACTTTGCGGGCATCACGTTCCTTCTTTTTTATAATATGGGATCCGGCATTCTGCGTGCGATCGGAAATTCCAGGGATCCGCTCATTTATCTGGCAATCGCCAGTGTCTTAAACGTGATCCTGGATGTGCTGTTAGTCTGTGTGGCGCGCCTTGGTGTGGCAGGTGTGGCGCTTGGAACCATGATTGCCCAGGCGGTCAGCGCGTTTCTGGTTATGCGCCAGCTTATGCGCACAAACGAGGACTACCGGGTCGAGTTAAAAAAGATCCGCTTTCACCGGGAGATGACCGGACAGATCGTGCTGGTGGGACTTCCGGCGGCACTGCAGCAGAGCATCACGGCATTTTCCAATGTCATTGTGCAATCTTACATCAACAGCTTTGGAACCGCTGCCATTGCCGGTTATTCCACGACCGTGCGGATCGATGGATTTTTGCAGCTCATCCTGCAGAGCTTCAATATGACGATCACGACGTTTGTGGGCCAGAATATCGGTGCGGGAAAGAAAGAGCGGGTAAAGCGGGGCATTTTAACTGCGTGGATCTTATGTTCGGTGTTTATCCTGCTTGGCAGCGTGCTCATGAACCG
>ERZ1034713.793-NODE-793-length-16610-cov-5.381033_pt1 | contig 16610 bp, 19 predicted proteins | sample MGYA00520692_ERZ1034713 | MGnify/ENA primary metagenome ERZ1034713 (study PRJEB33766, sample SAMN09781717) | gut metagenome | biome: gut microbiome | host: Homo sapiens | place: Madagascar | study: EMG produced TPA metagenomics assembly of the PRJNA485056 data set... | reverse complement strand
TTTTATCTCATAAAAAGAAGAGGTTACGAATTAGAAATAAACAGAATGTAGCATTCTGCTATGATTTGCATAACCATCCTAAGAACTCTTTCGTTTGCAAAGGTACGATATTAAATCGGGGATAAAGAATGTTTTAAAATTTTTTATCCCCGATTTTTTGCTTGGATAAATCTGTTTTTATTAAACCATATTCTTCTCTATTCTTTGCTATATCCATTTCAATCCATTCAAACTTATGTTAAGCAATTGCCGACCTTTAATATTGAATCTCTTGACCTCATAGAAAAAAAATGTTTCACACAAGGCAGACAAGTTGCGTTCCACTGTTTTCTGGTCAATCTTCCTCCCATCAGCAGTCATTATGTCAGCGATACGTTTTGTCGAGAAGAACCGAAAGTTTTAGGCGTGACGCTCCTAAAACTTCCAAAAATCTCATAGTTTTAGGATTGCACGTCCACTTTTTTAGAACCCGGCATAGATAAACGGGGCTATATAGGCGGCACTGAACTCAATGATGAGCTGCAACAACAGGCAAAGCAGCAATAATTTGCCAAACCAACGCATCCCGACAAAGCGTCGCTCCGCCCACTCCGACATCCGATCGGGCAGGAATATAAGCACATAGGCAGCAATCAGCATCAGCGTCCATACGGCACGTTCCCGCACGAATGCCTCGATTACTTCCGGTCTGAAATCCGTAAAAATGCGACAGAACATCACCGCTGTGTCGGCAAGCGAGACGCAACGGAACGGAAGCCACATAACCGTGACAAAAACAAACGTAGCGGCTATCCACACCTGCCGCGGCGCACGCAACCGCGACACCAGCGGTGAGAATGCCTTCTGCACAACCAATGCCATGCCGTGTGCCAACCCCCAGACCACAAACGTAAAGCCGGCGCCATGCCATGCCCCGCCCACAGCCATTGTCAGCAACAGGTTGAATCTCGTGCGCCACCGTCCGCAGCGGCTGCCTCCAAGCGGAATATAGATATAATCGCGCAGCCACGATGACAACGAAATGTGCCATCTGCGCCAAAACTCCGTGATGCTCACCGACTTATACGGCGAGCGGAAATTGAGCGGCAATTCGATACCGAGCGTGCGGCTCATGCCGATGGCGATGTCGGAATAGCCCGAGAAATCAAGATATATCTGCGCGCTGTAGCCCAGCAGTGCGAGCAAAGCCTCCGTGCCGCTATAGCCGGCAGGATTGTCGAAAACAAGGTTGTTGAACTGCGCCAGATAGTCGGCCACCACCGCCTTCTTCAGCAGTCCTTTCATCATCAGAAACAGTCCGGCATACAGCATAGGGGGTGTGATGCGGCGGTTGCCCTCCAACTGCGGAAAAAACTCCGCCGCACGCACAATCGGTCCGGCCACAAGCACCGGGAAATATGTGAGATAAAACACATAGTCGAGCATACGCCGCGGAGCGATTATCACGCCACGGTAGACATCGACCATATAACTGACCGAGCGGAACGTGTAGAACGAGATGCCCACAGGGACAACGATGTCTGTCAGCCGGAAGTTTGCACCGACAATCGATGCCACCGACTGCATCATTCCCCCGTCGCACTTAAACCACACAAGCACTCCCACCGACAACAGGACACTGCAAACGAGCAATGCCCGACGGCGGCTGCGACTGCGGATATGCGACAACCATACCGACAACCAATAGTCGACCACGGCTTTGACAAGCACCGACAATGCAATCAATCCGCCCACCTTATAGGCAAACAGCAGACTGAATGCCACAACAAACACCATCATTGCCGACCGCCGGCGATAAAGCAACCCATAGATTGGATAAAACACAAGAAGCACCAGCCAGAAAGCCTCGCTGTCAAGAAATGCGCCAAAGGTGCTGGATATGTCGGTGAGCCGGTCAATCATCTGGTGTAAGAACTATGGTTTTCACTGGTTTGGCACTGCGTTTGTGCGGAACGTCAAGGCGCATCGGGCATACCGATTTTGTGGAAATCCACACCGCCACACTGTCCATCCACACCGCCGCGGCTTCGCGCGTCGGATGAGCACCGTCGGAAGCGCGGTCAAGACTAAGATTTGAAGAAAGGAAGAAATGCCCGTTGCCCACCTTTCCGGCAATCAGGCGGTTGATGCCCGTGTCTGGCTTCCAGTTTGGAGGACCGATCCAGACAAATGGCAATCCACCGATATCGGCAATGATGGAATCGACCATCGCCGCACGGCTGCGTTCCACATTGCGCAAAAACAGCTCGTTGCCTCCAAGGCACACCACAATGTAACCAGGTTTGAATTTTTCAATATATGCCCTCAGCTTATGTGTCGCGCCCCATTTTTCGGTTGTCGACCCATACCAAATCACCGTGTAAAGCGAATGCCCGTTTTCTTCGGCATAGGCAGCCAGGCGCGGCGACAATCCCTCCAACATAGAGTCGCCTACAAAGAGCAGCGTATACTTGCACGTATCGGTTGCGGCAACATTTTTTTCAGACACGGCAACACTTCTGACGGCTTGACCGCCGACTTCGGGAGATGTCTTTACCTTAGCCATCTGATGCCCGAAAATCCGCAAGTCGTCAAACGTTGACAACAGCATAATCACGGCAAATGCCGTTGCCAACAATGCCCATAATCGCACGTATGGCCATTTCATGGTCTTCTATATATTATGGGGACACAGCCCCTCGTTTCCTTGTCAATCCACGGTCGTCACCCTATTTGCCGTTTTTAATCTCAAGCGCTTTTATTTCAGCACGTCTGATGCTCTCGGGATTATTCTTGTCGATGCCGTATTTCTCCGGCGCAGGAATGCGCAACTCGGCTCCGACAGGCAAATTGTCGGGATCGGTGATTATATCTTTGTTGTCCAAGTAAATGTATACCCAGAAAGCGTAATGTCCGTAGAATTTGCGGGAAATGTTGCTCAGATATGCCGTATTGGTAACCTTGAACGTCTGTTCAGCCTTCTTGCTCTCCTTCTCCGGCTCAGCCGTTTTTTCCTCAGACTGTTCCTGCGGCTTCTCCACGGCAGCCGTCGAGTCGGAATCCGCCGCAGCCACCTTGGCAGTGTCATCGGCAATTACAGCAGGCTGAGACGACGGTTTTTTGACAACTCCGAACAGACAGAACCACGCAACGGCGGCTACAACCGCAGCCGTCACGAATCCGGCAAGGAATCCCCAAGCGAAACGGCATCCGCCACGTTTCGGCCGTAGCTCATCATCATATTCTTCCTCCACTGTTTCCTCCGCTTCTTCGGCTGTTTCTTCCGTCTCTTCTTCGGCAGTTTCCTCCGCCACAGTCTCATCATCGGCGTCAGTCTCAGCAGTGTCTTCTTCTTTTTCCTCTTCGCTGTCAGCCTCACTCTCTTCAAGCCCGTCAGTCTGACTTTCCTTTTCCTCCGGCTCCGCTCCGTCGTCAGGATTCTCATCTGCCACGTCCTCTGTTCCGGCTGTCTCATCAACAGTTGTCGCCGCCTCCTCTTCGGCAGCGTCAGGAGTCACATCCTCCGCCACTGGCTCATCGCCGTCGAAATCATCGGCAAGCTCTATCGCCTCAAAACAATCAAACGCACTGTTGATTGCAGCGGCCGTATCCGGGTCGGCAACAAAGCGCACCTCGCCGCCATCCACATCGAAGCGGCCCACACCTTTAAGCGTCACCGACTCACCATCCATCAGCCGTTCGGCAACAATGGCAAACAATTCTTTGACAAAAGATTGACACAAAGCCTCCGACGTGTCGGTCTCATGCGACAACGCCTTGACAATGTCCTGCAACACAAGTACTCGGTTACTCATCGCCGGCTTCTCCTTTCTCCGCAATGCGGGTTTTAAGCCGAGTGCCCGGCACAAACGTCATTCTTATTTCGGGCGGATAAAGCATCCTGCGTCCAGAGGCGGAATCCACCTCCACACGCTCCATCAGCTTCTCCCCCTCAAACTTGCCGAAACCCGGCACAGCGACCGTCTCGAGAGCGCCGCAATGCTCTTTCAGCAAAGAGGCAAAACCGTCGGCAAGAGCCTCCACATCAGCCTCTCCCCGCTCCAAGCGTCGTGCCAGTTCAGCGACAATATCCTTATGTTGCATTTCTTTTTTTTCCATTGTAATGCAAATGTAGTGTTTTTCCACGAACCTGCAAAATGGCAGTCACCTCGTGACACAACGACCGCCACAACCGCCATATTGACACCATCCGCACGCTGGCACATTTTTGGCAGAAACCAATAGTGACCGCTTGAAGGAGCGGCAAGTAAACAACTGATAAATAAATATATAAAAACATACAACTATGATGACCGAAAAATTACAAAAAGAGCTTAACGTGCAGATCAATGCTGAGATGTGGTCTTCAAACCTTTATCTTTCAATGGCATTTTATCTGAAAAACAAAGGTCTTGACGGATGCGCCAACTGGCTGATGAAACAGTCGCAGGAAGAACTTAACCACGCTTACGAGATTGCCGACTACCTGAACAAACGCGGAGAGAAAGCAGAAGTAGGTATGGTCGATGTCGTTCCTACAGGTTGGGGCGATGTGGCAGAAGTGTTTAAAAACGTCTATGACCACGAGTGCCACGTGTCGAAACTCATCGACGAGCTCGTAGATGTGGCATCGGCAGAAAAAGACAAAGCCACCCAGGATTTCCTTTGGGGATTTGTCCGCGAGCAAGTGGAGGAAGAAGCCACTGCAAGAGACTTGGCAGAGAAATTTGCAAAAGCCGGCGAGGCTGGCATCCTCTTCCTCGACTCTCAGCTTGCACAACGCAAATAAACGCATGAGAAAATAGAAGCATAAAATTTGGTTTGGGGCGGGATTCATCCTTTTGGTTGAGTCCCGTTTTTTTTATTACCGGTCACTCCACCCGGTAATTTTTCATCAAAGGACTCAAATATTCCGCAAATTCTGACTAAATTTGCGGAAACATCTAATTTGGCTTTTATGATCAACTTCGAATGCGACTACACCGAAGGAGCGCATGCAAGCATCCTTCAACGACTTGCAGAGACCAACATGGAGCAGACCCCCGGATACGGCAAAGACCGCCACTGCGAGAATGCACGCCAGATTATCCGACGCGTCTGCAATGCCCCCGATGCCGATGTGCATTTTCTCGTCGGCGGCACACAGACAAACAAAACCGTCATAGCCTCCATTCTGCGTCCATACCAGGGAGTGATATGTGTGGAAACCGGACACATCGCCGTGCATGAAACCGGTGCCATCGAGTCGACAGGACACAAAGTAATCACCGTGCCAGGCATCAATGGAAAAATCACGCCACAACTGATTGAGCAGGTGTATCGCCGCCATTTCGACGACAAAGGGTTGGAGCACTGCGTGCAGCCAGGAATGGTCTACATCTCGCAATCGACCGAAGTAGGTACGGTCTACCATCTCAACGAACTTGAAGCCATCAGCGCGATGTGCCGCAAGCTTGAATTGCCGCTGTTTCTTGACGGAGCACGTCTGGGCTACGGACTTGCCGCCAGCGACAACGACACATCACTCGCCGACATCGCTCGCCTCTGCGACGTGTTCTACATCGGAGGAACAAAAATCGGCGCACTCTTCGGCGAAGCTGTTGTCATAAACAACCCGTCAATCACGCCGGGATTCAGATACATGATAAAGCAAAACGGCGGACTGCTTGCCAAAGGACGGCTGCTCGGCATCCAGTTTGAGACGTTGTTTGAAAACGACCTCTACATGCAGCTGTCGCGCCACGCCGTCGAACAGGCGATGCGCATACGCTGCGCGCTCGAGGCAAAAGGTGTGGCTCTTGCTTATGCTTCGACCACAAACCAGCAATTCCCCATACTTCCCGACAGCGTAATCGAGCATTTGTCTGACCGCTACATCTTCTCCACAACGGAGCACCTAACTCCCGGCATGACGGAAGTGCGTATATGCACCAGCTGGGCCACGCTGTCGGAAAATGTAGACCGTCTGATCGACGACCTCGACAAAGCATTTGATTGTCGCCGCCCCAGGGAATGTAAGAGAGGCTATCGTCCACGACGGTAGGCACAATATCCACGTCTTCGCGGAACACTGACGCGGAATTGACGGTAAAGGCTGCGCGAGCCTCGAAGCCGGGCAGGTTTTCAACCGAGTTGAAATTAAGGTCGGAAAAAGAGAAGTCCATAACTTGCTGATATTTTCAGCGAAGTTATGTACCTTATGACGGTTGCGAAAAGACGTGAGTTAATAAGACATAGAAAACATAGTGCTAATGGCAAAGATATTCCGGGGATACATTTAATTCCTCACAAGCTTTATTCACAGCAATAATGTGTATCATCATATTTTATTGGACTGCTTTGGCTAATATCATAACTTGACATAAACTCTGACACACTTTTATTGTCTTCATCTTGTAATGCAGTTATTAAAGCAGCAAAGAAAGCGTTATTATCACTGAATTTCAAGGAAGGAATTGGTAATTTCCTCTCCTTTTGAAAAATCTCTATTAGCTGCCGCCTTAGACATCATTTCTACGTATTGAGATGCAGCCTCTTTAGGATTGTCACTAATTCGATTACAACTTGTAAATAAGAGTGTCACGAGACAAACAACAATTAGAAATAATTTTTTCATAATGATTTATTTAGGATTAACCCATTTGAATGTTTTGACAACATCCTCAATATCTCTTTTCCATGTTTGTTCGTCTACTTTTCTATATGACGTGATAATTTTTACAAATTCATCATAATTAAAAAATAGATAAATGTGACATATTACTTCTCCTTCAGTTCCTTGTCGTGAATAAGAAATATCTATACCCTTAGTGCCATTTATACTGATCCATTCATATTTTGGAGTTGTAATATAAGACCAAGGACCAAGTTCTGCATCGGCAATACTTCGTAATTCCGCATAGTCCTCCGTAGTAAGTTGTGGAGACTCGAAATGATGTTCTACATTATCAGCTCCTACATAATATCTTTCAGCCATTACTCTGCAATATGTAGAAAAAGCCTTATTACTCATTTCTCCCAAATCTTTTTGCTGAAAAACAACGTCAGCATTAGAAATAGCTAAATGGTGATTGCTAAGGAACTGAGTATATCTATCATACTCAGAACGAATTTCTAATGTTGGAGGAATATATAAAGAGAACGCATCATCAATTTTATAATAAGTCCAATCACTCGGAGGTGTATATCGCTGTAAAGTAGTGGAAGCAGATGTTATTGGCTCGTTTGTCCTAATTTGTTGGCTACAAGTAGCAACAATTCGACCGATAGTGCCGATAGTAAACAAAACCAAAAGAATAATGCCAACTATTTTCCAAAAACTTGCTTTTTTCTTTTGAGTACCACTAAAATAGGATAATATAAATGCTTCTGCTTTATTCCGTTTTTCGTTTATTTGATTATTTAATGTTGCAAAATCGCAATTAGCGTCAGCGGATAATGCGGAGTCATATATTTTTTTCGTTAATGAATCAGATAAGACCAAGAATGCCTCATTGATTTCAATGAGACGATCCTTTAAATCTTCACCAGTATAATTATTGGGGTGAAATTTTTCAGTAAGTTTCCTATATGAATTCTTTATAGTATTTTGATTGGATTCAAAGAAATCTAAATTCAAAATACCATAGTAATTCTTTAGTTGTTCAGATGACATTTTTTAATCTTTGACTTCCGTAATGTCAAGAGTGCCGTTATCGTCTTTTGGTAATTTCTTTTTAAGGCACGCTGCAACAATTAAGCCGATAAGTGGAAATAGGAAAGCGAGAAGATAATATCCAAAACCACGGCGTTTATTTGCTAAGATGCAAAAAGCCCATATCATCATGCCTAACCAAAAGATTATGCCCACAGGATTCGGTCCGTTCATACAGTATATTTTTTTTGGAGTTAAATTTTGGTGCAAAGGTACGAAATTTTTACGACATATCAAAGGAATACTTCAAGGTCATTGACTTTGATGATGCAGCAGTCGCGGATTTTGCGACATTCGCCGGAGGAAAGTAACTTGACGTTGCGCCAGCCTCCGTAAAAATTGTATCGCAGGGAGATACAATTTCGGAGTTCGAGTATTTCGCCGTTTGCTTTCCAAACGGAAATATCCATCGGGTCGCCGCTGTTGAGTATAGAGCGAGCGGTGGATATGTGTATCGAGCGAGCCATCAGGAGAAAGTGGGATTGAATTTGTCGTTGAATATTCCGGGAGTCCTAGGTGTACGGATTTTGATGTTGTTTTCAGCATATCGCCACGTGAACTTAACTTTGTTAGGTTTCTCGTCGGTGTCGGATAATTCAGATGTAAACTCAGTAATAAGAATAGATATGAGTGCATCAAAATCCATTTCATAGATAGAGTTATACTCTCCGAAAGGAACACGAACCGAGGGCGAGGTCAGCATTTGCTCGACATGCAAGCACTCGTCGGAGGTCAAGAGTGCGCTCTCGACTTCATAAGTCTTTGAAGTCTGAATATCGTAAAATTGCGAGGTCTTGCCGAGTGATGCGATAGAGCGGTCAGCCTTGACCTTTTCAGTGGTAATACGCGAAAGAGAAATGTGTTCGGATACTCCGAAACAGTTCAGGTAGTAAAAAGGCTCGATGTCCGCGAGAGCCGGGTCGATAAAGAAAGTTGCCGAGCGGTTGCCACAACGCACGGTAACGGATTGAAGCGTCAACGTCTCAATCTTCTTGGCGACTTTTACTTTTTCGCGTATCTGATCCAGTCCGACATATTCGGTCATTATGCCGTTAATGTGGGCTATCATACCGTTGCCCGAATGGGTGTACAGATATGTGTCGCGCTGCCCCTTGTCATTGATAAAGGTGCAGTAAACGCGAAACATAATACCCTCTTTTTCGGTGGTGTACCACGAAAGATTTATAAAACTGTCAGGAGCGAGCCGACGTATAGGTGTGAGCGTCAGGAAATTTTCTTTGAGCCATTCTTCGGGCGAAGAAAAATCAACGGCTCTGTAGCAAAACAGTACGAAAAATGATTGAGAAGTGTAATCAGTTTTTGCCTCCTGACTTCGTCATTGCGTCACCCAAAAATTAGGTGACGCAAAGATGCAAAATATTGTTTACCAACCAGTTATAAAATACGTATTTTTTGAGTGACGAAGTTAGGAGGTGTTAATTTATAAATAAAAGTGCTCATGGTTGGGACATTTTATTCTTTGTTCTCGACTTTTTTCTGTATTTTTGCATAGCAAGATATATCTTATGGCTGTAGAAAGATTAAATATTCAACCAAATTTGCTTCGTTGGGTAATACAACGAGCAGGAATAAGCGAAGAAAAAGCGATTGAAACTTTTCCTTTGCTTAATGGTTGGTTGTCTCAAGAGAAACAGCCAACTTTAAATCAATTAAAAAATTTCGCTGCAAAATTCTATGTTCCTTTTGGATATTTATTTATGAGCAATTTGCCCATAGAGAACATTCCATTCCCAATGTTTCGTGGTGAAGCAGGACAACAATACCATTTCAACTTGAATGTTTATGACACTGTTATGAATGTTCAAGCAAGACAGGAATGGTTGGAAGAATATCTTGAAGAGAATGACATTAAAACATGCAATTTTATAGGTTCCATTACCACTAAAACATCTATAAGTGAAACAGTCCGCAGATTGAGGACCATTTTGGATCTTGATGATAGATGGGCTTTTAGTTTAGCGAGTCCAGATGCAGCAGTAAGTCTTCTAGGGCAAAAAATTGAGGATACTGGAGTCTTTCTCGCTTATAATGGTGTAGTTGGGAATAATACACATCGCCCATTAAAGGTGAGCGAGTGCAGAGGTTTTGCTTTAGTAAATGAAAAAGCACCATATATTTTTGTCAACAGTGCTGATAGCAAAAGTGCGCAACTCTTCACACTAATACATGAGGTGGCTCACCTCATGCTTGGAGTGAGTGCTGGACATGCAGGAAGTGAAGTTTTGAATCATGAGGCAACTGAAAATTATTGCGATATGGTTGCGGCGGAATTCTTGGTTCCAGCATCAGTATTACGTGAGATTTGGATTAACGACACAAAATCAGCATCACGACGTTTTAAAGCCAGTGAGTTAGTTGTAGCAAGGCGTGCTCATGATTTGTGTCTTATGTCTGACACTGAATATAAAGCTTTTTGGGCAATGTATAGTCAGCGTCAATTACGGATTAAAAAAAAATCTACTGGAGGAAGTTTCTATTTAACAAGTGTAAAACGTGTGGGGCGTAATTTCGCCATTCATGTTAGAAATGCCGTCAATAACAAGCAACTGAATTATACGGAAGCGTATCGTTTAACTGGATTATACGGAAAAACGTACGATAATTTTATGACCAATAATATTTAACACGGCATGGAATATTTATTCGATACTAATATCTTCGTAGAATCCAAGAAGAATTTGCCAATGGATATTTGGCCTACATTTTGGACAAGAATGATTGGCCTCATAAAATCTGGCAATATTCATTCAATAGATAAAGTAAAAGATGAGATAGACAAGGGCGGAGATGAACTTACAAATTGGATTCATAAGAATGCACCACGTGGATTTTTCTTGAAACAGGATGCATCAGTAATGGCAAAAATGGCAGAAACGATTGCTTGGGCTCAAAACAATCCTGTAGGATTCTCTCCATCTGCTATATTTGATTATGCCAATGTGGCAGATTCATATCTTGTTGCAACAGCAGCAGCAAAGGACATGGTTCTTGTTACATACGAAAAGAGTAATCCACAACGACGGAATCGTGTCATGATACCTGATGCTTGCAATGCTATTGGCGTAAGATCTTGTGATTTAAATACTGCTCTCAGAGAACTCGGAGTTCTTATATAACATCATAATGCCTCGCTTCTAATTTTGATTATTAGTGAGGCTTTTTGTCTTGATTGTTTATTATATGAAATTCTCATAATTGAAGATTCTACAACACAGTAAGACCCGTAGCTACCCACAGTGCGGTTTTTCTTTCAACGGTTATTTAGAGCGATTCTAAATTAGATAAGGGTCATCACCCCCCCTAAATGAAGTGAGGCTGCATCTTTCGACGCAGCCTCGCTTTTATTATGTTTTTTTAGGAATATTAATCGATTTCCTCATCAGCCTCGTAACCGCCCATTTCGCGGAGAGCGTTCTTGAGCATTACGTACTGCTGGAACAAGTGGTTTACAGGCACCTCGCCCTGAGTGTAGTCGTGCATCGGGCTCTTGAGGAAGAAGCTCAAGAAGCGCTGAGTTCCGTAGCGTCCTGCGCGTGCAGCCAAGTCGCTGAGCAACACGAGGTCAAGGCAAAGAGGAGCAGCGAGGATAGAGTCGCGGCAGAGGAAGTTGATTTTGATCTGCATTGGGTAGCCCATCCATCCGAAGATGTCGATGTTGTCCCATCCTTCCTTGTTGTCGTTGCGCGGTGGATAGTAGTTGATGCGCACTTTGTGGTAGTAGTCTTTGTAGAGATCCGGCTGATTCTCAGGCACGAGAATTGACTCCAAAGTAGACAATTTGCTGACTTCCTTAGTGTGGAAGTTTGCAGGCTCGTCGAGCACAAGACCGTCGCGGTTACCGAGGATGTTTGTAGAGAACCATCCTGACAAGCCGAGGCAACGGGTTCCGATGATAGGAGCAAAACCAGACTTAACCAAAGTTTGACCAGTCTTGAAGTCCTTACCGGCGATAGGCATCTTAGTTTTTTCAGCGAGCTCCCACATAGCAGGGATGTCGACAGTGGTGTTAGGAGCACCCATGATGAAAGGAGCGCCTTCAGAAAGAGCTGCGTAAGCGTAGCACATAGAAGGAGCGATGTGCTCTTTGTCGTCAGCCTTCATAGCTGCTTCCAAAGAAGCGAGAGAGCCGTGGATCTTCTCGTCTACCGGAACGTAGATTTCAGTAGAAGCCGCCCAAAGCACAACGATACGGCTGCAGTTGTTTGCTGCCTTGAAGTTGCGGATGTCTTCGCGAACCTGCTCCATCATATCCCAACGGTTAGCGCAAGTTTTCACGTTGTCACCGTCAAGACGTTTTGCATAATTATGGTCGAAAGCCGCCTTCATAGGAACGATTTTAACCAATTCGTCCTTAACCGGCTCTATGTCTTTTTCTTTAAGCACCTCAGCGTTGATAGCCGACTCGTATGCGTTTGCAGGATAAACGTCCCAAGAACCGAAAACGATGTCGTTCAAATCTGCCAAAGGCACGATGTCTTTATAGTGGAGATATTTCTTTTCAGCACCGCGGCCAACGCGGATTTTGTCGTATTGTGTCATTGAGCCCACTGGTTTAGCCAAACCTTTACGAGCCATCAATACACCTGTCATAAATGTTGTTGAAACGGCACCAAGACCTACTACAAGTACGCCAAGTTTGCCTTCTGCTTTTTTAACGTTGCAATTTTCCATTTTTCAGAATATTTTCTTTTGAGTTGTTTTCAAATTTGTCTTGCGGACCAAAATCCACGGGTCAAAAGTACTGCTATTTTCCTGAATGCAAAATTATTTTTAAATAAATAAATGGTCCAAATGGTCTAAACTTTGGTAAAAAAGGGCGCAACCAGATAATATTTGTTAAATACCACCTGATTGCGCCTTATTTTGTAAAAATTTCTAAACGAAGCGTTTTTCGATTTCCTCGAGTTTTTTGATTATTTCGGGATGCATGACGGCATCTTCCTCCGCCGTCCATCCTTTTCCTTTGAGCCACGCCACCTGGCATCCAATAGACTCAGCCGGCACGATATCCTTCTTATAGCTGTCGCCAACGACAAGCACATTCTCTGCAGGGACGCCAAGAGCCTCCACACCGAGCGCGAAAATGCGCGGATCGGGCTTTCGTATGCCAACCACAGCGCTTTCAACAACCTTTTTGAAATAGCGTGCCAAGTCGAAATCGGCAAGCACCGTCTCCACATTGCCGTAGAAGTTGCTCACGAGCACCATCGGCACCCGCTCATGCACAAACTCCAACACCTGACGCGCCTCCTCAACCGATTCCTTCGCACGGTTATAGCAATAGCGCGCCACGGCAAGCGCCTTTTCCTCCACGGGATAATCAGAAGGGAGCACTGCGTTTTCAACGAGGTTGCCTATCTCGATACGCATCTTGATGAGCAACAGGTCGTAGAAATTATGCTCGGGCAGTATATGGCGAGTCTTCGCCAGCTCACGCTCCGCATAGACGTAGCAGTCGCGAAACTGCTCCTTCGTCACCTGCACACCAGCCTCGCGGTATCCGTCCCAAATCACTTCGCTCCAATGGTCGCCACGGCTGTCGATTGTGCCGCCGTAGTCGAAAATCACACCCTTAATATCAGTATTTGCCATTTTCAACCTCCTCCGTAAATTTACGGCACATGCGCTCATGCCGCCAAATCATATATACAAGCATCAGATTGAGCACGACCAGCTCGAAAGCGAAATAGAGCCACGGCATCTTGACGAGCAGCGAGCATACAAGCGCTATCGAACGCAAATTGAACGACAGCCAGTTGGTGTATTTCATCAACGGCTTGCTGCCGGCACGGAACGCATCGCGGAACGACTGCGACACCTCCCCCTCGCCAAAACGTTTGCGCAAGGCGCGGCGCAGTTGCTGCATGCGTGGCGTGAGCACCTCCTGATTTGCGGTATAGTTGCGGTAGAAGAACATCGTGGTCTTCTTCCAGAAGTTTCCCTTCATGGGCACAGCGGCATACGCCTTGTCAAGCTGCTCCACGCTGTCGAGCTCACTTCCTTCTTTTCCTTTCAAGAAATACAAGTGGAACTGGCGATAATAGTCGGCAGCTGCAGCCTGTTTCGCATGGCACAGACCTGCGGCTACGGCTATCACCCAAATGACCCACTGGTGCTCCATAAAGAACACGCTGGTACAGTTTTCACGGAAGCATATAGCCAAATAGATCGCCACAAACCAGAAGTCGCCGCTCAGACCGTCGAGTATACGACCGAGGCGTGAGTACTGCTGCGTCATACGCGCCAACTGACCGTCGGCACTGTCGAAAGAGTTTGCCCAAACGAGCAACAACACCCCCACAATATTCAGCCAAAGGTCGTCGAAATAGAACATCACTCCAGCCGCCACACCTATAAATATAGAAGCAATCGTAATGGCGTTTGGCTTGATGCCGAGTTTCGCACACAGCACAGCCCACATATAACCTATCGGGCGATAGAAACAAAGGTCGATCGTTTCCTCCGTGTCCATCGACTTGAGGGTGTCTTTATAAGACGCTTTCAATTCTTTTATATTCATCGGCGTCGTTATTTAAGTTTTGATTTGACATAATTCAGCACCGCCTTGGCAATAAACGGAGCAGCCTCGTTGCGGCAAGGCGCGAAACTTGGCCAGTCGTTGAAATCGATGATGCGGATGTCGCCTTCCGGCGACACGATGCAGTCGCCGCCATAAATCTCCACGCCGAGAGCCTCGGAAGCGTCGTGGCAGATGTCCTTCAAGCGCTCGATGTCGAAATCAATGCCTTTCGACTTGCCGTTGATAGCCTCAAGTCCATATTTACTGTGTCCCTCGTCGAAAGGATAGAACCAGAAGAAGAACGGCGAGTTATGGATGCCGTAGAATTTTATAAGGTCGCCCACAAGATGACGGTTGATTACCGCACGCTTTATGCCGCGGTAGAAATATTCCTGCAGCACCTCCTGCGCCTCTTCCGCATGGCGCACATAGCTCACGTCCTCCTTATGCATGGCATGGAAGTCGCCGCGCTTTATCCAGCAGTTGTTGATGCCCGCCTTTCTCAGCTGGTTTACCACAGCCTCGTCGGTGTTGACAATAACACTGTCGGGATACGGAATGTTGTGCCCCATCAGAATGCGTGTCATGCGCTCGCGTGTGCAGTTCTCGATGCCGTAGCCAGAGTTCACCACAATGCAACCATCGTCCTCCATGTCCTGAAGGCGTTTTATCGACTCCTGTTCACGGCACATATTGAGGATTACGCGCTCCTTCACTTTGCCGCTGTTGAATTGCTCCTCGCTGTAGATGTTGACCGTGCAACCGCGCTTGCGCAGCTGGTCTGCCGTAGCGTTGAAAATCGCAGCGTCGTTGCCGATATGGTTTGGCGAGTAAGCGCCGGCTCTCATAATGCCGGCAATTGTTATTTCTGCCATTTGTATGTTGTTTCTAAACTTTATTTGCTGTTGATGAAATTTTCCGCCTTCTCGATGTCGCCGGCATGGTCTACATCAAGAATTTTCCCCATCGGATACGCCTTCAGTCTCAGACCCGCGTCGACGAGCGCGCGCTGGAAGTTGCGCATACGCGCCACGCCTCGCTCCATGCAGTCGGCAAGCACATCGATGGCTTTCTCATTGAGAGCGTATATGCCTCCCGAAATGTATTTTGCACCATCATACCGCTCGTCGCGGAAAGCCGTGATGTTCAAATCGTCGTCGGTCTGCACATACAGGGGCTTCTCATCGTCGATATAGTCGGTCACCGCCATCATTCCGTCATAACGTTCATCAGCCTCCATCGCCTCGATATATGGACGGAAATCCTGTTCGCGGAAGATAGTGTCGACCGTTGTCAGGCAGAAGCGTCCTTTCGGGATTACCCTTGAAAGCTCGAAAAAGCTGTGCATCGAGCTCGGAGTTGTCTTCACCACCAGGTTCAGCGGGATGTCGAGCGAGAGGCTCTCAATATATTCGCGCACCTCAGTCATCTGCTCGTTGACGATTATGCTGATGCTCTCCGCATTGCAGCGGCAGAAAAGGTTTATCAGGCGGCCTATCATCGGTTCGCCACAGATGTCGACAAGCGGTTTTGGTTTTGCCACGCCCTCTTGTGCGAGACGCGAACCCTCGCCGGCGGCTATTATCGCATAGTTCATTTTTCTTTCGTTTTTAAGCGTTAAGGATTTCCGACGACTCATCATCGTCCTTTGTCAAGTCGAGCACCTCCTTGTCGCCGCTCTTGTCGTAGTACTGGCGACGCAACGGATGTGCGTTCATTTCATAAAAGCGCGTGCGGTTTCTGAAGATGTCGATAGCCTTGAAAATCGCAGAGCGCAGCGAGGCCTCGCTTGCCTGGTTCTTTCCGGCGATGTCATATCCAGTGCCGTGGTCGGGCGAAGTGCGCACATACGGGAGTCCGGCAGTGAAATTCACGCCGTCGTCCATCGCGATTGTCTTGAACGGAGCCAGACCCTGATCGTGGTACATGGCAAGCACACCATCGAAGTGCGTATACTGCCCGCTGCCGAAGAATCCGTCTGCGGCATACGGTCCGAATGCCATGATTTTTCTTGAATAAGCCTCTTCAATGGCAGGCGTTATCACCTCCTTCTCCTCCGTGCCGAGCATACCGTTCTCCCCGGCATGCGGATTGAGCGACAGCACAGCGATGCGCGGCTTTATGATGTCGAAATCCTTTTTCAAGGAATCATTGAAGATTTCAAGTTTCTCCACGATGGCATCTTTTGTTATCGCCCCAGGCACCTGCGCCAAAGGCAAGTGGGTGGTGACCAGCGCCACGCGCAGATGGTCGTCGAAAAGAATCATCAGCGCCTTGTTGCCCTCGCCGATGCGCGATTCCAAAAACTCCGTGTGACCCGGAAAATGGAAATCTTCGCCCTGGATGGAGTCTTTGTTGATAGGCGCCGTCACCATTACGTCGATGATGCCGTTGCGC
>ERZ1034713.791-NODE-791-length-16647-cov-3.260547_pt1 | contig 16647 bp, 12 predicted proteins | sample MGYA00520692_ERZ1034713 | MGnify/ENA primary metagenome ERZ1034713 (study PRJEB33766, sample SAMN09781717) | gut metagenome | biome: gut microbiome | host: Homo sapiens | place: Madagascar | study: EMG produced TPA metagenomics assembly of the PRJNA485056 data set... | reverse complement strand
CCTAAAAAAAGAGACTGATGAGCCATCTGAATTTTATGAAAAATTCTGGGCTTTTGTTAATCAGCCGGACTATAAGCAGGCTGTACAGAGCTTGCTAAGACAGTACAACAGATATATTCATTTAAAGCTGGAAGAGGATGACAGTGGGCTGGCAGAGCAGATGACAGGGTATCCGGCAAGGAAGGATGAAGTTTTTGCGGACTGCCTGGAAACGCAGATGCAGGAGTGGTTTGGCGAAACGGTGTGTTTACACCCGGAAGCGGCAGAGGGGAAGCTGGAGTGGAAAAAAGAGACAAACGTGGAACTGGCTCTGGAACTTGACCGGCCTGCCCTGTATCGTGCTTTTCTGGAACAAGATCCAGAGTCTTTTTTTCATCATGTCTGGAAAGAAAACGGAGTGCTGGCAGGCTGTTTTCGCAAACAGAAACCAGACCGTCTTTACATTGGAAATGCTTTCTGCCATCTGCTTTTTCCGGAAGAAAACGAATTGTTTTCCATGCTGGAAAAAGCCAGAAAAGAGAGGCTGAAGGTGACGCTCACCTGTTCTTATGTGAGGGAGTTTCTTCTGGAAAAAACGGAAAATCTGATCGGAAAGCTGGAAGAATGGTGCAGCAGGAACGGGACAGAGCTGGAGATCGTGGTAAATGACTGGGGTATGGCAGACCTGTTGAAACATCGTGCCAGCAGTCTCAAACCGTGCCTTGGAGTGTTGCTGAACAAGCGAAAGAAAGATCCAAGGATGATGTATAAAAAGGGCAATACAGATTTGCTTGCAGAAAACAGCCTGAATGCGGAATTTTACCGGGCATATCTGGAACGGGAGTTTGGCATCCATCGTTTTGAATGGGAGAGCTGCGGATATGAACAGCAGTTCCCGGAAAGCGCTCCTGATTCCGGCATAGAACATCACCTGCATCTGCCGTTCTACCAGACCAACACATCGCAGTACTGCACGCTGTACGCGGGATGTGAGTGGAGGGACCGCGGCAGCCAGAGGCTGGTCATGGACTGTGACAAGCGCTGTGAAAAGCGGGCATATCTCTATCCGAAACACCTGCATATGGCAGGGAGCTGCAATTCTCTGTTTGGGTTTGATACAGAGATTTTCAAGCGGACCGGGATCGCGGATGGCAATGCGGAACAGATGGAGAAGTTCTGCAGGGAACATCATGTGAGCAGGCTGGTATTTCCCTGCTGGCAGCTGGATTCCTGAAGCCATGCAGATACTTTTTCAGATGAGGATATTTTATCCAAATGTGTGAAATATGGAAAGAAATATAACATGGAAAGGAATGTAACTGGGAAGGTACTGAACCGTTACAAGGGAGCAAAGCGATGAAAATTGTGGCAGGCTTAGGTTCTGTCGATGAATATATCCGTTTTTGCGAGGCGGGAGCCGATGAGTTTTTTGCCGGATATGTGCCGTATGACTGGAACCGGAAATATGGGACGATGCTGCCTTTAAACCGCAGGGAGGTGCTTTGCAGCAATGTGCAGCTTGGGGCGTTTTCGGAACTGGAGATCCTGGCGGCTATGGTGCGAAAATACAAGCGGCTGGTGCATCTGACTTTTAATGCGCTCTATTATATCCCGCAGCAGTATCCGGAGATCGCTCGCATCGTAACAAAGTGTATGGAACTCGGATTTCAGAGTTTTATCCTTGCGGATCCGGCGCTGATCTGCTATCTGCGGCAGAATGGAATCGGATGCGAGATTCATCTGAGCGGAGAGACTTCGGAGGTGAACAGCCGGATGTTTTCCGTGTTTCAGGAACAGGAGATTGCGCGTCTGATCTTTCACCGCAAAAATAGCTTTTCCGATATGAAACGTGTGGTGGAAAACGGAAGACAGCAAGGGAAAACTCTGGAATATGAGGCGTTTGTTTTGAATGAACTCTGCCAGTTCAGCGGCGCATTCTGCAATTCCCTGCACTGCGATGAGATGGGATATCTGTGCCGGGTGCCATACCGGCTGGGAACGGTGATGCGGAAGAATCTTATGAAAGCTGGAGAAACAAAAGAAAACCGGCTGGAAAACCAGAGGAACTGGCAAAGGGCTGAAAACGCAGAAACGACAGAGAATCCGGCAAAACGATGGAAGTGGGATGTTCAGGAACGTAAAATGGGAGAAAACGGGGGTGAACGGAATTTCGGAATCCCGGAACCTGCGGAACAACACCCTCCGGAAGAAGCGTACACGGAGGATGGTTATCTCTGCGGCGCAACCGGCTGCGGACTCTGTGCCCTGTATCAGCTGCAAAAGGCCGGCATTACGCATGTAAAACTGGTGGGGCGAGGCAATTATGTGGATTTTATGGAGCGGGATATCCGAAATTTAAAGCGGGCGCTGAAGATTCTGGAAGAGTCCTGCACAGAGGAGCAGTATCAGAAGCGCATGAAACAGACGCTGTTTCCATGCGGCTGCAGCGGAAACTGTTATTATCGGTGGGTGCGGGAACAATCTGGGAATTTGCCGGACAGAGAAATTTTCATACATGGGCGGGAAGCATATCGCGGACTGGAAGTCAAGTCTTGAATGACAATATTCTCTGCTATATAATGAGAAATCAATAGAGATGATATATTATATGCAGAATCTGGAAATCCGGACTGCAAATTTAACAGACAGGTGAGGAATATGAACAGGAAGAATTTGGAAACAGTGTTGGAACAGTACATGAACCGTCTGGCAGGCCTTGAGCATGCCGATGACAGCGACCAGGTTTACAAGTGGCGTGCCGTGGGCTGTTTTAAACGCTTCTGGAATCTGGAGGCAGCAGATTTTGCCGGAATGTTTGAGAAAGCCATGCAGGAGGCAGAAAATCTTCTGGATGACGCAGCCATGCAGCCGGTGGCAGGCCTTCGGATGCTTCTTGGACGGGAGCAGGAAGTTGAGTATGTACGAGAGTGCTTCCGCTTTTTATTCAGTGACGATGGCGGCGACCTGCAGAAACGTCAGGACCGCGCGGATTTCTTTGCAGATAAGATCAACGAGCGTGTGCGTTATTATGAGCGCGGAACCAAGAAATATCTGCAGAACCGGGATCATGTGATTTACTATCTGAATCTGTGGAAACCGGAAGAAAACTATGTGTTCGAGGCATCTTCCGCATCTGGATGGGCTGCCTGCGTGGAGTACGACGGAGAGTTCGGAAGCAAGAATTTCTCTCTTGAGAGCTACTACAATATGTGCGATGAACTCGTGGAAGAGATCCGTGAGAATGAAGAACTGACAGCGCGCTACAGCGAACTGTTTGAGGAAGAGCTGGATGGCTACGACGACCAGCTCCATATCCTCGCATACGACATTATGGACTGTGCAAGTCTGTACCGCTACTATGCGGGCCTGGACATCCGCAAAGTTCCGTCCAGAGAACGCACGAAAACTGCGGAAGCCAAGGCGATGCAGGAGAAGATCAGACAGGAGATTGAGGCAAAAGAAAAGCGCTTAAAAGAACTGCAGGAAAAGCCGGTAAACCTTCCGGATGTAGTCGGCAAACAGGTTCGCCACAAAACATACGGTGTCGGAACCGTACAGTCCAACGACAATGGAACACTGCTGGTGCACTTCGAGAAAGCAGACAAGAAATTTAAGTATCCGTCCGTCTTTACCCAGGGCTTTTTAAGTTTCGCAGGCGAAGAACTCCAGACCGGGGAAATGGCAGAGTTCGAGGCTGACCAGAAGAAAAAAGCTGCCCTTGAAAAAGAAATCGCGCAGATGAAGAAATCACTTGGAAATATGAATATGTAATTTAAAGTAAACATAATAAATGAGATTTAAAGAAAAGAGATTGTTCGATGGTGAGCAGTCTCTTTTTTATATGATAGGAAATTGCGTCCTATCATACAAAAATGCTCCGCGAGGATGCGCACTCGGCGCAAAGGTAGATGGTTGCCGAAGCAACCGCGCCTCGGCGCGAGAATGTGCCAAGGCACATTCTTTTTTCATGATTTGGCAACATAAAAATATGCAGAATAAAATGAAATTTCGCTTTTTTGAAAATAGAATTCTGAATTAATGTTGACAAAAGAAAATGTATACAGTAAATTTGAAGTGTAATGTTCGAAAAATTATATTAATAAATGGAGGGGAAGTGTGAAACGCTGGAAAACAGTTGGCATGATAGCTCTAATGTCGCTTTCAATGTCTATGAGTGCATTCGCTGGAGAATGGAAGACTGGTGATAATGGAAAATGGTGGTTTGATAATGGAGATGGAACTTATGTGAAAAATGATTGGGAATGGATTGATGGAAATGGGGATGGCATAGCTGAATGTTATTATTTTGATGAAGATGGCTGGATGCTAACAGATACTACAACACCAGATGGTTATTATGTTAATGAAAATGGTATGTGGATGCAGGATAATCAACCGGTAACTCGTAAAATAGAGCAAACATCTCAAAAAATAAATGACAGTGTAATTAATAACGGTCGACTTCCATCTGTATTGACAATTGAAAGAGGTCGTCCAATTCGTGATGCTGGTGCAATATTTGGTCTTTATTCGGCTGGGCAGATGATAAGTACAACATATGATATTTTAACAGATAATCAACCGGTAAGAGTAGAAGATGAAGCTCATGGTTATTTTTATATTTATGATGACAGAGGATTTCTTGTAAGAGATTATTATATTCCGTCTTACGGAGGATTCCAAACCAGAGAAACTCGTCCTGGTGCTGCAAGTTGGGCAAATGTATATCAGTATGATGATGAGGGAAAATTACTGGCATGGTGGAAAATTAACTCAGGATATGGAATAGATGATGCAAGTACATTCGATCCCGTTGCTAATAATAAGAAACCGATGTATACGTATGAATATGACAGTAATGGTCGTTTGATTGGCAAAGGAGATTCGACTAGATTTGTTTATGATAATTATGGACGATTAACAAATATAGTAAAAACATATACAGATCTGGGAAATTTAGCAGTGTACGGGCGAGAATTTCAATATGTTTATCATTATTATGACAGTGATAAAAAGGTTGTATGTGAGGCTGGCACTACTAAAAAATGGGAGAATTATGGAACAGATATGGCGTATTCCAGTACATTTTTTTACGATGATCAGGGGCGGATTATAGAACATTGGCTTGGAATTGATCCAGAAAATCCGTCTAGTCTTTATCATTATACATATGATGGTGAGGGACGGATTATTAAATCAGAATTTTTACAGCAAAATCGTACCCCTGGAACATGTAGCGAATTTTTTTATAAATAATGAGGATTGTATAGCAATGTAGAAGGAGAAAATATATATGAAATTGAAAAAAATCGCAACACTCATTTTAGCATCTGCTTTAACTGCAGGCACGGCATTTTCATCTTTCGCAATGACACTGCCGCATTTGACGTATGGAACAGAAAAAACATACGGGGAAGACAAAACGCAGCATAAGCCTTTATATCAGGATGAAAGTGGGACCGAATTTGATTTTGGCTCTCAGTATGCAATTTTGCCTAAAACGGATACATTTTCATTTGAAAGAGAAGGGTCCGAATTTGATGATTCCCACAACATTACAATAACCTGGTGGGCGGCTACCGTTGGCGATGCGGATGGAAAAGCAGCGCTGATGCTGGAAGGCGCACGGGATATGAAAACAGAAAAATTTGTTTATGGACAAGAATATTCTGTTTATCCGGATGAAGTCAGAGATAAAATCATTGAACAGGAAGAACATACGGATGCGATGGGATGGAGCGGCTACTATAACCAGTACAACGCTGCGTTAACAAATCGAAATGAGCCAATCATTGTTCTGATGGTTACCGACCATGACTTGGATTATAATGTATGGTGGGTTTATCAGGTAGTAGATGACTGGAAAGCACCTGTGGAATAAATATTATACCTATAAATAAGGACAAAGGCCGGATCAGGAAGCATTCTGATCCGGCCTTGTTTTGCAATTACACAGGATTTTCTGAAATTTCCGCGCAGCTGTCCCGCTCGATCAGTCTGTGCGGTACCAGGATTTTGGTAGCCGGAAGCTGCGGCTGCTCAATATGGCTGATCATCTGCGCGGCAGCCTCGATGCCGAGCTGACAGGAATTGATGTCGATGGAGGTCAGCTGCGGGGAGGTAAGGCGTGCAAACAGGGAGTTATTAAAGGAAAGGATGGAAAGGTCCTTCGGAATGGAAAGACCAAGCTCCATGCAGATACGCTCCAGCGTCAGTGCCAGGATGTCATCGCTGACAACCATGGCGGTTGGGCGGTCTTGGGACTGCAAAAGTGCGTGGATGGGCGTGTAGCCTTCCGCTGTGATGGAGGGCAGTTCTACACAATACTCCGGTTTAGGCGTGATGCCGTGCCGCGCGAGGGCAAGCAGATAGCCGTTTCTGCGGTCGGCGGAGAACATCAGGGTATTGTCGACTCCGAGGTAGGCAATCTTCCTGTGGCCGAGCTGGTAAAGATATTCCGTTGCCTCATCGCCTGCAAGCAGGTTGTCATTGTCGATGTAGACCGTCTGGTTGGCATACTGGCAAGCCTTTCCGATCAGCACATAGGGCAGTTTTTCCCGGTGCAGATATTCAATGACGGGATCATTCTGTCTGGAGTACAGGAGGATAAAGCCGTCTGCCTGACCGATGCGGGTCATAGAGCGGACTGCCTCAAATACTTCGTTTTCGTCCTGGCCGGTTACGATGGTGCTGATATAGCGCTGCTGGTTGCAAACCTGGCTGATGCCGCGGATCGCTTCCAGATAAAAGGAGTTTTCGTATACTTCTCTGGTAGAAACCGGAAGAATGATGCCGATCGTGCGGGTGTTTCTGGATGCCAGGTTGCGGGCCTGAAAATTAGGCTCATAGCCCAGCTGCTTCATAGCGGCTCTTACTTTTTCCTTGGTTTCGCTGCTGATGGAAGGACTGTCTTTGCAGGTGCGGGAGACCGTAGAGGCAGACACACCGGCAAGCACAGCCACATCTTTTATGGTCACGGACATAGAATATGCTTCCTTTCCTTATGGATTTGTTTTACAAAGTTGACTCTATTTTACGGGATTGTGGAAAAAAAGTCAATCTTGTTGCGCAAATCTATGCAAAATTTACATTAGCAAACCGCACAAAAATGGCACGGGAAACTTGTGAAAACTGTAGAAAGAGCGATGCAGCATCAGATAGTGGTTGCAATTTCTCTGCAAAACGGATATAGTTAATGCAAACGGTTGCATTGATTGCGCAAAGTAGCACGCATGAGGGGAGACAAAAGAGCGCAGGAAAACCGGATAAAGAACATGAGGGGGATATTTTTTATGAAACATGAGATCCAGGAAACAGAGAATCTGGTCATTCTTTCTCCACTGACGGGCAGCGCGGTAGAATTGGAAACAGTTCCGGACCCGGTGTTTTCTCAGAAGGTCATCGGAGACGGTGTGGCAGTGGTTCCGTCAGAGGGAAATGTGGTTAGTCCGGTGGACGCGGAAGTGGTATCGGTTGCAGATACAAAGCACGCATTTGGACTGCGCACAGAGAGCGGCGTGGAACTTTTGATCCATGTGGGACTGGAGACCGTTCACTTAAACGGCTGCTGTTTTGAAGTGTTTGTAAAGCCGGGAGACAAGGTGAAGGCTGGAGATCTGCTTGCCAAAGCAGACCTGGAATATTTAAAGGAGCATGACATCAATCCGATCACGCCAGTGCTGGTCTGCGGCGGTCTGGAAGGAAAACAGCTGGAGAAGATGACAGGTTCTGTGAAAGCCGGAGAAAGCGGTGTGATGCAGATAAAAAAACAGGAAGCGGAGGCTGTAAAGCAGCAGGCAGTGGAAGAAAAAACGGAAAAGGCCGCAGACGGCAAAACAAAAGAAACTTCCGAAAAGCCGAAACTTCATTTTAATTTTGATTTTCTCCAGAAACTCGGCAAAGTATTAATGACGGTCATTGCCGTTATGCCGGCGGCAGGCCTTATGATCAGCCTTGGAAAACTGGTCCAGATGGCAGGCGCAGACATGTCGGTCCTTATGACTGTGGGAAGCACCATGGAGAATATCGGCTGGGCGGTCATTAACAACCTGCATATCCTGTTTGCCGTGGCAATCGGCGGTTCCTGGGCGAAGGAACGGGCAGGCGGCGCGTTTGCGGCGATCATCACCTTTATTCTGATCAACCAGATCACGGGTTCCATTTTCGGCGTGACTTCTGCCATGCTCAGTGACCCGGATGCCGTAACGCACACGCTGTTTGGCCAGGAAATTCTGGTAAACGGATATTTTACTTCTGTACTTGGTGCACCGGCCCTGAATATGGGCGTGTTTGTCGGAATCATTTCCGGTTTTGCAGGTGGTGTGATCTACAACCGTTATTACAATTTCCGCAAATTGCCGGATACGCTGGCATTCTTTAACGGAAAACGTTTTGTGCCGATGGTCTGCATTGCCTGGTCCGTGATCATTTCCATGGTTCTGGCACTGGTATGGCCGGTAGTACAGTCCGGAATCAATGCCTTTGGTGTCTGGATCGCGAATTCCTCATCCACATCACCGGTTCTGGCGCCGTTCATCTACGGAACGCTCGAGCGTCTGCTGCTTCCGTTCGGACTGCACCATATGCTGACAATCCCGATGAACTATACGTCCTTTGGCGGAACCTACACCATTGCGACCGGCGTCAATGCGGGAACCCAGGTATTTGGACAGGATCCGCTGTGGCTCGCGTGGGCAACCGATCTGATTAACTTTAAGAACGCAGGTGATATGGAGGCTTACACCAACCTGCTTACCACAGTAACACCGGCCCGCTTCAAAGTGGGACAGATGATCGGCGCGACCGGCCTGCTTCTTGGCATTGCGCTGGCAATGTACCGCAGGGTAGATGCGGATAAGCGCCAGAACTACCGCTCCATGTTCGTATCCACGATCCTGGCAGTATTCTTAACCGGCGTGACAGAGCCGCTGGAATTTATGTTCATGTTCTGCGCGCTGCCGCTGTATGTGGTTTATGCAGTGCTGCAGGGATGTGCGTTCGCCATGGCAGGCGTGATCCATCTGCGCCTTCATTCTTTTGGAAATCTGGAATTTATCACCCGTATTCCAATGTCCTTAAAAGCAGGACTGGGCGGGGATCTGATCAACTTTGTGATCTGTGTGGTGGTATTTTTCGTGATCGGTTATGCGGTTGCCTATGCGATGATCGGCAAATTTGGCTTTGCGACGCCGGGCCGTCTTGGAAACTACACAGATGAAAACGCCGGAGAGGACGGCAGCGCGGCACCGGAGCAGACCGGAAAGACTGCAAAAGGAAACAGCCAGGCAGAACGCATCATTGGCCTGTTAGGCGGCAGGGAAAACATTGTGCTGGTGGATGCCTGCATGACCCGCCTGCGTGTGACGGTAAAGGATCTGTCTAAGGTTGCGGAACTTGCAGACTGGAAGGCAGAGGGCGCGCTTGGCCTGATCAAAAAGGATCAGGGGATCCAGGCGGTTTACGGGCCAAAGGCCGATGTGTTAAAATCGGATATCAATGATATTTTATAGAAGAAAAGAGGACTGATCATGAAACTGATGACGCTCAATACCCACAGTCTGATCGAGGAGCATTACGAGGAGAAACTTCAGGCATTCGCGGATACCGTGCTGAGAGAGCGGCCGGATATCCTTGCGATGCAGGAGGTAAACCAGCTTGTGGATGAAGTGGTTCTGGAAGAGGAAGAGGTGCCCGGATTTGTGCGCTGCGAAGGGTTTTCCCTTCCGCTGCGGCGGGGAAACCATGCGGCAAGGCTGGCGAAACTTCTTGCGGAGCGCGGGCTTTGCTATTCCTGGACCTGGATCAGCGCGAAACTTGGGTATGACCGGTACGATGAGGGAATGGCGTTATTCTGCCTGAGCCCGGTCACGGATGTGGATCAGTTTCGGATCAGCCGTTCCTCGGATTACCATTACTGGAAGACACGGTGCGTCCTTGGAGTCCGGACAGAATCAGCCCCGGATACTTGGTTTTATACCGTCCATATGGGCTGGTGGGAAGATGAGGAGGATCCGTTTGCGGAGCAGTTGGAACGCTTAAATGGCACGCTTCTCAAAAAAGAAGGCATGGCAGGAACGGGGAATATCTGGCTTCTGGGAGACTTTAACAGTCCGTCCGCAGTGCGGGGCGAGGGCTACGACTGCATCCGAGAGAGCGGATGGCTCGACAGCTATGAGCTTGCGGAAACGAAAGACGACGGTGCAACGGTAGACCATGTGATCGATGGCTGGAGAGACAGGATGGCAGAAGGGGAGAGCTGCCGCCTGGACTATATTTTCACCAGAAAACCGCGAACGGTCATTTCAAGCAGAGTCATCTGTAATGGCGTTCAGGAACCAGTTGTTTCGGATCATTTTGGTGTATTAATTGAATTTGAAAAATAAGGGAGTATTGAAAATATGAACAGATCAGCAGGAATTTTGCTGCCGCTTAGCAGCCTGCCGTCGAAGTACGGAATCGGATGTTTCTCAAAAAGTGCGTATGAATTTGTGGACTGGCTGAAGGAAGCTGGACAGAGCTGCTGGCAGATCCTTCCGCTCGGGCCGACCAGCTATGGGGATTCGCCGTACCAGTCCTTTTCCACCTTTGCCGGAAACCCGTATTTCATCAGCCTGGAAGAGCTGATCGAAGAAGGAGTTCTGACAAAAGAAGAGTGCGATGCTGTGAACTTCGGCAAAAAAGAACGGGAAGTGGATTATGAAAAACTCTATTTTTGCCGTTATCCGCTTCTGCGTAAGGCTTACGAGCGCAGTCACATCCATGAAAATCCGGAGTATCAGAAATTTTTGGCGGAAAACAGCTGGTGGCTTTCCGATTACGCGCTGTTTATGGCGGTCAAGGACCGGTTTGGCGGCGTAGAGTGGACAAAGTGGGCGGAGGATATCCGCCTCCGCTGGAACAATGCCATGGATTATTACCGCAGGGAACTGTATTTCGACATTGAGTTTCAGCAGTATATGCAGTTTCAGTTTTACCGCCAGTGGCATAAACTGAAAGCCTATGCGAATGAGCGCGGAATCCAGCTGATCGGTGATATTCCGATTTATGTAGCCATGGACAGCGCGGATGCCTGGGCACATTCGGAGCTGTTCCAGCTGGATGCGGAAAATGTGCCGGTTGCAGTGGCTGGCTGTCCGCCGGATGGATTTTCCGCAGATGGCCAGCTCTGGGGTAATCCGCTGTACCGCTGGGACTACCACCGGGAGACCGGGTATCAGTGGTGGATCTCCAGGCTGGCACATTGTTTTCAGCTGTATGATATCGTGAGAATCGATCATTTCCGCGGCTTTGATGAATACTATTCCATCCCTTACGGGGAGACTTCCGCGGTGAATGGCCATTGGGAAAAGGGGCCGGGAATCGATCTGTTCCGGAAAGTGGAGCAGGCACTTGGCTGGAAACAGGTCATTGCGGAGGATCTGGGTTATGTGACGGATTCCGTGCGCCGTCTGGTGCAGGAAAGCGGTTTTCCTGGCATGAAGGTGCTGGAGTTTGCGTTTGATTCCCGGGATTCCGGCTGCGCTAACGACTATCTGCCGCACAATTATCCGGAAAATTCCGTGGCTTACACGGGAACGCATGACAATGAGACACTGGCAGGCTGGTGGAAGAGCATTACTCCGGAAGAACAGAAGATGGCGCGCAACTATCTCTGTGACCAGTACACCCCGCAGTCGAAGCTCGGAAAATGCTTTATCAGCCTGATCCTGCGAAGCCGGGCGGCACTCTGTGTAATCCCGATGCAGGATTATATGGGACTGGACAACCGGAGCCGGATCAACAAGCCGTCCACAGTTGGAACAAACTGGAAATGGCGCCTGACCGAAGCCGATCTGACCGGGGAGTTAAAAGCAGAGATTTACGGCATGACGCTGCGCTACGGAAGAATGAACTGGGCTTAAGATACAGAAAGTTTTCCCAGACTTGAAAAAGCATGCAAAAGCCTGTATAATTAGGGACAGCGAAATTTAAGCAAAGAACAGGAGAGCATTATGAGTGAGGGAAAAGACAGACTGCTTGCGCAGATGAAAGAGGAAGACGGAGCAGTTTATGTGCTGATATCCGGCTACACCAGAGAGCCGTACGTTGAGTGTGATAAAGAGACTTACGACGATAAAGCGATTGTATACCTGTCTGAGGATGCCGCAAAGGCAAAGGCAGCAGCATTAAAAGAAGAGAAGATCCCGGTTGGAGTGGCAAGAATCATCTCCGGCCGCATGCTTCTGTTTTTCACCAACCTTTATACCATGGGTGTAAACGCGCTGGAGATCCATTACGACGATCAGGCAGACCTGATTCAGATCGATGAGTTCGCAAAGCGCAGAGAGGATCCGCAGGTAGAAGAGGGCAAAAAATGGATCGAGAATCCGCAGCTGCACCTGACTGCCCTGTACTTCGCGCAGGAGGTCCGCAGACCGGAGGATGTTCAGGACAAGAAGCGTCTTGCACAGCTCCAGGAGGAGATGTCTGCTGACTTCATGAAGAGCAGCTTTATTTTCGCTCTTCAGCAGGACGGAAAGGGAACTCCGCTTGTTAAGCTGAATAATGGTGACAAGTACCAGCTGGTATTTACCGATGCGGTAGAGTTCAGCCGCTTTAACCGTGAAAACGCGTTTAAGCCGGTTATCGTAGAGGCTTCCCAGCTTCCGAAGGTACTCGACAAAGAGGCAAAGGGTGTTGTAGTGAACCTGATGGGCGTAAACCTTCCGCTGGCAGTAACCCGTCCGGTTCCGGTAAAGCAGGACCCGGCAGCAAAAGCACAGGCAGCTTCCGATCAGGCAATTGCGGCAGCAGCTTCTGCAGCCCTGGCAAAGCAGGCGGCTGAGAAGAAGAACGGCGAAGAAAACTAACATCCGGTTTGTGACTAAGCAGCGAGACTTTCACCGTACAGAAAATATGGTACGGTGGAGTCTCGCTTTTTATTATGGGAATTCAGCCGATACCGCTAGAAGGAGGTTAGACGTATGAAGATCATCGTGGAACTGTTGTTTCTGGCACTTGGATTTGCGATGCTTGTAAAAGGCGCGGACTGGTTTGTGGAGGGAAGTTCCGGCATTGCGGACCGGTTCCATTTCAGCCCGGTTTCCGGATTGACACGCTGGTGGCAGTCGGCGCAGCACTGCTGCTCTTTCTGAGTGTATTGCGCGGGCAGAAGCTCACGAGGGGAGCGGGAATTCTGATGCTTGTCAGCTATGCCGGATATTTTATCTGGCTGATGCTTTGAGACTGTAAAATGACTCACTGGAATGCCAGCTTCTCCTTGTGTTTTGAAAGAAAATACAGATGAGGGTCCATTTCCGGAAAAACGTAAGAAAACCGTCAGGTACATATGCTTGACGGTTTTTCCAGCTGCTTCTATAATGGGAGATACGAAACTGTTGGAATGCCGGAAAACGGCAAAATGGAGCGGGATAACGCCAGGGAGGATCAGAAAATATGAGAAAAAGCTGGAGATGGACTGCAAGGTGTATGGTGTTTGCGGCAGGTCTTATGTTTGCGGCAGCTGGCACGGTTTATGCGGATGAGACAACCTTTGTGCCGGGAACGTCTGTAAACGGACTGGGCGTCAGCGACATGAGCATTGAACAGGCAGCGCAGCGCATTGCGGATTTTTACGCCAGCGACTACAAACTTACCATAAAGGAAAAAGGCGGAAAGACAGAGACGATCACCGGACCGGAAATCGGTTTTTCCGTGGGACTGCCGGAAGGTTATCTGCAGCAGATTCTGGATCAGCAGAATGCATCTGGGCGTGTGTCCGGTCCGGACGCGGACAATAAGTACCGCACCGATATGGCCGGAAACTTCGACAGTGCGGCGCTGGACGCAAAGATTGAGGGCTTAAATGCCGTGAGTGGCAGCAGTATCGTCACAACGGCAGATGCGTATGTCTCCGGATATCAGGAGGGTCAGGCGTTTACCATTGTACCGGAGGTGCAGGGAAATAACGTAGACCGCGAGAAAACCGCGCAGCTTATCCGGGATGCCGTGACAAAAGGGGAAACTGAGGTGGATCTGGAAGCGGCAGGGTGTTATTACACGCCATCGGTCACTCAGGACAATGAAACTTTAAAAAATCTCTGCGATACCATGAACCGGTGCCGGGAGATGACGGTTACCTACACATTCGGAGAGCAGAGCGAGGTACTGGATTCTGCCACCATCTGTTCCTGGATCACGGGAAGTTCCGACGGACAGATTCAGTTAAACATGGACCAGGTAAATGCCTATGTGCAGACTCTGGCAGATAAGTACAATACGGCGGGTACCGCGCGCACGTTCCACACAGCAACCGGGCGGGATGTCAGTGTGACCGGCCCGTTTGGCTGGAAGATTGACCAGGCAGCGGAGGCGGAGGCGCTGGCAGGCGTGATCCGTACCGCAGAGTCGCAGAGCCGGGAACCGGCGTACGCTTCCAGGGCAGTAGACCGCAGCGCGGCAGAGTGGGGCACTACTTATGTAGAGGTAGATCTCTCAGGGCAGCATGTATATATGACGAAAGACGGACAGGTTGTCTGGGACGCGCCGTGCGTAACGGGAAATGTATCCAAAAACTACACGACCCCTCCGGGACTCTACAGCCTGACCTACAAGCAGCGCGACCGGGTACTGCGCGGAGCAAAACAGGCGGACGGCAAGTATGAGTACGAGACGCCGGTATCTTACTGGATGCCGTTTAATGGTGGGATTGGCCTTCACGACGCGAACTGGCGCAGTAAATTTGGCGGAACTATCTACCAGAACAGCGGAAGCCACGGCTGTGTCAATCTGCCGCCGGCAAAAGCTGCAGCCCTCTATGACCTGGTATATCAGGGAATGCCGGTTATCTGCTACAATTAACACGCGGCAGAGCTAAGAATTTACAGAAAGAGCAACAGGAATCAGATATGGAAACAGAAAATCAGCAGACGGGCCGCAGTCGCAGACGCGGTCGCAGCAAGCATGACGAATCAAACGCCGGCAGTAAGATTGCCGTAACGGTCGGGGCTTCGGTCCTGATCGCAGCGGTTGCTGCCGGCGCCGTTTATGTTGTGGCGGGACAGAAGTACAAACAGGTTTATTTCCCGAACACAACGGTGAATGGACTGGATGTATCCGGGCTTACCCCGGAAGAAGTAAAAAGGCAGATTACAGAAGGAACCAGTGGTTATACCCTGACACTTGAGGAGCGGGGCGGTGCGTCCGAAAGCATCAGCGGGGCGGCAATCGACCTGCATCCGGAGTTCGATGGAACCCTGGAACGGATCCTGGAGAATCAGAACCCGCTCGCCTGGGGCTTTCACATCGGCCGCTATGTGGATTACACGATCGACACGATGGCGGCGTTTGATACGGCAAAGCTTTCAGAGGCAGTGGAACAGCTTGCGTGCCTGAGTCCGGAGCAGGTCGTGGCTCCGCAGGATGCCTACATCTCTAATTATATCTCCGGGACCGGTTATGAGATTGTACCGGAAGAAGAGGGAAACAGCCCGGATCCACAGCTTCTCTACGAGGCTGTGCGTGATGGCATTTTGAGTTTTCAGGAAACACTTTCCCTGGAAGATGCCGGAGTTTACCAGAAACCGCAGATTACTGCGGAGGATGAAGCGCTGAAAGCAGAGCTGGATGCATGGAGCCGGTATGTGCATACGACCGTTACCTACCGGTTTGGCAGCAAGAGTGAAGTGCTGAATGGCGAAAAGGTCCATGAATGGCTGGTAAGCGACGGACAGGGAGGCGTCTCCCTGGATGAGTCGAAGATCAGCGAATATGTGGCATGGCTGGCACAGAATTACAATACAGCCTATAAACCAAAGACGTTAAAGACTTCTTATGGCCAGACGGTAACGATCAGCAAGAGTGTTTACGGATGGAAAATCAACCAGAGCGAGGAAACAGCGGTATTGAAACAGCTTCTTCTGTCTTGCGAAAGTCAGGAGCGTGAGCCGGTTTACAGCCAGACAGCAGCTTCCCACGATGGAAATGATTATGGAAACACCTATGCTGAAATCAATCTGACAGCCCAGCACATGTTTTTTTATAAGGAAGGAAAGCTTGTGGTGCAGTCGGATTTTGTTTCCGGCAATGAATCCAGGGGATGGAGTACACCTGCCGGTGTGTATCCTCTCACATATAAGCAGCGCAATGCGACCTTAAAAGGAGAAAATTATTCCACTCCGGTATCATACTGGATGCCGTTCAACGGCGGAATTGGCATGCATGACGCCTACTGGCGTTCCAGCTTTGGCGGTAAGATCTATAAGACAAACGGTTCCCACGGCTGCATCAACCTGCCTCCGGCGGCAGCCAAGACCATTTACGAGAATATTTCTGCCGGAATGCCGGTGCTTTGCTACCATCTGGATGGTTCTGGAAGCGGCAAGACCAGCACGACTGCTCAGAATGGCGGCGCGGCTTCGGAGACAAAAGCGCAGCAGACCACTGCGGCAGCACAGCCGACCACAGCAGCGGAGACGAAGCCTCAGCAGACTATGGGAGCATCCCAGTCCGCAGCGCATGAGATATCGGCCAGCCAGCCTTCCCACTCAACTGCGGCAGCACAGCCGACTACCGCAGCAGCGCAGCCGACTACCGCAGCAGCGCAGCCAACCACCGCGGCGGCGCAGCCGACGACTGCAGCATCCACAGGTTCTTCCGTTCAGGAGTATCCGGGGCAGAATGGTTCCACAC
>ERZ1034713.790-NODE-790-length-16682-cov-49.544476_pt1 | contig 16682 bp, 12 predicted proteins | sample MGYA00520692_ERZ1034713 | MGnify/ENA primary metagenome ERZ1034713 (study PRJEB33766, sample SAMN09781717) | gut metagenome | biome: gut microbiome | host: Homo sapiens | place: Madagascar | study: EMG produced TPA metagenomics assembly of the PRJNA485056 data... | reverse complement strand
CAGCGGAGGAAAAAACGTCACTGGAACTCACTTGCAAACTCCTGAATCTCTCCCTGTCCACCCTCATCCGCCGTGCGCTGCACAGTGCGAAGATCGAGCGCACTGTTGTCGTCGTCGGCGGCGGTGAAGAAACCCTGACCGCTGTTTCCACCTTGCTTGCCCAGTGCAGCAGGGTGGGCACCAACCTCAACCAGCTTGCAAGGCACTTCAATTCTGGCGGTGCAGACACCGAGCAGATCCGAGCGAAAATCCTTGACGAACTTGCAGACCTGACCGCATTCCAGCTCAGCGCCGAGAAAGTTCTGGGTGAACTGTATGGCAACGCTCAAGCATATCGCCTCAGTCGCAATGGCAACTGCGTTGTTCAACCATAAACCGCATATTTGCGACATACAATTCGATGTTGTTGCCAACGATTTGAACAATCGAATTGTAATAAAAATTCGGACTATTCCGCCATCGAAGCGTACCTTGTTTACCAGCATGACGAGTTCACCGGAAAGCAACTTCTGGATGAACAGGGCAGACCCATGCTGCGGGAATCGTACATTCTGGATGCTCTTGAGTGTGGCGATTTTTCGTTTGCAACTGCCTGTCTGCTGGCAAACCGCAAGTACGGCAAGAACACCCAGCATGGTGATATTAAGAGCCATCAATATATCATCAGCTTTGACCCACGGGATGCAGCCGACAACGGCTTGACCATGGAAAAGGCACAGGCTCTCGGCCTGAACTTCTGCAAAGAGAACTTTCCCGGTCATCCCTCTATCGTCTGCACCCACCCGGACGGACACAACCATTCTGGAAATATCCATGTCCACATCGTGATTGACAGTGTCCGGACACGGGAAGTGGAACGCAAGCCCTATATGCAGAAGCCCCGCGACTGGCGCGAGGGCATGAAGCATTCCAGTGCAGCCCAGACCATGCGGCATTTGCGTGTCAAGGTCATGGAGCTGTGCGAGGGTGCCGGACTGTACCAGATTGACCTGCTCAACGGCTCGAAAGAGCGCGTAAGCGAAGCGGAGTATTGGGCGCGCAGGCGTGGGCAGCAGAAGCTCGACCTTGCAAACGCAGCCCTTACCGTAGCCGGACAGCAGCCCCGGCAGAAGAAGTTTGAAACCGTAAAAGATACCCTGCGGAAACAGATTTCTTCAGTGTTGTACCGTGCCACGAGCTTTGAAGATTTTTCCGACAGGCTCTTGAAGCAGTACGGCATTGCCGTCAAGGAAAGTCGCGGATGCCTAACTTATCTGCCTGCTGGAAGAACAAAGTTCATCCGAGCGAAACATCTCGGTGACAAGTTCGATAAGGCGGCAGTGCTTGCCACGTTGCAGGCAAACGCCGAACGCAAACCCAAGGGACAATCCAATCAGGATGCCATCAGGAAACTGATCGACATCCAGGCGAAGCTGAAGCAGGGCAAGGGCATTGGCTACGAGCGTTGGGCGAAAAAGCACAACCTCAAAGCCATGTCGCAGACCTTGATCCTCTTACAGGAAAAAGGTCTACTGGACGAGGACGCACTCGACCAGCGCATTGGAGAACTGCAAACACAGTACGACAGTGCAAAGGAAATTGTGCTTGACCTCGAAACCCGCATGGCAGAAAACAAGAGCCTGCGTAGTCACGTTGCCGCCTACCAGCAGTATCGCCCGCTTGTGCAGAAACTGAAAACTGTCAAATCCACCGCAGCCTTTGAAGAACAACACCGTGCAGAGCTGACAGCATACCGGGCGGCAGCAGCCTATCTCAAGGCAAACAACATCACCAAGCTGCCCAGCCCGAAAAAGCTGGAAGCCGAGTATGCGCAGCTGGCATCCGAAAAGGCAAAGTTCTACGAGCAGTACAAGGAAGCCAAGGAAGAACTGCTCAAACTGAAAACCGCAAAGCAGAATGTTGCGTCCTTTTTCCGGGAGGAAGAACCGGCGCAGCAGGAGAGATAAAGGAGTGTGCGTATGATCAATCTGAAAATCGACCCGGAGTTCCAGTCCCAGATTCCTCCTCTGACCGATGATGAATTTAAGCAGCTTGAAGAAAATATCCTGAAAGAGGGCAAGCTGCTCTCTCCTTTGATCGTGTGGAACAATACCCTTGTTGACGGACACAACCGTTATGCCATCCTCCAGAAGCATCCTGAGATTTATTTTTCCACCATGCCGCTCCGATTTGAGAACCGCGAAGAAGCTGTTGCGTGGATTTGCCGGAATCAGTTGGGACGGCGAAACCTGAGTCCTGAACAGAAACGCTATCTGCTTGGGAAACAGTACGAAGCCGAGAAGAAAGCTGCAAAAATCTTTCGGGGCAATCAGTACACTTTAGCAAAGAAAAGTGGTGGTGATCACGGTGATAACCACCACTCCGGGAAGAAAACCTGCGACCGGATCGCAGAGGAAAACGGTGTCAGCCGTGCCTCCGTTCTCCGTGCCAGCCACTATACACGAGGCATCGACATCGCAGATAATCTCTCTCCCGGCATCAAGCAGAAAGTCTTTTCCGGCGAAGTGAAGTTCACCAACGAAGAAATGTCCAAGCTTGTGCAGGCAAGTGTCGAGCATCGTTCAGATGTCCTTGCTCAAATCCTGCATCCAGAGGCATTGGAAGTGTTGGAATCTGCCAGCGCAGAATTTGAACCTGAAAAAGCGGAACCCGTTCCCATGCCCACACCACAAACAGAAGAATTCCGGTGCTATCATGTACCGGACGAGTTTATGAAGGTTTACAAATCCTTGAGCCGCGCGACCGAAATGATGAAAAACTCATGGAAGAAAACGCTCAAAAACAATCCCAGTTATTTCACTGACCCGGAAAAGCAGAAGGTTCTCCGCTTCGCAATGCAGAGGCCTGCTAACTACCTGACTGAAATCGAAGCCTATCTGGAAAAGGCTCTTGCAGAAGCCCTTGAAGAAGAAAAGACCGCATAATGACAGGCACTTGTAAGCCATCAACAAGCCACCAGCCGCAAGTGCAGGGCAGAAAACTTCCGCGCCCTTGCGCCTCATAAAAATTGGAACTTTGATTTTCTCGCCTGGCTTTGCCACGGTGGGACGATCAAAGGAGCGTGCGTTTGAACAAAAAGAAAAAGTCCACAAACACTTCCCCTTACCCCGATGAAGTCATCGACCGTCTGGCACGGGCATTCTACCCGGCGATCCTTGCCTGCTGGAACAGCGAGGAGGGGCAACGGGAGTTTGCTGCATGGCAGGCGGAGCAGGCTCATCATATCCCCAGCAAAGAAAAACAGAGCGTTCCCGACGGGGAACGCCCTGTTGTACATATCGTTATTGTCTGTGGCTTTTGGCAGGGTGCGTCCTTCGGGGCGCACCTTGTTTTTTGTTTTTCTTGGAAAGCTTTAAGACTTCTTCCGATTTTGCAGAGTGGTTGCCATAGCAACCGACAATCCTGTGGGAATCTGCTAAAATGCTCTGCAGTTGGTTATATGTGACTAACTGCCAGAAATTTTCATTATTTAAGGAGTTTCCCATGAAAAAGATTACACGTCGTTCTTTTCTCGCTGCTATGGCTGCTGTCAGCGCTGCCGGTGTCCTGACCGCCTGTGGTGGTTCCGGCAATGCAGCTTCTTCCGCTGCCGCTTCCGAATCTGCCTCTGTTTCCAGCGAAGCAGTCTCTTCTGCGGCTTCTGCCGATGAGACCGGCACCCACATCGTCATCGACCACGGCGGCAATGAGGTCGAAGTCCCCAACAAGGTCACCCGTGTGGTCATCGACCAGATCCCCATCCTGTCCACCTACATGGCCTATTTTGAGGGCAGCGCACCCTACATCGTGGGCTATTGCGGCTCCTTCAAGTCGGTCATTTCCGATACTGTGCTCAAGAACATCGCCCCGGAGCTGATGGAATCCAGCGACACAGTCTATGCGCAGAGCGACCTCAACATTGAGGAGATCATGAAGCTGAACCCGGATGTCATCCTGTACAATGCAGGCAATTCCTCCCATGCAGAGATCCTGAAGGCCAGCGGTATCCCCTCGATCGGCTTTGCCACCGTGGGTGCTTCCACCGAGGCTGACCCTCTGGAGCGCTATGAGGAGTGGCTGAAACTGCTGGAGGGTATCTTTGGCGAACCGGGCAAGACCGAGGCCTTTGTGGCTGCCGGTGACGAGATCGTGGCCGATGTGGAAGCCCGCATTGCGGATATTCCGGAGAGCGACCGCCCCAGCGCACTGATCCTGTGGAAGTACTCGGACGGTGTGCCGCAGGTCTCCGGAAACGGCACCTTCGGCACCTACTGGATGAAGCATCTGGGCGTGACCGACAAAGCGCTGGAAGCCACCGGTTTCGCCCAGACCAGCATGGAACAGGTCTACAGCTGGGATCCGGACATCCTCTTCCTCGATGGACCCGGCCTGCAGCCTCTGCGCACGGAGAATGTGCTTTCCGGCAACGTGGATGGTGCCGACTTCTCCACGCTGACCGCCGTGCAGAACGGCCGCGTGTACAACACCACCCTCGGTATGTGGAACTGGTTCACCCCGAACCCGGATGCCCCGCTGGTACTGGCATGGCTGGCCTGCAACACCTACCCGGACGCTTTCGCAGATTACCCGCTGGGCGATACCATCAAGGAATACTACAAGACCTGGTATGGCTATGATGTGACCGATGACGAGCTGGAGGAAATGCTGCTGTACTGATGAAGGACACCATCTGGATCAAAAAAGGCCGCTTTACCCCGCTGGCTATCCTGCTGATGCTGGCACTGCCGTTGACCACCTCAGTAATCTGCCTGTGCTTCGGACGCATGAATGTCCCGGTCGGGGAAGTGCTGACCGCCCTGCGCACAGCTCTGACCGGCGGCAGCGCGGCCAATGTGCAGGACTATTCCATCGTCATCAACCTGCGTCTGCCGCGCATCCTCATGGCCATCATCGTAGGTGCAGGACTGACCTGTGCGGGCAACACCTTTCAGTCCCTGTTTTCTAATCCGCTTGCCACGCCGGATATTTTGGGCGTGACCAGCGGCACCTGTGTGGGTGCAATTCTGGCCATCATTCTGTCGTGCAGTATTCTGGAAACACAGCTCATTGCGCTGGTGTTCGGCCTTGCGTCTGTCTGCTTTACCCTGAAAATTGCAGGCAAGAACGATGGCCGTTCCATGGTCTATCTGGTTCTGGCCGGAACCATTGCCTCTTCTCTTTTCAATGCGGTTGGATCGCTGCTCAAGTATACGGCCGACCCGCAGGATAAGCTGCCGGAGATCACCTACTGGCTGATGGGCAGTTTTACCAGTGCCAGCTACCAGAAGATCCTCATCGGCTGCCCGCTCATCATCGCAGGCATCGCTGTCATTTACCTGCTGCGCTGGCGGCTGAACATCCTCTCCCTGAGCGATGACGAAGCCCGCGCCAGCGGCATCAGCATCAAACAGACCCGGATGCTGTTCATTCTGGCTTCCACCCTCATCACCGCCTCGGCGGTATCTATGTGCGGACAGGTGGGCTGGATCGGGCTGCTGATCCCACACTGCGCCCGGATGCTGGTGGGCAGCAACAACCGCTATGTCGTGCCGGTGAGCCTGAGCCTTGGTGCCAGCTTCATGATCCTAATCGACACGCTGTCACGCACCATCAGCATCATTGAGCTGCCGCTTTCCATCCTGACCGCCATCATCGGTGCGCCGGTGTTCATCTCTCTGCTGAATAAGACAAGGAGCAACCTGCGATGATCTTGCAAGTACAGAAAGGCTGTTTCGGCTACCCCGGACAGCCTGCCATACTGGAAAATATCGACCTGACACTGGAAGAGGGACACATTCTTGCCATCCTCGGCCCAAACGGCATCGGCAAGACCACTTTGCTCAAATGTATGATCGGTCTGCTGCCGTGGCACAGCGGCAAGACCCTGCTCTATGATAAGGATATCCACACCCTGAAGCCGAAGGAAGTGTGGAGCACCATTTCCTACATCCCGCAGTCCCACGGGTTTGCCTTCTCCTATACTGGGCTGGAGATGGTTTTGCTGGGCCGCAGTGCCCATCTGGGTATGTTCCAGCAGCCCGGCAAAGAGGAAATTGAAATGGCCGAAGCCATGATGGAGCGGGTGGGCATCTCTCACCTTGCCAACAAGGACTGCAACCGAATGAGCGGCGGTGAACTGCAAATGGTGCTCATTGCCCGTGCCCTTATCAACGACCCCAAGCTCATTATTCTGGACGAGCCGGAGACCGGTCTGGACTTCCACAACCAGATCCTTGTCCTGAACATGGTGGAGCGGCTGGCGCATGAGGAAGGCATCAGCGCCATTATGAACACCCATTATCCCACCAACGCCATGAGCGTGGCAGACGAAGCACTGATGCTCAACCGCAAGGGTGAATTTTTCTACGGCCCGGCCGCTGCCATCCTGAACGAACAGAACATTTCCTATTCCTTTGATGTTCAGGTCATCGTGGACGAGTTGAATTATCAGGGACGCGCCGTGCGCAGCATTGTGCCAGTGGCCTTGCGAGGGGATGCCGTATGAAGATGCCATTTACACTTTCCCAGCTGCGTCCCATCCGGGAAGCCATGACCGTTTCCCGCCCGGCAAAACTGGGCGAGAGTGTACCCGTTACCTGGTTCTCGCTGGGCGGCGGCACCTCTATCACCCCGGAGTATTACGACTGCACCACCCTGTATCTGTGCGGGGAAGGCTGCGGCGATTTCCTGCTGGGCGAAGAAAGCCGCATCGTTCCCCTGCATCCCGGCCAGTTGCTGGCCGTTCCGCCTAAAATGCTCTGCGGCTGTCTGACCGACAGCGGCATGGTCTATACTGAAATCATTCTGAAAAAGGAGAACTTCACCATGAACAACATTCTCAAAGCAGGCCAGCCCACCGAACTGAAAGATCTCATTTCTTACGAGGACGGCAGCATTGCAAACCTCGACCTCGTCCACGCCGACAACATGAAATTCGTGCTGATGGCCTTTGACGAGGGCACCGGCCTGACCCCGCACCGCGCACCCGGCAACGCCATCCTGACCGCGCTGGAAGGCAAAGCCATCATCGGCTATGAGGGTCAGGACTATGAGCTGACCGCAGGCCAGAGCTTCCGTTTTGATAAAAACGGCCTGCACAGCGTCACTGCACAGGGCAAGTTCAAAATGAGCCTTCTGCTGGTGATCGAATAAGCGATTTCCTCATCACAACTGACGCAAAGAACCCGTCCGGAGCATTCCGGACGGGTTCTTTGTCATTCAGTTTCTTCAGCAGTAATACAGGAAGGAACGCAGGCGGCTCCACGCCGTTTCGTCCCAGTCATTGTCCAGCGAAAGCTGGAACAACGGTGCATTGCAGGCATCCCGTAGGCCGCGCATATCCAGGATCGTGGCAGCGTTTTCATAGCGTGGGGCGAGGGTCAGCACGGCATCCGCCCGCCCGGAAAGCTCTACTGCTTTTGCATAGCGGTAGCGGCCATTCCCGCCCGCAAAGTGCGGCAGGATGCTGTCTGCCGTTTCAAACAGGGCCGCAGTGTCCTGCGCAAAGGTGCTGTGTGCACCCAGTTCTGCGCCGATGGTCTGCATCTCCTGCGCCATCTGTTCCAGCCATTTGGCACAGGGCTTGTTGGCATCCATGTTGTCCTTCCAAAGGAACCAGAGCGCCTCGCTCAACGGCGCGCGGAGCAGCTGGCTGCCCTCTGCTTCCAGCGTAGAAAGCACTCCGCTGTCCAGCTCGGTCAGGCAGAGCGGCGTACCCACGGTGGCAAGCCTGCGGCCCGTGGCGGGGCATCTGCCGATCTCTACCGCGGCCTTGTGGAGCTGTGCCCAGCCGGGCAGTGTATCCCATGCAGCAGCAATTCCGGCGCGCATCGCCGCCGGGGCGGCATACAGGATATCTCCGGCCAGCAGTGCACGGAACAGGGCATCCCGGTCCTGCGCCGTTGCAGGCAGCGTTTCCAGCATCGGGCTGACCAGTTTTGCGCGCTTGTTTCCTCTGCGGTCCAGTACTGCCCGGATGACGCGGGCATACTGGCCATCCGCTTCTGCGCCCTGCGTCTGCGGGATCAGGAACTGTGCCGGTGCCGGGTCTGCTTCCTGCTGTGCAAGGATGCCGCCCAGCAAAGCAGGGAAGGGCAGATATTCCTTTGCGTCGGTCTCGGCACGTCCAAGGCTCAACGCATGAGCGCTGAGATGCGGCAGTGCATGGGCATCTACCCCTTGTGCACGGAAATATCCGGTCAACGATGCCGTGTATTCGCCCAGCGGCGGCAACCAGAGCGGAAAATCCTTTTCCGGCACCGCCGGGAGATGGCAGGGATGGATCTCGACCTGTTCCAGCACAAAGTCCTTGGGCAGAACTTCCACCGGGCGGTGGTTCAGGCTGTTCAGGAACGCTTCAATGCGGGTAATGACACCCACATTGGAAAAGTGCTCGTCCACTTCGATCTGCAAGTAGGGCTTATCCCCCATTTCCTGCTTGAACAGATGGGACAGCATGGTATCCGGGCCGCAGCCGTGGTTGGTCAGATACACCGCATACAGGTTTGGGTGATGGGCGATGAGCTTTGCGCCGGACAGGATGTGCTGTCCGAACGGATAATACAGATTTTCGTATTCGTCCGCAATGTCCAGCGCATGGCCGGGCAGATGGCTCAGGGTAATGACCTTGTATCCGCGTTCCAGCAGCAGTTCCGGGATACCTATGTTCAGGATGGGGTCGGAAACGCCATAATTCCGGGTGATGAGCACCAGAATTTTGTCCTCCGGTTTCAGGGTCGCCAGCAGTGCTTTGCCCTGCTTTTCCACTGCGGCAGTATGGCGGCGCACCGCCATGGCACCGCTGAGCAGTGCTTTTGCGCAAAGCGGCTTCGGGATACCTAGTACTTTGCCCAGCCCCAGCATGGCGGTGGCCATGGCTTCCTGCCCGAAGTCCAGATCAAATACCGGGCTGAGCAGGGTGATGCCCTTGCTTTCGATGTCCAGTGCCTTTGCGATGGACACTGCCGCCGTCTGCATATAGACGCAGCCGTAGTTGTGCTTCACCCGGCTCTTTTCGTGTTTCATGGTGTGGATGCTGGGCAGAAAGATGTAATCCACCTTCTGGTCGATGAGCTGCTGCATGTGGCCATAGATCAGTTTGACCGGGTAGCAGGTCTCACTCTGTGCCAGCTGCTGGGAAAGCCGGATGGTTTCCTCACTGGTCGGATCGGTCAGGACTACGTTGAACCCCAGCGAAGTAAAGAACGCATTTGCCATGGGAAAGAACTTGTGGATCATCAGCACAAAGGGCACGCCCACCGTCTTTTTGCGAGGGTCGCGTTTCCCCGTGTAGCCTTCCAGAAGCAGGTTGTCGGCCTGCCGGTAAAAATCAATGTTTCTTTGGATCTCGGCGCTGTGGCTGTCCTCTGCGGCCTGTGCCGGGCTGTCAAACCCGACGAACTGACTGGGCGCATCGCCCACCGCTTCCTGCGCCAGCAGGGCCGCGCCGTATGCGCCGCTGATGGAGAACACCGGGCTGACCCGGACCCGGCTGCCATAGGCCGCCTGAAAAGCCGCCACGATGCCGGGATTGTAATCCACGCCGCCCTGCAATACGATGTGCTGTCCGACCGGTTTGGAGCCGACCACTTTGTGCAGGTAGTTCTGCACGATGGCGTGGCACAGTCCGGCCGCAATATCTGCCTGTGGAACGCCTTCGGCAGCGGCAGAAGCAATGGCCGTTTCAATGAATACCGTGCAGCGTTCACCCAATGCCGCCGGATGCTCTGCGGACAACGCCAGCGGGCCGAATTCAGCCAGCGGAATCCCCATGCGGGCGGCCTGTTCCTCCACAAAAGAACCTGTGCCCGCTGCACAGATCTTGTTCATCTGGAAATCCACGACTTCGCCGTTTTTCAGGCTGATATATTTGCTGTCCTGCCCGCCGATCTCAAAGACGGTATCCACCTCCGGCACCCAGTGCGCAGCGCCTTTTGCCTGTGCTGTGATCTCATCCCTCACGGCATCGGCACCGATGCGCTTGCCGACGCGCTCCCGCCCGGAACCGGTCACACCCACCGCCGTAAAGCGCACTGCGCCAAATCGTTCTCGGATGCTGGCCAGCCCCTTGCGGACGGCTCCTTCCGGGTCGCCTGCGGTGCGCAGATACTGGAAATCCACCAGTTCGCCCTCCGGCCCCACCAGAACAAGGTCGGTGCTGGTGGAACCAATATCAATACCCAGCGCGCAGCCCTTCTCCGGGAGGATACCGGTAGCTTTCGGCTCGGAAAGATCAGTGCCGGGCAGCAGTTCCAGTCTGGGAAGCCCGGTTGTCGTGGAGTGTGCTGTCATTGCATTGTTCAGCAACGCATCCAGCTGCGCCAGTGTAAATGCACCTTCCGCCTTGCATGCTGCACCGATGGCCGCTTCAAAACGCGCTTCTTCCGGGACGATCAGTTCCTCTTCGGTCAGGTCGAACACATCCCGGATAGCCCGGATCACGCCGGAGTTGCAGGTCACGCCGCCGCAGAATACCACTGGTTTGCAGACCGGCAGCCGCCGCACGATGGTCGCCTTGTAGTTACGGATCATCGCATAGCACAATCCCAGCAGGATATCCGGCGTGGAAACGCCTTCCTGCTGGCGGTGAATGATATCCGTTTTGGCAAACACTGCGCAGCGTCCGGAAAGCCGCGGGATGCTCTGCGCCTGCTCAACCAGCGCAGAATAATCCTCCAGCTTGCAACCCACACGGGACATCTGATCCTCAAAAAAGGAACCGGTGCCGCCTGCGCAATGCTCGTTGGCTGCAAACTGCGGGGTTCGGCTCTGGACTTCCGTGATGAACCGCGCACCCTGACTGCCGATTTCAATAATCGAACCGGCCTGCGGCACAAGCCTGTGCACACCTTCCACGATGGCAGGGATTTCTCCCAATTCTGACAGAACCGGGCAGCGTTCCAGCAGTGACCCGGCATTATCACCTGTCACGCAAACAGCAAGTGTCTCGTCCCTGCCAATAGCAAGTTCCGACAAGCCCTGCCGCAGGCACAGAAGCGGCCTGCCGTGATGCACGGCAAGCCAGTACTTCTCCACCGTTCCGTTCTGCATTAGCACGATCTTGACCGTGGAGGTGCCAAGATCCATTCCCAAAGAATACACGGGACAGCTCCTTTCAAAAATCAACCCTGCTGCTTTGAGGGTTTGACATTTCAAACTTCATTCCGTATAATAAAGCTGTCGTAAATTAGACGGCTCTAACCAGAGTTTAACACAACTACCTCGATGTGTCCGTTGTTATGGCAACGGACGGAATGATTTTGGAGCATGGAAAAATATTATTCGATTTTACAGCAGTGCGGAATGTTCCACGGCATCCAGCCGCGCCGCTACCGGGATGTTCTGGACTGCCTGCACGCAAGCGTGCATCAATATCCCCGCAATACGCATCTTGTGGAACTGGGCGAACAAAGCCACAATACAGGCATCCTGCTGGATGGCACAGTGGAAGAGTTTCTGTATGATGAAAATGGCAATCAGGTCAGCATCTGCCGACTGGCAAGCGGGCAGATTTTCGGGGCCGAACTGGCCTGTACCGGCTGGAGTACCAGTCCGGTCTGCCTGCGGGCCAGTTCGGGCTGTACCGTAATGCAGCTGGATTTCAGCGCATTGATGTCACAGAAGACGCTGACCTGTCCCTGCCGGATGCAAGTCACAGCAAATCTTATGCAGGATATGGCGCAGCAGCTTCTCTTTTTTAACACCAAAGTGCGTATTTTAGCACAAAAACGGCTTCGAGATCGTCTGAAGATTTATTTTCAAACCTTGACACCCGATGAAAAAGGCTGTTACAGTCTGCCCTACACCCGGACAGAACTGGCAGATTTCCTCTGTGTGGACCGCAGTGCTCTTTCCCGTGAGCTGTGCCGGATGCGTGATGAAAGGATCCTTGATTTTTCCGGTGCAAAGATTCACCTGTTGAACCCAACGTTTTTGTATGGTTGGAACTAACAGTACTTCTAAATCTATGAAAAAAATTGTCTGCCGAATATTTTTATTCGACAGACAATTACTTTTTAATCTTCTAGTATACGACTACCGGACACATTCTTCAAATATTCCTTCGGGTCGCCGTTCAGAATCAAATCCGCGTAGCCCAGCGGGTCGTTGTAGATGAGGTAATCCAACTCCGACCTCTGCGCCATGGTCACGTCCAGTGCATCCTCGACCCCGGTGCAGTCGATGGAAATTTTTCTCCCATCCCGGAGCAGCAGTTCCACGCAGCCGGTATCCATGTTGAACTTGCAGGCTCTTTCATCGTACTTCATGTTTGTGTCCTTTCTGCCTTACGGCACTCTTACAGTGGTCTGTCGTGCTTTCTTATGATAAGGTCTAGGACGTTTTTCGATGGAAGCAAGGGATTCGTTCTGTTTTCCGAAGAATACAAAAAATCCGAACCCTTCTCCTATCGGAAAAAAGTTCGGATTTTGTTGTTGTGGTGCACCTCCAGGGACTCGAACCCTGGGCCCACTGATTAAGAGAAACCAACGTGCAACAATCGTCAATTTTTAGAATCACGCAGTTTCGTTATTTTTATCGTTTTATCGCAAATTAGCATTTTGCATCTGCTGCATTCTTTGCATCTGTTATCTCCTCTTGCATCTGTTATCCAGCCGTTCCGGTGTGCAAAAAGTGTGCAAAAATGTGCAAAGCTAAAATCAGCCCCGAAAAACGCACTTGATTTTTATGCAATGGGGTGAAAATGAGCTGTTTTCGCCCAGTGGATGGCACATCTCAAATTACCAGTTTATACCATACATCAAATGTACATCAACATTGATTCTTGGCAGGGATATGGACAATCGAACTGACACCACTCTATATAAAAGGAGATTTCCTATGAACAAACTGCTTTCCTGCCGCTACAACATGGACACTGACCGGGTGGAAGCCCGATTTGCGGACGGCTCTGCCGTTGCCATCGACTGCACCGCCATTGAGGACGAGTACGGCAACACCCCGGCACAGCGGGCAGAACTGGACTGGCTGCTCTACAACAAGCCCTTGGAGTATGCACAGATGGTGCTGAGTGGCGAGATGAAACGCTACCTCTCCCTTGGCTGCGAACACGGCAGATTAGAGGACTAACCTTACATAGAAGCAACAACAGCCCCGCTTTGGTGAAGAAGAAACCAAAGCGGGGCTGTATTCAATGAAGGAGAAATGAAGGGAATATCAGGTTACAGATTCAGCTCAAACTGTTCCACCGTAGCAGTTGCTTTGCCATCGGCAGCAAAGGTGATGCCATCGGCAGACTGGGGCGTGTAGATCCATGCGGTCATGGTCTGCTCGCCATCGTTGGCGAAAACTTCGATGCTGTTCTTATCCAGCAGGATGCGGAGCTTGAGCGCACCGTTCTGGCTGCGCACCTTGCAGCTGCGGGTATGCACGATGTCGGCACGGGAACCGGCATAGCTGCGATCTAGCGTCAGCTGCGAGGTGTAGGGGTCGTAGGTCAGGCTGGTGTGATGGTCTGCATCGGCGGCCAGCTTCAGGGTGAAGGAACGGTATTCGCCGGGCTGCACCGTGACGGTCAGGTCCGCCACACGGCCCTTGATGCCCTCCAGCGTTGTTTCGCCTTGCACCGTCACATTTTCGTGGAAGGTTCGCTTGCCGTGAACTGCATCCAGTTCACGCACCGGGGTCTGAACAATGCGCCCATCCTTGATGTGCAGCTCGCGGGGGCAGATGGTCTGCCCGAACCACTTGCAGCCCTTGGGCTTATCCTCGGTGTCCGACCAGGTCTGCAGCCATGCGGTCATGATGCGGCGGCCATCCGGGGCAAGGGTGGTCTGGGTGGCGTAGAAGTCGATGCCGCCGTCCATCAGCTGCACGTTTTCCTTGGTGAAGGTATGGGTGGCTTCGTCATAGCTGCCGATGAAGGCAATGACGTTGTGACCATTGTGGAACTCGCCCTTGGGCAGCATCTCCATGGGCCCCAGCATCAGGACCTGCTTGCCGTCCAGCGGGAAGAAGTCCGGGCACTCCCACATTTTGCCGTACTGATTGTTGCAGCGTTCCAGCACCGTGACAAAGTGCCAGTCGAAGCCGTCCTTGCTCTGGAACAGTGCCGCTGCGCCGCTGCCATCCTCGGCAAGGCAGACGGTGACAGCAGAGTAGGTGCCGTCGGCCTCACGCCAGATCTTGGGGTCCCGGAAGTCGAACTTGCTGAAGCCTTCCGGCAGGTCTTTCTGGGTCAGCACCGGGTTGCAGGCAGGCTTTTCGTAGTCGAGACCGTCACCGATGGCAATGCTCTGGGTCTGGATGTCCCGCATCTCCCCATTGGGCTGCTTTTCTGCAATCACGCTGGTGTACATCAGCAGCTGCTTGCCGTCATCCATCTCGGTGGCAGAACCGGAGAAGCAGCCGGGGCCGTTGTCCGCCGGGGAATCCGGTGCAAGCGCACAGGGCAGATACTCCCAGTGCAGCAGGTCGGTGCTGACGGCGTGACCCCAGTGCATGGGCGCCCACCGCACATCGTAGGGGTTATACTGATAGAACTGGTGATACTTCCCTTTATAATAAGAGAAACCGTTTGGGTCGTTCAGCCAGCCCACATAGGGGGTCATGTGGTAGGCAGGGCGTTCCGCCGGGGAAATGGCAGCGCCATGCTCGGCCTCGTAGGCACGGGCTTTGTTCAAAATTTCACTTGGCATCGCGGATGCCTCCTTGCATTACAAAATCAGGCGTTCGCCTTGTAGCGGTCGTATGCGCTCTGGTAAGCTGCCAGCAGCTTATCCATGCCGCAGCTATTGGTCAGGGTGTCCAGATAAGCTGCCCACTCGTTGTCGGAGGGGCCGCCGTCCTTCAGCCACAGACCTTCCTGCTCAGAGACTGCGTTCTCAAAATCAGCACGGTAGCGGTCGATGGTGTCCAACTCTTCGCTGGTGAACACGCAGTCGATGGGGTAGGTGGTGGCGTCGTCCACAAAGGGCATCCAATAGTTCTCAAGGTCGGTAAGACGCTCGATGGCGCGGTCCTCCATGTAGAAATACTCATCGTAGTACTCGCTGAGGATCAGCTTGGGACCCCAGACCTCGTAGGTAGACTTCAACTCACCGGCACCCTTGTTGTACTTTGCCTTGGCCTCCTCCTCGGTGATGGACTTCCACTTGCCGTTGGCGTCCTGCTCGGTGAAGAACACGCCAATGGGGCCGTACTGCAGCTGCATCACGGTCTCGCCGTCATACCACTGGTCAAAGAACTTCAGCAGGTTGGCAGGGCTCTGGCACTTGTTGGTCACGTTCAGGTTGCCGCTGTTGGTGCCGCCGCCGGTACGCACGGTGACGTTGTGGGTGCCGTCCGGGCCGTCCAGCACGGGCAGGAACACATAATCCTTGGCGTAATCGCCCATCAGTTCCTCGATGTACCACCAGGTGGAAACGCCCAGATAGCCCTGTGCGCCCTTAGCCAGCAGCTGGTTGGCATCCTGACTGAACATCTCCACGTCCATCAGACCCTCGGCGTACCAGTCGTGGAAGTAGGTGACCGCCTTGCGGTAGTTGTCCTCGGCGCAGACAAAGCGGCACTTGCCGTCCTTCTGCAGAACCAGATCGTTGCACACATCGTTAGGCCAGTTGGTGAAGCCGAAGCCTGCGTAGAAGATGTTCTGACCCCAGCACCACTCGTCAAAGCCGGTGGACATGGGGATGGTGCTGCCGGGTGCATTACCGTAGACCTTGGCAGACATATCGTTGTCCTTGAAGGCCTTCAGGGCGGTGTGCAGCTCGTCCAGCGTGGTGGGCACTGCCAGCCCCAGCTCGTCCAGCCAGCGCTTGTTGATCATGGAGAACTGCGGAATGGTGAAGATGCTGTAATCCTCGTCGTCACCGATACCGGCAGTGCCCATCTGCTCGGCAGCGGGCAGACCGTAGATGCAGCCGTCGCTCATGGTGATAGCTGCACGGATGTTGGGGTGCTCGTCCAGGATCTTGGTCAGGTTGGGCATGATCTCGGCGTTGATATAGGGGGTCAGGTCCAGGAACGTGCCGTCTGCACCGTAGTTGGCGATATCGTAGTTGGAGAAGCCCACACCCATAAAGGCATCCGGCAGCTGGTCGCCTGCAATGCGGATGTTCACCTGCTCGCTGAGGGAGTCGCTCATGGTCTCGTAATTGAGTTTGACGCCCACGTTATCTGCCAGCTTCTTCAGCACCTCGTTGTCGTTGTAGCCGGGGCTCAGGGCAGACTGACCGCCCACGATATCAAAGCTGGTCTGGTCGGTGTTGGAGGGGTCCGGTGCAGCAGGCTTTTTGCTGCCGCCGCAGGCAGACAGCGCCACGGCAGAACCGGCAACGGCACAAACCTTCAGGAAATTGCGGCGAGAGATCATCTTTTTCATGGTTGTTCTCCTTTTCTGTAATGTTATATCAGATTCTTTTCGTTTTCTGGAATGGACAGCGGATTCTGCGCCCTGTTCATCAAGCTCCGTCGCTTTCTGTTCCGGGCAACGGCTTCAGCGCCCTCTTGCGGTGCCCTGCATCCGCTTCGACCCTTGGGCGGGTCTCGCGTCTTGCAGACCGCTGCGCCAAAAATTGCTCCCTGTTTCCGCCGCAGGCGGCGGTCGCAATTTTAGCCTTTGACCGCACCGGCCATGAAGCCTTTTTCAAAATACTTCTGTACAAAGGGGTAAACGATCAGCATGGGGGCAGCTGCCACGATGATGGAAGCAAACTTGATCATTTCGGTCAGCTTATTCAGTTCTG
>ERZ1034713.787-NODE-787-length-16700-cov-7.599820_pt1 | contig 16700 bp, 13 predicted proteins | sample MGYA00520692_ERZ1034713 | MGnify/ENA primary metagenome ERZ1034713 (study PRJEB33766, sample SAMN09781717) | gut metagenome | biome: gut microbiome | host: Homo sapiens | place: Madagascar | study: EMG produced TPA metagenomics assembly of the PRJNA485056 data set... | reverse complement strand
TTACAATGTCATATGTGCTTAATTTGCTTAACAGAAATGAAGAGATTAACGGAATCGACAAAGACGACATTCCTTATATTAAGAATATTAATTTCGAGGGAATTAACTGCCTCGGAGCTAAGGAAGCAGTTGTTATAGAGCCGTTAAAGGATATGCCTGAGACAATCACTGACATACACATTAAGGCTTCATCATTTGTTACAAGTGGTGAGAACCGTGTTGGATGCGACTGCCTTACAAGTGAACAGACAACTTATGAGATAGTATAAAATTAATCCCAGCAGCACTGATTAAATGTGTTGCTGGGATTTATGCGTTGTGTCTTAATTTTTCTTTTCTGCCTGGACTGCTAATAACTGTTCGTATTTAGCTTTCCACTTTTCAGTTTCTGATATTTCATTTTGCAATTTTATGTGTAATTCAGTTTTTTCTTTTGTTAATTCGTTTTTCTCTCTTGTGAGATTTTCTTTATCTTCCTCTAGTTTCTTCAATTTATCCTGCATATGTTTTTCTTCAATTTCAGCCCGTCTTCGAGCCTCACACTGCTGGCGGATTGTTTCGTCACTATTAAGCTCATACAAAGTTTCTGCTGCATCTTTCATATATTCATTACTCTGAACAGCCATACGCAACTCCTCCCATGTTTTAGCCTTGAAGACAGCCGCCCATGTGTTTATTCCATAAGCCTTATCTTCGTCACTTGCCATATCTATCTGAGTTAAGTCTAACACACTGATACCAAGTTTGTCACTATACCTTCTGTGGGTTTTCTTATTCAACAATTCAAATTCTGCGTAGAATTCTGGTGCGTCTTCAAATAAAGTATAATCCAGAATCCCAATGTTAATAACAGGCTTAATATCTTCGTATGCGTCCCCTTTATTAAGCTGGCTGAAATCTGAACATAGATAACATAATGACCTGTTTTCCCAGTTATGCAGATTATTAACCTGCATTTCAAGGTTCAGCATTCTGCTGTTATTCAGCAGAATATTTACATCAAGTATAAATGTTTTGGCATTAATGCTTTCACCTAATATTATTGGGTTGGTTATCTTAATATCCATAATATCTTCAGGGTTAAGATGTAGCAATGCACTAGCCAGTCCAATCAGTGTTTTTCTGCTTTTTTGCAGTATTGCACGAAACATATAATCATTAGTCAGACCATAATCAATCTTTCCTTTTGCCACCATAATAGGTGCAGTATTCCCCATAAAATTCCTCCTCTATTCGTATTGCTATATTGTTTTGTGGATATAATTGGCGAAATGTAAAACCAGCCAGACAGTTAAATGTGATATTCAACTTGAATGTATAATAACATAAAATATATTTTAATACAATATATAACGAGAAGAAAATATTAGAAACTTTTAGTATTCAAAGAGGACAATCAACATATAATAAGAGCCACTGGCTAAACCAATGGCTCTCATATTATATTAGTTGCCAACTTCGTCCTGAATTAATTCCAACGCATATGAGTCAACACTCAGGTATTGGTCTTTGTAAAGAATTGCAGGGCATTTTACAATAGACAGTTCTTCAGAAGAACCATCTTTATATTGTATGTTGAGTACATACTGGACAGATGAATCGGTATCGTTATAGAAAGTAACTGGGTGCGATGGTGTGAAAGCTAGAGCATCAGTTAAATCTTTAAGTTTATTTCCATCAAAAATGGTAGTCTTATGATTAGACCTGTTGGTGACGGTAATGCTGTCAGCATTGGCTATGTTAATTGTTACAAGACTTTTGTTATAAATGTTGTCGAGATAATCTATAACATTTCCTGCTGATTTTCCAAATGGACGGTAAGTTATGTTGTTAATTGTGACTTTGTTATTGAGTATAATAATGTTGTTGGTACGGTTATCAGTAAATATTCTGTATGTCCAGCCGGTTGATTGTGGATACAGCCATGGCATAACAGTTATATCGTCTATCATGTCAATTAACTTGGACTTCTCATCTTGTGTCAGGTTGATTTCGTTGCCTTCTCTTACAACAGATAAGTCTTCTGTGTCTGATAAACTGAGTTTAATATGACGTGGCCTTAGTAATACTATTAAAATAATTATTAAAACTGCACAGATTAAGAGAGATATCTTTTTCTTATTCATAACAGGTACCTCCTTTTCAGAAAATTACCAGTGTGACCTTCTATTCATTTTCAATCTTAGCTTCGTATTCATCAAAGATATACCCAAGAATCGGTGCCATACCAACGAATTCGCAGCCATAAAGATAATTGTCAGTTCCTTCAATCGGCTGGCTTCTTATAATTTTTACAACACTGTAGAGCGTATCCGTTTCAGAGCCAAGATGAAGCGCTGCGTTAAAATAGAAATTAATTGGCAGCATACTCTTTGATTCAAATGCTATTCCACCTTCAGATATATTAGTAACTGTAATAGGGGAATCAAGATTCTTAATTTCTTTATTATCCTGGTTGAATAATGATGAAACATTAAGCCTTAAATCAGCTTTCATTCTTTTAAAACGTCTTTTTTCAATTCCATTAGCCATAATAAAATCTCCCATCTTAATATTAGTATTGGAGTGAACTCTGCACTCCTGAAAAACTGTCTATATTTATATTCTAATAATACACTTTAATGAAGTAATGTGCAATGTATTATTGCATAAGATAAAGTCTATTGATTTTGAAGGAGTGCTGTTATATAATATTTTTGTTTGTTTTTAAACCGCATAATGACGGCGGTTTGATAACTTTTTAACTAATAATTTTATTAAGAAGAAAAGGATGGATGAACTCATGGGAAAAGTTGAATTACTCTATGAAGGAAAAGTAAGAGAAGTATATGATTGCGATGACAAGCTTGTTATGGTTGCTACAGACCGTATCTCAGCATTTGATCATATTTTAAAGAACAAGGTTACAGAAAAGGGAGCAATTCTTACACAGATGTCAAAGTTCTGGTTTGATTATACTAAGGACGTTGTTGCTAATCATATGGTTTCGGTTGATGTTAATGACATGCCAGAGTTCTTCCACAAGGATGAATATATTGGAAGAAGCATGCTTTGCAAGAAGCTTACAATGCTTCCTGTTGAGTGTATCGTAAGAGGATATATTACAGGTAGTGGCTGGGCAAGCTACAAGGAGAACGGAACAGTCTGTGGAATTAAGCTTCCAGAGGGACTTAAGGAATCAGAGAAGCTTCCTGAACCAATCTACACACCAAGTACTAAGGCTGAGATTGGCGACCATGATGAGAATATTTCATTTGAGAAGAGTATTGAAGTCCTTGAGAAGCAGTTCCCAGGTAAAGGTCTTGAGTATGCTACTAAGATTAAGGATGCAACTATCACTCTTTACAAGAAGTGTGCAGAGTACGCTTTAAGCAAGGGTATTATTATTGCAGATACTAAGTTTGAATTTGGTCTTGATGAGAATGGTGAGGTAGTTATCGGTGATGAGATGCTTACACCAGACAGCTCAAGATTCTGGCCATTAGAAGGATATGAGGCAGGAAAGAGCCAGCCATCATATGACAAGCAGTTTGTAAGAGACTGGTTAAAGGCTAATCCAGACAGTGATTATTTACTTCCAGATGATGTAATCGAGAAGACAGTTGAGAAGTACAAGGAAGCATATAAGCTTCTTACTGGTAAGGATTTTTCCCGCAAATAATCATAGTCGATAAGGAATGGAGAATTATGAATCAGATTGATATTAATGACAGCCACTATGCTGAAGATGAACTTCATGAGGAATGCGGAGTCTTTGGTGTGTATGATTTCGATGGCAATGATGTTTCATCTACAATATATTATGGCCTTTTTGCCCTTCAGCACAGAGGACAGGAAAGCTGCGGTATAGCAGTCAGTGATACAGAAGGACCGAAGGGAAAGGTTCTTTCATATAAGGATATGGGACTTGTTAATGAAGTTTTTAATCCTGAGAAGCTTGAAAAGCTTAATGGTAATATAGGTGTCGGACATGTAAGATATTCAACAGCCGGAAGCAGCAGCCGTGAGAATGCACAGCCACTTGTTCTTAACTATGTTAAGGGAACTCTTGGTATGGCACATAACGGTAATCTTCTTAATGCGGTTGAACTGCGTGAGGAGCTTTCTTATACAGGAGCTATCTTCCAGACAACTATTGATTCAGAGGTTATTGCTTACTTAATCGCAAGAGAAAGACTTAATGTTCCTACTGTTGAGGGAGCTGTGTTAAATGCGATGAAGAAGATTAAGGGTGCTTATTCACTTATCGTAATGAGTCCTAGAAAGCTTATCGGAGCAAGAGATCCATTTGGTTTCAAGCCATTATGTATCGGTAAGAGAGATAATGCATATTTCTTATCATCAGAGACATGTGCACTCGATACTGTAGGTGCAGAGTTTGTAAGAGATGTTGAGCCTGGTGAAGTTGTTACTATCACTAAAGACGGAATCAAGTCTGATAAGTCACTCTGCCAGAAAAATACAGCAAGATGTATATTTGAATACATTTATTTTGCAAGACCAGACAGCAAGATTGACGGAATGGGCGTATATGAGTCAAGAATTAATGCAGGCAGAATCTTAGCAAAGACTCATCCTGTAGAAGCTGATATTGTTGTAGGTGTTCCAGAATCTGGTAATCCGGCAGCACTTGGTTTCTCGATGGAATCAGGAATTCCTTATGGTAATGCATTTATCAAGAATAACTACGTTGGACGAACATTCATCAAGCCTAAGCAGGAACAGAGAGAGTCAAGCGTTAAGGTTAAGCTGAATGTACTTAAGGAAGCAGTTGCAGGCAAGAGAGTTGTCATGATTGATGACTCGATTGTGCGAGGAACAACAAGTGCGAGAATTGTAAGTCTTCTTAAGGCAGCAGGTGCTAAGGAAGTTCATGTAAGAATAAGTTCACCAGCGTTCCTTCACCCATGTTATTTTGGAACAGATATTCCTTCAGAAGACCAGCTTATCGCATCAGGCCATTCTGTAGATGAAATCTGTGAAATTATCGGAGCAGATTCATTAGGCTATCTTGAGGTTGACAAGTTAAGTGAGATGATATGTGGACAGACAGGTTACTGTGACGCTTGCTTTACAGGCAATTATCCAATTGAGCCACCAAAGATTGATATCCGTGGCGAGATGGGCTGATGGAGCAATTGCAGCATGCTGCTTGGAGGACATCTTTGGTGTGGCGGTTGGTTGAGGCTTGCGATAGCCGTGTTGCGGACAGTGGATGTGCCTTGAAAGCATAATATTGCTGAATATGAAGGCAATTTCTGGCTGAATACCTATAAGATTAACATATGTGCTGATTTGGTAGGCATTTTTAAGCAGAATAATAGAATATACGACACAAGATGCCTACTAAAAGCATGAAATATGTTATTTAGTAGGCATTTTTAGTAAAAATGTAGCACTATTATAATAGTCATAAGCGGAATTTACCTACTAAATTGCCGAATATGCGACTATTTATAGGTATCATGACAACAAGCAAAGAAAAGCAGGCTAAAGCAAACAGAAATTAACAGTTTCAAAGTATATCATCATAATAATTACAAGAAAAAGGGGAACAGGATGAGTTATTTTCCGTTTTTTAGAGAAATTGAAGGACAGACCTGCCTTGTTATCGGTGGCGGTAAGGTGGCAGCAAGAAAGATAAGCAGGCTGAAGGGATTTGGCGTGAAGATTAAAGTTGTTGCACCGTCTATAGTTTCTGACATAGAGGCAATGGCGCAGGTTTGCGATAATATCAGTGTTGAAAGAAGAATATTCACACCGCAGGATATTGAAAATGCTGACTTTGTTATCGCGGCGGCTGGTGAAGAAGTGGATAAAGAAGCTGCAAGATTGTGCAAAGAAAAGGAGATTCCTGTAAATGTTGTGGATAATCAGGAGCTGTGCGACTTTATATTCCCTTCAATTGTACAGAAGGGTGATATGGTTGCAGGCTTTGTTACAGGTGGGAAGAGTCCGCATGTTGCAGCTAAGTTAAGAAGAGATTTTGAAGCAAATGTATCTGATAATATAGAGAACATATTAGATTATCTTTCAGAGGTCAGGACACTTGCCAAAGAAAAGATAGATGATGACAGAAAAAGAGCAGCATTTATAAGAGAAGTTTCTGAATTCTGTATGAAAGCCGACAGAGTGTGCAGCAGCGAGGAAGAAAAAGCATTTTTACAGAAATATCTTGATAACAGAAGTGAGAAGATATTGCCAGGAGCGGCACTTGTTGGTGCAGGCTGCGGTTCATATGAATTAATTACACTCAAAGGTCTGTCGGAGATAAGAAGGGCAGAGGTTATAGTGTATGATGATTTGATTGATGAGCATCTGCTGGAGTTTGCACCAGAGAGCTGTGAACTGATATACGCAGGCAAGAGAAGCGGCAGACATTCCAAGGCACAGGAAGAGATTAATGAGCTGCTTGCTGCCAAGGCGCTTGAGGGTAAATATGTTGTGAGACTGAAAGGCGGCGACCCGTATGTGTTTGGCAGGGGCGGTGAGGAAGCACTTGCACTTAAAGCACATGGCATACCTGTACATGAAGTTCCTGGAGTTACTTCAAGTATAGGCTTGTGTGGAATTGCAGGAATACCGGTAACACACAGGGGTGCAAGCCGGGGATTTCATGTAATTACAGGACATACGGCTGATAATCTGCCGCCGGAGATTGAAGAAATCAGGTGGAAATCATATGCAAAGCTTGATGAAACATTTGTATTTCTTATGGGATTAAAGAGCATAGACATGATTACGGAAAAGCTGATGAGATATGGAAAGCCAACAGATACACCGATTGCTGTAATTCATGGTGAGAATACAGATGGTACATATGTAAAGCTTGTCGGAACACTTTCGGATATTGCGGGAAAGGTAAAGACAGCTGACTTCCCGTCACCGGCTATTATAGTTGTCGGAGAGGTTGCGGCACTTGAACTGACAGATTAGTGCCGGCATATTTCACATGGAAGAAGCAAGACGATGATATCTATGGAAAAGAGGAATAATATGGATAAAGACAGAATTGACAGACAGATAGAGTTTATAAGAGAGATTGATAAGGAAAAGAGCATTGGCAGACAGACGTATCTGGCAGACGCATCTCGAAAGGAAGATGACGCTGAGCATGCATGGCATATGGCGATTATGACTGTGCTGTTATCAGAATACGCTAACGAAAAGATTGATGTGCTCCGCACAATGACAATGCTTCTTATACATGACCTTGTAGAGATAGATGCAGGCGATACTTATGCTTATGATGAGAATGCCAAGAAGACACAGCGTGAGCGTGAGTTAAAATGTGCTGACCGAATATTCAGTATTCTTCCAGAGGATCAGGGAAAGTATATGCGTGAATTGTGGGAAGAATTCGAGGCACAGGAAACACCTGAGGCAAAGTTTGCAAGAACTATGGATAACTTCCAGCCTGTAATTTTAAATGATGCTTCAAAGGGTAAGAGCTGGGCAGAAAAGGGAGTTCATCTCAGCCAGATATTAAAGAGAAATGCAAGAACTGCGGAAGGTTCTGAAGAGCTGTGGAAGTATTCTTATGAGAAGCTTATAAAACCTAATGTTGAGAAGGGGAATATTAAAGAGGATTAGTTATTTTATATATAATTAACGAAGAAAATTTTATAATAACAGTTTGTAAATGAGCCTTTGGAATTTAATTCCAGAGGCTTTTTAAATATTTTCAAACTTATTCCAATGATATTTCGTATATAAATTTAAAGGGGGGAATTGAATGAGAAACAGACATTTAAAAATAATAATTCCAATTATATTTGTGGCAGCTTTAGCAGGGGCAGTAACAACATATATATTGCTTCATAAGAATACAGAAGCAGAAAAAGGCATGGATTATGCAAGTCTTTCAGGAGTTACGGGAGACAGTGATTTCCAGAATTACTGGGATACAGATGGATGGTATGATCTGGCGTCGGTTGAAGGCGGATATTACTATATGAATTTTGAACAGATGCTTCTATTTTTAAATCTTGAAACCAATGATGTTATTCCTGTGTGTGCAAAGCCCGAATGCAATCATAAGACTTCGGAGTGTAATGCTTTTTTTGGAAATGGTGCAGCGCTGCGGAGTATATATTATTACAGGGACTACATTTATTATTTTGGCCTGTCTAATGGCATGGCTGAATTATGCCGTATGGATAAAAGCGGTACAACAAGAGAGACAATAGCAGAGCTGATGCCAAACAATGGGGTTGATTCAATTAGTGCAGTGTTTCAGGGAGAATACGCTTTTGTATATGAAACCGGTGGACTTATGAATGAGCAGGAAACAGCCAGAAGCATAATGAAAGTATCACTGGCAACAGGAGATAAGACGACTGTATACACAGTTAAGGGTAAAGGAATTTCTATAACCAATGCAAAATGTTTTGGAGATAAGATATTTTTTACTGTGAGGGAAGCAGATTCTATATCAGACGAATCTACCAATGTACACAGCCGAGGATTATTCAGCTATTCATGCGGCAATGATGTAGTAGAAGAAGTGAGTGACGAGAACATCAATGATTATTATGTTGTGGATGGTGCATTATATTATTTTGTTACCGGAGAGGGACTTTACAGAGTAAATATCGGAAGTGATACATCGCAAAAAATATGGGAATCAACAGATAAATGTGATATGTGCAGTGTCTCATCAGATGGAAAATACATTTATCTTAATAATCATAAGTACTGTTATTATCTGTGGGAATTATATGGCTTTTCAGAAAACAGATACATAATTCTTGATAAGGATGGAAATCTGATTAATGAGATATTGTGTCCGGATGCACTTGCACTGTATTTTGGTGATGACAAGTATCTGTTCTATAAGAATATGAATGATGCAGAAGGTCTTATGTATATGGAAAAAGATAATATAGATACAGGTGGAGAGTGGAAGCAGGTGTTTGAATGATGGAACTTAGGAGAATCATCAATTACAAAAGAATAATATTACTGTTACTGGCAGCCATAGTGAATATTGTGTTTTTTCTGTATGGAAATAAGCCTGTAAAAGACGCAGATATATTATATAGGGAAAATGCAGCGCATACTGCTTATATTGAAGGATATCACGATGAAGTGTCTGCAATAACGGATAATGCTGAAAAACTTAAGAAATACAGTATATTCAATAAAGCAGGAAGCTTTTCATATGCCAATATTTTGCAGACAGCAAAGGATTTCGAGCGTGTAAAAGATGTTGTTTTACCGGACGATGAGTATAAAGGTGTACAGGCACATACAGCATATTATTATCAGTATTTCTTTACTATGATTGTGATGATGTTTGTTATATATGATATGTTTGCACAGCGGGACAATGGCATGTGGAGCATTACTTATAGCTGTGCTAATGGAAGGGCATTGTATGCAGTAAAGCAGACAGGTGTTCTTGCAGTGGCAGGTGCTTTTACACATACTTTGATATACTGGTCTACATTTATTGCAGCAATGCTTCAGGGAGGAGGCTTTAAAGACTTAGGCAATCCGATACAGACAATCGAAGCATTTGGAAAATTTACCTACCCGTGGAGTAAGATAAAATATGTGGTGGTTTTATATCTGGTGTCGATGCTTTGCATAATTGCTCTGTGCATCATTATATGGGCTGTGTTTGTCATATTCCGTAATCGTGTGTATGCGCTGGTTACAATGCTTATATTTGCGGCTGTGGAGCAGTTTATATATTCGCATATAGATATTCACAGCGTATTCAACTGGCTGCATTATATTAATATAATTAACATTATAAATATAAATGCAACATTTTCGTCATACAGAAACTGGGGCGTGGGAACATATGTATTTCCTGTATTTTCGGTAGTGCTGTTCGTACATATGATATGTGCATGCATAATGGCGTATATTGCTGTAAATATTTCGGCAATTATGAAACCTCATAAAAATACAACATTTGTAAAACGGTTCACGGACTGGGTGTCAGGCGGCTGTCAGAAGATTCTTGCAAGGCTTCCTTTGTTGGTAAAGGAAATGCACAAATTCATATTCACTACCCATTGTGGCTGGGTTATTGTGGTAATGCTTATAGTGACGGCATATGTCTGCCAGACAGGCCAGTATTATTACACGGATGACAATAAATATATGGACAGGGAATATGCAGAGCATGGAGGAACGGACTATACATATTTTCAGAATTATCTGGATGACCTTTACAGGCAGCGGGATGAGATGCAGTCTGAGATAGACAGCTATGGTGACGTTATGACAAGGGATGAGGATATAGATATCCAGACCTATATTAATCTTAAAACAAAGCAGCAACAGTTATTAAAACTGATTGAAAGCCGCAGGGAATATGCAGATAAGATTGAATATATCGGACATATTGATGAGACTTATGGTGTTAAAGCATGGATGATATCAGACCGGGGATATGAGGTTATATCAGGCGGAAAGGGAATGTACCGCCGGATAATGGTAAGCCTTGCACTGATATGTGGACTGATGCTTATGGCAGCAGACAGCGGTTTGCTTGAAGGTGCCAGTGGAATGATACTTTTTGAACAGAGTACCGCACTTGGAAGAAATAAAATGAAACGCAATAAATATTTATCCTGCATAATAATAGCAGTTATAATGTCTGTTGTTGTATGTGGAATGGAATTCTTATGGATGCGGCACATATATGGAATGCCATATCTTAATGCGCCTCTTGTGAGTCTTACATTTATGGGAGATAAACTTGGCAGGGGGTTGTACTCAGCAGGTGCTGCCAAATGGCTGATGTTACATGTTACGATATGCCAGTATATGATTATGCAGTATATTGCAAAGCTGGTAATATGTCTTGTATTAAGTGTAGGAACAATGAGAATCACAAGAGAGATGAAGAATTTAAAATAAAGTCATAAATTGCAAACACAGGTCCGCTATGATATACTAGACTTGTATGCGGTCCTGTGATGGGCGCATACCTAAATTTTGATATATGAAAGGCGGATATGAGATGAACGACAGATATCAGACACCACTTGCAGAAAGATATGCAAGTAAGGAAATGCAGTACATTTTCTCTCCAGACATGAAGTTTAAGACATGGAGAAGACTCTGGATTGCATTAGCAGAGACAGAGCATGAACTTGGACTTCCTATCACACAGGAGCAGATTGATGAGTTAAAGGCTCACAAGGATGATATTAACTATGAAGATGCCAAGAGAAGAGAGAAGGAAGTAAGACATGATGTTATGTCACATGTATATGCTTACGGACTTCAGTGCCCTAAGGCTAAAGGTATCATACATCTTGGAGCAACTTCATGCTATGTTGGTGATAATACTGATATCATCATTATGACAGAAGGCTTAAAGCTTGTTCGTAAGAAGCTTGTTAATGTTATTGATGAGCTTTCTAAGTTCGCAGATAAATATAAGGCACAGCCTACACTGGCTTTCACACATTTTCAGCCAGCACAGCCAACTACAGTTGGTAAGAGAGCTACATTATGGCTCAATGAATTAGTTATGGATCTTGAAGACCTTGATTATGTACTTTCTACAATGAGGCTTTTAGGCTGCAAGGGTACAACAGGTACACAGGCTTCATTCCTTGAACTTTTCAACGGAGATCAGGATAAGATCCGCCAGATTGACGGAAAGATTGCAGAAAAGATGGGATTTGACGCATGTGTTCCAGTTTCAGGCCAGACATATTCAAGAAAGGTTGATACAAGAGTACTTAATGTACTTGCAGGAATTGCTGCGAGCGCACACAAGTTCTCTAATGATATCAGATTATTACAGCATCTCAAGGAAGTTGAAGAGCCATTTGAAAAGTCACAGATTGGTTCATCAGCTATGGCTTACAAGCGTAATCCTATGAGAAGTGAGCGTATGGCTTCACTTGCTGATTTCGTTATCAGCGATGCACTTAACCCTGCTATTGTTTCATCTACACAGTGGTTTGAGAGAACACTTGATGATTCAGCTAACAAGAGAATGTCAGTTCCAGAAGGCTTCCTCGCTGTTGACGGAATCCTTGACCTCTACTTAAATGTTGTTGACGGACTTGTTGTATATGATAAGGTTATTATCAAGCACATGATGGCAGAGCTTCCATTCATGGCAACAGAGAATATTATGATGGATGCTGTTAAGGCTGGCGGAGACAGACAGGAGCTTCATGAGAAGATAAGAGAGCTTTCTATGATAGCAGGAAAGAGAGTTAAGCAGGAAGGTCTTGATAATAATCTTCTTGAACTTATTGCAGCAGAGCCAATGTTCGGTGTTACTCTTGAAGAGTTACAGTCAAAGCTTGATCCTATGAAGTATGTTGGCCGTTCTAAGGAACAGGTTGACGAGTATCTTGCTAATGTTATCAAGCCTATTCTTGATTCTAATAAGGAAGAGCTTGGTATGAAGGCAGAGATTAATGTTTAATTAATAATTTGGAGGTGTTATAACATGAAGGTTGTATTAGTTAATGGCAGCAGAAAAGATGCAGGCTGTACATATACAGCACTTTCTGTCGTTGCTAAGGAATTAGAGGCACAGGGAATTGATACTGAGATAGTTGCAGTTGGCAGCAGAGTTGTTAAGGGCGAGCTTGACGCAGTTGTCAAGGAAGTTGGCGCTAAGATAACTGATGCAGACGGACTTATTGTTGGTTCACCTGTTTATTATGCTTCTCCAACAGGAGAGATATTAATGTTCCTCGACAGATTATTTGGTGCATATGGTAACGAGCTTCGTTACAAATGTGGTTCTTCAATCGCATCTGCCCGCCGTGGTGGAACAACATCAACAGTTGATGTGTTGAATAAGTATTTCCAGATTAACCAGATGCCAGTTGTGTCATCCAACTACTGGAATATAGTACATGGCAATACACCAGACGAAGTCGTTAAGGACGAGGAAGGCATGCAGACAATGAGACTTTTAGGTCAGAATTTTGCATGGCTTGTTAAGTCAATAGACGCAGCAAAGAGGGCTGGAATTGAGCTTCCACAAGGCGAGAATAAGATTAAGACCAACTATATCAGATAATTTATAATTCTTCATAAATATTTAATGTCATAAGAGGCGTGCTGTATATATAATTATGTATATATGGCACGCCTTTACTGCGCGTGCAGCGGATAGATGGATATTTAAGGAGTATTGTCGTGAAGTCTTACAATAGGAGAAAACTTATGAAGAGAATAATTCTTGTGACATTGATACTGCTTGTGGTGCTTATTGCCGCAATCGTAGCATGCGCCCTGATAAGTTACCACAAGCAGCCAGAGCTTACTGCTGATGAAATTAAAAAGCTTGATGAGCAGGGCATATGGAAAGAGAGAACAAGTGCCGAGCGGGCGCGCATTATTGAGGATAATGACGAGGCACTTAAAGAGCGTATAAGAATGATAAGCAATGCGAAGAGTGAGATTATACTCTCAACATTTGACTTCAGGTCAGATGACAGCGGAAAGCTGATGCTTGGAGCGCTTATTGATGCTGCAGACAGAGGTGTATCGGTCAATGTTATAGTTGACGGGGTATCCGGTTTTACCAAGATGAAGGGCAATCCTGATTTTAAGGCACTTGCGTCATCAGACAATGTGAATGTGAAGATATACAATAAGGTCAATCCTTTTAAGCCGTGGCAGTCAATGGGAAGGCTTCATGACAAATATGTCATAGCCGACAGAACTAATTATATACTTGGCGGAAGAAATACATTTAACTATTTTCTGGGAGCATATCCGGGACATAAGAATTACGACAGAGATGTGCTTGTGTACTGCGAAAGTCCTGATGAAACCAGCTCTGTGAATGATGTTCTTGCTTATTATGAGAGTGTCTGGAACTATAAGGAGAGTAAGGCATTTTTAAAGAATAACAAATGTGCAGGTAATAAAAAGGTCAAGGCGGCAAGGAAAGAACTTCTTGATAATTACAACATTTATTATGCAGATAACAAAGATTACCTGACTGACACTGATTATACAGATGAAACAGTTGAAGTCAGCAATATAGCACTTCTTAGCAATCCGATAGAATGTGGCGCGAAAAAACCGGTAGTGTGGTATCAGCTTACTAAGCTCATGGAGCAGGCGGATTCGCAGGTTAAGATACATACGCCTTATATTATCTGCAATGAGTATATGTATGACGGATTAAAGAAGGTATGCGATTCTGTTGAAAATGTGTCACTGATGACTAATTCAGTAGGCAATAATGGCAATCCATTTGGATCAGCAGATTATTATGCGCATAAGGATAAGGTGCTTGGCACAGGGCTTGAAGTGTGGGAATATGAAGGCGGATATTCGTACCACGGAAAGTCGGTTCTTATAGATGATGATATATCGGTGGTTGGCTCATTTAATATTGATATGAGAAGCGTGTATCTTGATACAGAGCTTATGCTTGTTATTGACAGCAAGGAGATTAATGAGCAGCTTGGCAGTGCCATGCAGACGTATGAGCATAGTGCAAGAAAGGCTAATACTGATGGCACATACGACAATCCATATAATGTGCAGCCTGTAGAGCTTACTCCGAAGAGAGAACGCAGAATGAAGCTGATTAAGAATTTCCTGTTGTGGACGAGGTATTTGTTCTAATTAAAATTTTTTGAAAAAAGTTTTGAAAAAAGTCAAAAAAGTGCTTGACAGATATTGCATTTTAATATTATAATAGCAAAGCAGTTTGCGAGAGAAATCAAGCGAATTGTTCTGAATGTGGGGTCTTAGCTCAGCTGGGAGAGCATCTGCCTTACAAGCAGAGGGTCACAGGTTCGAGCCCTGTAGGCCCCATTTCTTTTTAAGACATTCAGTAAATATTATGGCGAGATAGCTCAGTTGGCTAGAGCACACGGTTCATACCCGTGGTGTCGTGGGTTCAAATCCCTCTCTCGCTACTATCTAAGAAGTGGAAGCAGTTGATGCTTCCATTTTTTTTGCGCGAGTAGCGATGAGAGAAGCCATGGAAAGTTTACAGCCGTGCTTGCACGGACTGGGAACTTTGTATGGCTTTACGAGGAGCACCGCGACAACGACAGAACGAAGTTCTGGAGTATGAGCTACTCGCGCAACCCGCGGCGATGAGCCGGCTCACACAGGAGGGGAATAATGACACATTTACAGGAAGAACTGTTTAAGTTACAGGATACGGCGTACAGGAATTTTCACAGCAGCCTTATGCCGGGGGTAGATAAAGAGGCTGTTATAGGAGTAAGAACTCCGGTTTTAAGAGCATTTGCAAAGAAATTCTCTAAGACGGAGGAGGCGGAACAGTTTATGATGGAGCTGCCACATAAGTATTATGAAGAAAATAATCTTCATATGATGCTGATTGCACAGATTAAGGATTATAATATGTGCGTTAGTGAAACCGAGAAGTTTCTGCCATATATTGATAACTGGGCAACCTGTGATTTACCGTTGCCAAAATGTTTTGATAAGAATAAAGAAGATATTCTTGTGAGAGCTAAGAAGTGGATTGCCACAGATGACACATATGTTAAAAGATACGGAATGGGCGTTATGATGCGCTTGTTTCTTGATGAGGATTTTAAGGAAGAATATATACAGCTTGTTGCAGCTGTTAAGTCAGAGGAGTACTATGTGAACATGATGATTGCATGGTATATGGCTACAGCACTTGCCAAACAGTGGGATGCGGTGATTCCTTATATACAGGAACACAGACTTTCTGAATGGGTACACAGAAAGTCAATACAGAAGGCAGTAGAGAGTTACCGCATTACACCAGAGCAGAAGGATTATTTAAAGGGTTTAAGATAAGGTTATGAAATCAAATGAAATAGATATGACGACAGGTTCTCTGCCAAAGAAAATATTAATGTATTCAGTGCCGCTTATGTTGTCAAATGTATTGCAGGTTATGTTCAACCTGTGTGATGTGGCGGTAGTTGGTAAATTTGTAGGACCACTGGCACTTGGTGCAGTAGGTTCAACAAGTATAATTGTTACATTGACAACCGGCATCCTGCTAGGACTTGCAGGTGGTGTCAACGCTGTGGTAGCGCTGTTTGTGGGGGCTAAGAATAGTGCAAATGTAAAGAAAGCAGTCCACACTTCAATTGTAATATGCATGATTGCGGGACTGCTGCTGCTTTTGTCAGGATTGTTCCTTTCAAGACCGGTGCTGAATCTTATAGGAACTAAGAAAGAACTGATAGATGGTGCAGTTATATATCTTACAATATATCTTCTTGGATCACCGGCTCTTGCCATGTATAATTATGGTAACGCCGTGTTAAGTGCAGTTGGAGATACTAAAAGACCGCTTATGTATCTTATTACAGCGGGGATAATTAATGTGGTACTTAATCTGTTCTTTGTAATAGTATGTAAGCTTGGAGTTGTCGGTGTTGCACTGGCAAGTATAATATCACAGTATATATCAGCATTTCTGATACTTAAATTCCTGTTTGGCTGTGGCAGGGATTACGGGCTTTATATAAGAAATATAGGAATGGATTCGCATATAGCAGTAAGAGTATTAAAGATTGGCCTGCCTGCAGCAGTACAGTATTCACTTTTTGCAGTTGCCAATCTCTATATACAGACGGCAGTTAATTCATTTGACCATGTAGTTGTTGAGGGCAATTCGGCTGCGGCTAATGCTGATAACATTGTGTATGATATGATGGCGGCATTCTATACTGCATGTACAAGCTTTATAGCGCAGAATCTAGGAGCAAGAAAGCGTGACA
>ERZ1034713.784-NODE-784-length-16770-cov-4.126413_pt1 | contig 16770 bp, 13 predicted proteins | sample MGYA00520692_ERZ1034713 | MGnify/ENA primary metagenome ERZ1034713 (study PRJEB33766, sample SAMN09781717) | gut metagenome | biome: gut microbiome | host: Homo sapiens | place: Madagascar | study: EMG produced TPA metagenomics assembly of the PRJNA485056 data set... | reverse complement strand
CAATTAGTACACTGCAGATAAATACATTTTAAATAAGAATATAAAAGGTGTCCAATTGGACACCGAAGGAGGAAAACATGAAAAAGATCGCAATTATCAACAATAAAGGCGGTGTAAGTAAAACGGCAAGTTCTGTAGCTCTTGCAAATATAATGGCTAAGGATTACGGAAAAAGAGTTCTTCTTGTGGATATGGATCCGCAGAAAAACACAACTTCCCGTTTTACCGAAGTTAATTTCTATGAAATTTTTGAAGCTTTGATGAGAAATCCGAATGGCGTGATTGCAAATAAAGAACCGTCTGTTGAAGATGTCTTATTGAATCCGTACATTAATCTTCATACGGTGATCAAGCGGACACCATATGAAAACATCGATCTTCTTCCGGCAGAATTAACTTTATCAAATGCCGAGGAAAAATTAAGAACAGAATATGTCAACGGACCGATTCAGACAAGACTTAAGACTGCTCTGGAACAGGTTGAAGATGAATACGATTATGCTATCATTGATTGTGGCCCTTCGGTTGCATTACTCAATGTAAATGCATTGTGTGCCGCAGAGGAGGTGTACATTCCACTTCGATCAGATGGAGATTCTCTTATTGGTGTTGCAATCACGAGAAATCTTGTTGAACAGATTGCTAAGTGGAACGGAGAACTCGAGATCGGCGGGGTATTCTTTACCTGCTTTAATAAGAGAGAAAGAATGGGAAGAGAAATGTTTTTGTATCTTGATGCTTTCCTTAAGGATTATGACTTCCCACTTCTTCCTATTACAATCAGTAATTCAACTATTGTAAAGCAGGCTTCTGTTACAAAGCTTTCATTAGATGAGATTGATGAAGATGCTACAGTATCAAAACAGTACAAGCAGCTTTGCGGATATATCGTTGCTCCAAACAGAACACTGTATCTGGAAAAACTTATGAAGGAACTGAAGTAAAATATCACAGTGTATTAATAAGATGAAAGTAGAGAGTGTCCAATTGGACACCATAATAAATGGAGGGCTATATGGCAAAAAAGTTGAATCTTGGATTCGGTGAAAGAACTGCTTCTATTATGAATAATAAAGAGACACCGTCTCCATCAAATACAGAAAGTGCGGATTCAGTAAGTATCGAAGTAATTCCACAGAATAATGGACTTGTGGATGGATTGTTTCCTAAGGAAGCACCTGCTCCGGTTTCTACTGCTCAGAGAACAAAGTATATTCCTTATGAACTTTTATATATGAACAAGTTAAATGAGGGACTTTCGTTGAATGAGATCGAAGCTTTAGCTAATACTATCGAGATCGCTGGTTTACAGCAGCCACTTGTTGTTATCCAGGATGAAAAAGGAATGTACAGAATTATTTCCGGACACAGACGTTATCTTGCTATTACCAAGCTGAAGGATGAAAATCGTTGGAGTGGTAAGGTTGAATGTAAGGTTATTGATCTTTCGATTGTGGATCTTCCAATTTCAGACGAATTAAAAGAGCGTTATCTTATTAAAATTGGTAATTTGTACCGTAATAAGAATAAACAGGACCGCTATTTTGATTTGAATGATTGGAAAGATATTTATAACGGAATGAAAGATGCTGGTGTTAAAACCTATAAAAGCCAATTTGATGGCATTGAATATCAGCTTACGAGATGTCGTGATTTTATTCAGAAGAACACAGGATTAAGTAGCGGTGACCTGGCTAGAATGGAAAAAATTCAAAAATATGCGTCGGATGAAGTTATCCAGGCATTAAAGGATGAAGAGATCACCATTAATGCTGCGTCAGAACTTGCTTCTTTTAATAAAGAAGAGCAAAAAGAACATTTGAAAAATAAAGATGCTGATATTAGTGTAAACTATAATTTCAGCAAAAAAATGTTAAGCAAGGATCTTAATCCTATCAGAAAGAAGATCGGTTCTGGAGTAAATCTTTCAGACGAAGATATGTCAGAATATAAGAAGTGCATGTCAAAGCTTCAGGAAATTCTTGAAAAATATTAAAGATGCATGGTGTCCAATTGGACACCATGTTTTTTTGTTTTTTAAAAAGTGTCCAATTGGACACTTTTTCTTTTGACGTTTTTTCATTTGCCGCTATATATATAGTGAAGATTGTTTTTATTTATAAAGCTTATTTTGACAAAAAATAGATGTACTTTAGAAAGGAGATTCGTGATGAAGATCAACAAACTCAGAGTTAAAAATATGTATGGAATCAAAGGAGATATGGAGTATGATTTATCTCCACACATTATCGGGGTGTTTGGTAACAACGGAGCAGGAAAGAGTTCTCTTATCAATGCTCTTAAATTTGCTATCAGCGGAGAAAAAACTCCTACTACAATGTTGTGCGGATCTGGTACTTCTGCAGTACGTATCCAGATGGACAATATGACAATCGATCGTATGCTTACCAGGACTGAAACAGGAAGTCAGCTGACAAGCTGGGAAAACGGAAAGAAAACTCCAGGAAACAGAATCCAGTCAGATCTTGCTGCTCAGTTGAATACAACAAAAGACAATTTAAAGATTCTGTCATCTAAAGATATTTCTTCGAGCCTTGCTGAAAATGCCGGAAAGATTCTGTTGTCTTTTGCTGATGACGAACTCACGAACGAAGAAGTAGTGAATCTTCTTTATAATAATGCAGAAGATACGACTGATTTTAACAAGGAAAAAATTAAAGAACTTTCTTTCCCGGAACATATTATGTGGAAGACGGCAGAAGAGGTTGCTTCTTCTTATCGGAAGAAAACGCGTGAGCTGCGATCTGAAATCAAGGGTATGGAAGCAGCTTACACATCCATTCGTTTCTTTGATACTGGAGATGCTGAAATTCCTGCAGAAGATGATGCAAGAAAAGAATATGATGAATTAGTGAAAAAGGAAGCATTATGTGTGGAGGGGCAGAAGCTTCTTGAAAATTATGAAAAGCTAAATTCCACCAGAGAAAATACTTTAAAGTCCATTCGGACAAAAGAAGAGGAATTAAAAACATTTGGTGATACAAGAGATGTTGAAACAATCAAAGCCGAAAAAGAGCAGCTTATTGCAAAGGGCAACGAACTTAACAAGCAGATTGCGTCAGCAAACGGAACCGTTTCTGCATTACAGCCATTATATGAGAAAATGGGTACCGGAATCTGCCCACTTTCCTGCAACGGCATTGAAATTAAGTGCTGTACTGATATGGCTGACACAAAAAATTCTGTTAAAAAGCAGATTGATGATGCTTCTCTTACTATCAGTAAATGTATGGAAGAACTTAAAGAAGCAAAAGAATCTCATGATGCTATTGTGAAAGAGTTAGCTTTGGCAGAAAAGAAATACAGACTTCAGACAGAAATCGATTCCATGAAAAAGGCGGTTCCTGAAAAAGCTGAAAAACCTGCAGTCTCTGTTTTATCAGATGAAGAAAAGGCAAGAAAACAGTTTCTTTCAAATGCAATTCGCAATATGGAACTGAAAGTAAGACAGAAAGAACTTATCGTGCAGATTAATGAAAAGAAGAAAGACTTCTTTTTAAATGATTACATTGCAAAACAGTTCTCTCAGAAAGGTGTTGTATCTCAGACCCTTTTTAAAAAGTATGTTGCAACGCTTACTGATGCGGCTGGAAAAGCTGAGACTGAAACCGGTGTCCGAGTGGTCTTTAAAATTGAGGACGGACTTAATATCTTATATTCCGTTGGTGATGATGTAGAACGAAGTTATGAAACATTGTCAGAGGGCGAAAAGATGCTTGCTTTTCTCACAGTTTCTGATCTCCTTTATCGCATTGCAAATATTCCGATTCTGTTATTGGATGATGTTGATAAGCTGGATGCTGATAATTTTGATCATATGCTTACACTTATCGAAAGAGTGGCTGATTCTTATCAGAACATCATTATTGCAGGAGTTGATCACGAAGAATTTAAACCGATTTTAGAGAAACATGGTATTCCAAATATTTTTGCATAAGAATGTTAAAAAATAGTGCGAATAAGGGTGTCCAATTGGACACCCTTATTTTTTGCCATATTATTGTAATATTGCTACAATTTTTATATACAGTTTTTGTGCAATTCTGACAATTCTTGGGTATCTGCTATTATTATGGAAATTTCCTTTGCAATCCGTTTATATTTTTTTAATATATATGTCAGAAACGTTCGTTCTATTTTTGATAGTGGAGGTTGTAAATGAAATATTTAATGTTATTTTTATTCCCCCCTGTGGGAATAGTCATGTATCTGAAAGATGAATTTGGACCGCCAAAGAAGATCAGACTATTTGTATGCCTGATATCTCTTCTGTGGATGGGTTTGATCATTTATATGATCGCACAGGTGCCACTTCAGAGACATCAGGAACAAGTACAGTTAGAAAGCCAGATTTTTGATGATCCTCTTGCAGGGAAAATTGAGAACAAGATAGAAAAGATCAATAAAGCTGACTTTGATAAATTAAGTGATCGGGAAAAAGCTGAAAAAATCCAGTCATTTCTTTCTGATGCGATTGGTGATTACGCAGCTATTATATTTGATGATGGGACAGGAATTCAATTTCCAGGTGCAGAAATGACTACTGCATGGTATGGAAACATACAGGAAGATGGAGAGATGGTCGCAACACTTGGAGAAGTAAAGATATCAAACGGTGTGTATGTCCTTACAGAGTACCCAAAAGAAGATCTTATTGAAGTTGATATTTCCAATGTGCTACCGGATAAATATAAGAGTGACGCAACATCCATCGATGTAAGAAAAACAAGTGATGGATATTATCTTGCTTTTGCAGCAATCTGTGAGGAACCTACGGACGACGATTATAATGCAATAATCAATGTTGCAAAACAATGTGGAGTCACTTCTGGAAGAATTACATTTGTTGATGAATTTTCGGTTATCATGGGTAAACGTAGTTGGCCAAAAGACACCATTAACGAACCTAATCCAAGCAACACACCGAGTACAGAAGCAGTTGGAGGTACTGAAGGATGATCAATAATATCTTAAATGATAACGATTCATTTACTCCTGATTATTCAGACAAAAATAAAAAGTCTTCAAAAAAGACCAAATCTGAAAAAGCAGGATCTGTGATGTTTTGGTTTGGTATTGCACTTTTTGCAGTTGTCTTTGCTGCTAGTAAATTTTTATAAAAGGAAAGAGATTTACATGTAGAGGAGGGGCATTAGCCTTAAAGAATATGTTTGATTATCAAAAATTAAAAGCTTCATATGCTAATTATGAAGATTTAAAAGACGACGAAATTATCGAAAAAGCGGATCGTGCTGTAAAATTAATCGAAAGTAACGATCCGGCTGAACAGGAAGAAGCCATACTTTTACACTGGAAATTATGGGTATCCGGGCGTAATGTGAAAGCATATACAAACGATGATATGAAAAAGCAGCTTGCTCTTATCGCCGGAGGCAAGTATGAAAATGTAACAGCAGACAATGTTCAGCTTGCCACTTTCATTTTGTTCGAGTGCCTTCAGAATTATGTTTTACAGTTAATCTCTGAAAATGCACCGTCTTATGTGATCGGTGTAGATGCAGAGGAAAGAAGAACGAACCGTGAAACGATGGTTGCTGATTGTTACGTACAGTTTGTTAAAGATCTTCCAAAATATGATCCGGACAAGTCCAGTCCTCTTACTTATTTTTCGAGATCGTTTACACATGCTATTTCTGAATTCAAAAATAGTCACAGGCTACGAAACTTAAAACCTTCTGTCAGCAATGATGTAAGAAGAGTAGCAAATGCTGCAGCAATCGTGCGTAATCGTGGCGGCGATGAGGATGATGTCGTCCAACTTGCAGATGAATTAAAGGGCATGAGCTATGAACGCATTTTTATGACTCTTGGTATAAAGAAATCTCTTGAAAAATATCAGAATCTTGAAGATGTAGAAGAAATGAGTTCTGCCAGAGAAGAGTGGTCTCCAGAGATAGCAGCAATGAATCATGAACTGCTCGAAAAACTCTTTGCAGCCATTCATGAACTTAAAAATCCGGAACGGGAAATTTTCTGTATGATGGAGGGCGTTAATCTTGATACCGATTCTGTTTGCCTGCCGGCAATGTCTGTAGCTGATATTTCCAATGTTACAGGTCTTAAGAAGAATGATATTGAAGCAATCAGTTACAGAGCTAAAACATATATACAGCAACGCCTTGTTCCTTATATGACTGGGTCAAGATATAAAAAAGATGAAGCACTTCGCTATACCCAAAAGAAAGAAATCGTTGGAAAACGAATTGATTTTGCGGGTCGTGATGATGATGATGTGGAAGAGGCAATGCGTGAAATTGTTGAGATCAATGTTAATTTAAGCCTCAGTCCGGATGATATCTTAGAACCTCCTGTAGATTAGTGAAACAAAAGGGCCGTCTTTTCGACGGCCCTTATTTTTATGCTCCTTTCTTTGCGTTGTATTTTTCCTGCAGCTTAATCAAGTCATTTCGCTCGTAGAGTGTCAGGATATGTCCTGCCTTCATCTTTGCAAGAAGTCTGGCAAGTTTGATTTTATCCTTTTTCTCTGCGTTTGCTTTTCTCTTTTCGGCTGCTTTCTTCGCATTTTCCTTTCGGACTGCAGCTTTGTGCTTTTCTCTGAGCACTTCATTTGGATCACTTGGTACATATTCCATGTCCTCGTTTTCCATCAGTTCCTGCAGAAACCGGTTGTATCCGATATCACGACCTACCGTTTTGCCGGTATTTGGATCTTTCTTCGGATCGTTCCATGCTTCATATGTGCAGGTGACCATCAGATGGTCTTTTGCCCGTGTAAAAGCAACAAATTCCAGACGGCGAATCTCTTCGACGATAGGATCGTCCGGCTTCTTCTTATTGATAATCTTGTTATCATAATCAGAAATAGAAGCAAAGACGTAATCCCATTCAAGACCTTTTGAAGAATGAGCAGTAGTAAGTGTTACTCCTGCATATTCCTGTGCCATCTTTCTTTCCTCTTCCTGTCCAAAACGTGCAAACTTATCAATGAAATCGATTTCTTCAACAAAATCTTCTTTCTTGTAGCATTTCTGCTTGAAATAATCAAAAATTTCATCTCTTGTATCAAGGACGTTGACAAGTTTGTGAAACTGCGCTCTCTGTTCTTCAAAACTCATATAAGAGAATCTGGAAAAGATTTTCTTTAAATTTTCCATCTCTTCAATGATGTCGTCTCTTGTGCGGTCGTCTTCGTAAAGATGTCCGTTGTATTTAGCAACTAGATACTGAAGATAAAGCTCTGTAGAACCAGGTTCCTCAATAGCTTTTGACAGTGCTTCCACTGCAGCTACATTTGGATCCTGCGCTACGGATGTTGGAATCTTAACTACAACCGGAACTCCGATCTCTGTCAAGATAGACGCCATCTTTTGCACAGTCAATCTGCGGTAGGAGAGGAATGCAATGTCTTCCGGGGCAACACCTTCCTGCTCGATGAGAAGTTTGATTTTCCATGCCACATACTTAAGTTCTGTTTCACTTCTGTAAAACGGCTTAAGAACGATCGGGTCTCCAACTTCTCTCGTTGTTGTGATAATTTTGTCAACTTTGTTGACGTTTTTAGTAATCACACGGTTTCCAAAATTTACAACACTCTGGACAGAACGGTAATTGTCTGTCAGGAAGAATGTCTTTCCTGTAGCATTCAAACGCTCATAGAACTTGAGCATGTTGTCAGGATCAGCATCTCTGAATCCGTAAATGGACTGGAAGTCGTCGCCGACTGCCATGAGAGAACCACCATTCTTAACGATGTCTGATGCTGCAAATCTCTTCATAAACTCCATCTGGAGTGGTGAAGAGTCCTGGAACTCATCAGCAATAATATGACTGTATCCGAGGCTTGTTAAAAGTTCCGGATGTGCATCAATCATCTTGAGTGCTGCTGGCTCCTGATCTGCAAATTCCATCAGACCTTCTTCTTTCAGACAATCGCAGTAATCATTGAACATATCAACGATTCCGCACCAGTCTGGTTCTGCCTGGACTCCTGTACCACTGTTGCTTCTCTTGTCAGAATAAAATTCATCACGAAGAGCATCTGCAACACCGGCAGCTTCCAGATCTACTTTCCCTGATTTTAAGAATTCGAAGCATTTGCTGACAAAAAGGATTGCTCCTCCATTAGCTGTTGCGTTCTCATATCTTAACCCACCGATTGGGTTATCGGTCAGAAGATCTTGAATGATGGCTCCGCGCTCAGTGTTTTCGATAACACTGAGTTCTTTTGCATACCCAAGTTCCTGCCAGAACATCTTGTCGATATCAAAAGCGTAACTGTTAAAAGTCATTGCCCTGACATCGTCAGTGGATGCTGCCACTTTCTTATTTGCTCCATTCACTTCAATTCCCTGTGTTAAGAGACGGAACGTCAGACGTCCCTTCATCTCGTTCGCACCGGCTTCGGTAAATGTGATAAGAAGATAGGAGTGCAGGGCCTCAATCGGATCAGCACCGGCTTCTACCATCTTGCCAAGTGCGTAAAGCACATTCTGACACATGCACTCGGTTTTTCCAGCTCCAGGTCCGGCAATTACAAGAGCGTTTCCACTCATGTGCTGTACAACCTTTTCCTGGGCATCAGAAAGCTTCACTTTTGCAACTTTTCTTTCATGCTGGATATCAAGTGCAAGAGCAGGCGCCTTGTACTGGCATTCAAAACGTCCCGGGCAATACTTACAGTCTTTGCCTTCGCAGACTACTCCTTGCAGACGTTCTTCATATTCTGCCTGTGCTTTTTCATCCTGCTCAGATGGAACTCCATCCGGAAGCGGCCAGATAGGATCAAGGATTGACTGAATCTTTCCTGCATTTACTTCAATGTAAGAACATTCAATCTCTCTGCTTTCGCCATCCGGTACAAGCGTTCTTCCGTATAACAATGCATTGTACATTGTAGGGAGAAACTCATCTCCAAGAACGTAGTTCTTTCCTGTCTTAATATAAGCAACGGTAAGTGTTTCACCGTTGTCATACACAAGATCCGGGCGGATGTCGATCTCGTCACCGCTGTACGGTAATGTTACCGTAACAGGAGAAGTGAGAACTGCTACAGGCTTCTTGCCAGCTGTCAGAGTAAAGAAATTCTTTACCATACGCTTGGCTCCACCTTTGATTGCGTCGTCCTCTGCTGGAAGATAAGATAACTGTCCGGCAGTATCGATGATGTCAGCAGCCTCGTTGGAGTCATAATCTCCAGAGAGGATGCCTTTGATTGTTTCCGTAACGATTGAGTAAACCGTCAGTGGATTTGATACTGCTTGGCGTGTATCCACATCTCCAAACGCGAATTTGTTTCTATTCTCACAAAATGCTTCCTTTGTGAGATCTTTTTTCAATATTTTTGCCATAGTTATATTCTCCTTTCATTTCCTATGTTTACGATAGAAATATGAGATAAGAAAAAGTTTTTGAGGATAAAAAAGAGACCGCATAACGCGGCCTCTTAAAATTACTGGCATTCAATGAGATATTTAATTGAACTCTGATGTTCGTTGTAAACTACAACTTCATCATGAGCCACATATCCCTTTCCTCCGTATGCCCACAGGCAGTCGTAATCCGGGCTGATTGCATGGAGCTGCGATTCGTTATCCGGAGTACCTTTTCTTTCTCCGTATATATCATAGATGCCACCAGTGGCAACATCAAAAATGCCGAGAAAGATAGATCCGCGATGTCCGGAATTATCTCTCCATAGGTTTGATCCGGATGTATATCCGAATGATTTCTGTGATGATGGAGCAAAGTATGTTCCATGTCCGAATGCAGAACCACAGTATGCGGCATTCGGTCTTAAGATAAGACCGTTGATAAGAATCGACCACCAGTTTTCTGTACCGGAGCCATGAAAGAGTCTGGTTAATCCGTTTTCGTATCCTTCGATTCCACGGTTTTCGCAGAATTTTTCCAGATTGGATCTGGTCTGGTGATTGATCACTTTCCATGCTCGCTTGTATCTGCTGCGGTTATCATAAGTATCGCCTCCACCGGCGTTTCCATGGAGCATATCCATAATTTCAGCTTTTTCTTCTGCAGTAACCGGTCTCATTTCGATACCATGAGCATCGCAGATAGTTTCTTTTGAGGAAGAAACGATACCTTTTCTTGCCTCAATGATTTTTTCCTCCATCAGGTTAATCGCGTTTGTCTCGCGTTCAATGATGGCTGAAAAGTCTTTGCTGCTTCTAGCAACGAGATTCCAAAGATTATCAATACGTCTTGGAAGAACTTCATAGACAATACATAAACTGTCATTGAATTCTTTCGTAGACATATTTTCTTTGTTCTTCTCCATGATATTCAGCATTTTTCTTGCTGTATCAATAGATGCCTGAGGAATATCCGTGATACGTTTTGTATCTACCGTATAGTAGTCCTCAAAAGCCTGTCTTGAAATGGATACAAGTTCCGATACGATGTCTTCTGTATCAACATCTGGCATCTTCTTGTATTTTCCAGCAGCTTGCACAACTATTTCCGATGGTGTCTTATCAAACGAAAGGCGGAACCCTCTTTCAATGAGTTTTGCATATTCGTTTGCAAACTCATCGATTGGATAAGGACCGATTGCTTTTGCTTTCTGCAATCCTACCTTAACGCCTTCGCGTCCGCGGATAATAGAGAACGTTTTTCCTTCCTCGTCTGCAACCAGCTTTACCTGTTCATTGATGCCTTTTTTGACATCAAGAGCAACATGATGCATGTCGGCATAACATGTATTTGGAGGGGTTAACTCCTCCGGTGTGAATTCTATGTGTTTTCTCATTTTTCAATCTCCTTTCATGTCCTTTGTTTACAACATAAATATGAAATGAAAAAAAATTTGAAAAAGTCTCAAAAATTCTTTGACGTTTTTTGATTTGCCGCTATATATAAGGTGAAAGAGGAGATGAGCAAACCTTTTTCAAATAATTCGTAAATTTGAATCATAAAGGAGGTGCATATGTATGACACTGATTATGTTAATCATCTTAGTATTTTTCTTAGATTAATTTGAAATTTTTCACCTGTTAATCGTTTTTAAGAAAGGAAAAAGAATATGTATTTTTGTCTTCATTCATAAAGACTCGGATAAAAAATCTGAGTCTTTATTTTTTGCATAAAATAAGCCCTGACATAAGTCAGAGCTTATTGCTTAATCGTCTTCAAAAATTCCTGCATCTGAAGATGCATAAAGCAACGGACCAGGAATTACATATCCGAGGTCAATATCGATAATATCGTTTTCTTCAACGATATCCATATCAACCTCTTCTCTTTTTTGGGCACCAAGGATTCTTCTGATATCGTCCTCCGTGCCTTTATTATCGAGAATGCGATGCAGAGTTTCCTCAATACATCTCATAATGTCGATTTTTCCGATTGGCTCATCCTTTGAAATAATCATGTTATATTCTCTATAACTTCCGAAGTAAGCATATGTGCCGATCGCTTCACTCTCGAGAAGAGAGAGCAGTGATAAATGTCTTTTTTTCATAGTGGATCTCCTTTCAGTCATGGTTTATGTTTCAGTACAAATATGGAATAAAAATCTTTCTGCGCTTTTTTTGTTGCATATTAAAAAGGTAACAGAGAGCTTATATATGAAAGGAGCATAAAATGGAAACAAGAAGAAAAAGGTTGATCATTGTAGTTGGGAAAACGTCTTGCGGAAAGGATACTGTCTGTAACCATATGAAAGAAAAATATGGAATAGGACAGATTTGCAGTTACACTACCAGAAAAATGCGGGATTATGAAGAAGATGGTGTTCAGCATTATTTCGTATCGGAAGAGAAAATGGATGAGCTGGAAAAAAGATCGGATATTCTGGCATGGACTAAATTTCCTAAGACTGGAATCCGATATTGTGCAACTCTTGGAAGTATGGGAGACGCAGAAGCGATGAGCTATATTGTGGATCCTAATGGTGTGGATTATTTATTGGATCATGCAGAAAATCTTAACGCAGATCTGATTATCCTATATCTACATGCTTCAGAAAATGTTATCAGAAAGAGAGCTGCACTGCGCGGAGATGATCCAAAAAATATTGAAGCCCGTATTGCCAGTGAGTCGGAGCAGTTTGATAATTTCATGCGAAATAAACGATACGACTACTTGATCAATACAGAGGTACCAAAGAAACAGGTTCTTCATAAAATTGATGAAATCCTGGAAGATGCCGGTTTTATAACATTATGCTAGAAGTAAAGAGCTGTCTCATGTATTTTGGGGACAGCTCTTTTTTCTTGTAAAAATTTTTATTTCATATTAAAAATATAAAAAATTGTAATCGAAGGGAGAAATTATATGAAAATAAGAAGGAAAGAAAAAACAAACATTCAAATATTTTGTTTGTTCCGGTGTTAAACAAACCAGAGGTGAATACTCCATCTCCGGATTCTGTAGATCTGTATGATCCAGTGTTTGGACTTTTTGGTTCAAACAAAATATATTTTGGTTAGCTTATAAGGGTCGTTGTTTTACGATTAAGTTCGTGGGGCAGTGGCTCTTTTTTTGACGTTTTTACAAATGCCGCTATATATGCAGTGAAGGCGTTTGTATACCAAAGAAAAATAAAGGAATTTTATTTTATGGGGATTCCGTCCAATTACGAAAAATATCTTCCGACACAATACAAGGTAGAAGAATCGAATAAGAACACAAAAGAAAACAAACCAATAAAATCTGAAAAACCAGAAAACATTTTTACTGTTCAGAAATCGACAAACTCACATATAGAAAAACAACTGGAGGAAGCTTCAGAATCAACAGATAAATCATCGTTTCTTGATCTTTTTCTTTCATTGCTTGATATTGTTGGAGCTATCGCTTTGATATTCTGTCTGACTATCGGTTTTTATAATAATGTCTCTGATATAGATCCTGTTACCTATGATGTGCAGACCAATACAAGTATAGTTTCCATCAATAAGATTGGACAGAAATGCATAGATGGTTTTATGTATGACTTTTTTCAAATGGAAGTGTCAGGCGATGATATTTTTTATGCTCCAGAAGGATCAATAAAATGGAATAAGAATGGTTACAGTAAAAAACGCTGCACTGTATATTCCATGATAACAAAAACAAGCTTTTCTTTTACGGAAAGTCCTTTCCTTTATTCAAAAACGACAGACTGCATTGGTGGTACAGAAGGAATCGAAAATAAGTTGAAAGTAGGAGATGTAATTTCTGTAAATACTGAAGAAGTAGGAAGTGACATTCTCCTCAATACATATAAAACAACTGTACAGCTTGTACAGCATCATTATTCTTTTAAGCAGGATAACGAATTTACAGATCAGGAAATTGAAGACTCAAAAGAAATTGTAAATTCGTTATGTAGTAAAAAGAAATCCAATGTATCCAAATTCTTGGATAATATTTTACCATGTCATATTAATAATGACGGACGATGAATCCGTAGGATTATTTTTGTCCGTTTTCTTTATCTTTTGCGGAGCCCGGCGTGTTGATGCGCCGGGCAGTTTTTGCAGATTTTTTTTCATTTCATATTAAGAATGTAAACATTAAAAAATAATATCTTTTGAAAGGAGATAAAATTTATGAAAATTATTAAAAGAAACGGATCGGAGGTAGACTTCGATCAAGAAAAGATTTATGCGGCAATCCGCAAGGCAAACTCTTCTGTTGAGGAGTTTGAAAGAGCATCAAAGGGAAATGCTGAATCAATTGTGAACTATATCAAGGATACTGTCGAGTCCTGCGGTCATGCCGTTGGCGTAGAGGAGATCCAGGATATGGTGCAGGAGCAGTTGATGAAGCATAAGTTGTTCAAACTTGCAATCTCTTATGTAACATATCGTTATAAGAGAGAACTTGCTCGTAAAGCAAACACAACCGATGAGCAGATCTTATCTCTTATCGAGCGCGACAACGAGGAGGTCAAGCAGGAAAACTCCAACAAGAACCCGACAATCAATAGCGTTCAGCGTGACTACATGGCTGGCGAGGTCAGCAAGGATCTGACCAAGAGATTTCTTCTTCCACCTGACATTGTGCAGGCACATGAGGAAGGACTCATTCACTTCCATGATGCGGACTATTTTGCACAGCATATGCACAACTGTTGTCTGGTAAATCTGGATGATATGCTGCAGAATGGCACTGTTATCAGCGAGACAGCGATCGATCCACCAAAGAGTTTCTCTACAGCCTGCAATATTGCCACTCAGGTAATTGCACAGGTTGCAAGCTCACAGTATGGTGGACAGACGATTACACTGTCTCACCTTGCTCCATTCGTACAGGTCAGCCGTGAAAAATTCCGTAAGCAGGTTCGCGAGGAGTTCGAAGCCAATGGTTTTAAATATACCGAAGAACAGCTGGAGAAGACCACGGAAATGAGAGTACATGAGGAGATCAAGAAGGGCGTGCAGACAATCCAGTATCAGGTAATCACATTGATGACTACCAATGGACAGGCACCTTTTATTACGGTATTCATGTATCTCAATGAAGTACCGGAAGGTCAGACAAGAGACGATCTTGCTGCAATCATCGAGGAGATGCTGCATCAGCGTATTCTTGGTGTTAAGAACGAGCAGGGTGTATATATTACTCCTGCATTCCCAAAGCTGATCTACGTGCTCGAGGATGACAACATCCGTGAAGGAACCAAATACTGGTACCTGACACAGCTTGCAGCACAGTGTACTGCAAAGCGCATGGTCCCGGATTACATCTCTGAGAAGAAGATGAAGGAGATCAAGGTTGATGCCAATGGTGACAGCTATTGCTATCCGTCTATGGGATGTCGTAGCTTCCTGACTCCGTATATTGATCCGGAAACAGGAAAACCAAAGTATTACGGACGTTTCAATCAGGGTGTTGTAACACTTAACCTTGTTGATGTTGCATGTTCTTCAGATGGAGATATGGACAAGTTCTGGAAAATTTTGGACGAGCGTCTTGACCTTTGCTACCGTGCACTGATGTGCAGACACAAGAGATTGCTCGGAACACCTTCCGATGTTGCTCCAATCCTGTGGCAGAACGGTGCACTTGCACGTCTGAAAAAAGGTGAGCCAATCGATAAACTTCTTTTCGGCGGATATTCCACAATTTCTCTCGGTTATGCCGGATTATACGAGACATGCATCCGAATGCTCGGTGTATCTCATACAGAGAAAGAAAAAGGAATGCCGTTCGCAAAAGCTGTTATGCAGCACCTTAACGATGCATGTAAGGTATGGAAAGAGAAGGAAAACATTGACTTTAGTGTTTATGGAACTCCGCTCGAATCCACGACTTATAAGTTCGCGAAGTGCCTGCAGAAGCGTTTTGGAAAGATTAAGGATGTAACGGATCATAATTACATCACAAACAGTTATCATGTTTGTGTACGTGAGGAGATCAATGCCTTCCAGAAGCTGGCTTTCGAGTCAGAATTTCAGCCGCTTTCTCCAGGAGGTGCTATCAGCTATGTCGAAGTTCCGAATATGCAGAACAATATCGAGGCTGTTTTATCTGTTATGAAGTTCATTTATGAGAACATCATGTATGCAGAGTTGAACACCAAGAGTGATTACTGTATGGAATGCGGATACGATGGAGAAATCCAGATCGTAGAAGAAAAGGGTAAGCTGATTTGGGAGTGCCCATGCTGTGGAAACCGTGATCAGAACAAGATGAGTGTCGCCCGCCGTACTTGTGGATATATCGGAACACAGTTCTGGAATCAGGGTCGTACGCAGGAAATCAAGGAACGCGTACTGCATCTGTAAAAAGGAACTTATTCCCATAATTCAAGAAATGTCTCATAATTAAAAATGGGATAAAATCAACGTTTGAAGTAGCAAAACACACATAAAGGAACTATAGAAGTGTCTCATAATTGATTTGATGAATTATGAGACACTTTTTTTGAAAATTTAATTGTCTAATTCGTAGCCAAGGGAACAAGTTGGCGGATAAATCTGGTACGACTTACACGGCAACAAGCGTACCCATCGCTAGATATTCTGTATTGAGCAACGATCAGGATGCCGAAGAGTAAGTATAAGGCATACAAGAAGGGATTAAGCAAAAAAGTTAAGATTGTGAAGTATTAATGTATTTAGGGATCATCACGAGGTGGTCCTTTTTTGCATATCATTATAATTATCGATGTGGGAACACTTGTTCTTGAACGTGATAGATAATTTTGGTATAATGTGAGTATAACATCGGGAAGCAGAAAACGGTAGGCGGTTTGCCCTCATCAAGGAGGGCTAAAAACCCTCCTTATAGAAAGGAGGGAGATAGCCGTGGTTACATATTCAGAATTGTTTCAATTTGGTTTGTTACTTGTTGCTGTCATTAGTCTGGTCATTCAGATTGGACATAAAAAATAACCGCCCCCTGCTAAAGATGCGGTTATTTTTGTAACTCGTCAATGGCAAACCGTCTACGGCTTCCCTTTGTTGCTTTTATTATAGGGGAATGCAGTGAAAAAGTCAAGGTGATTCGAGAGAGCGGTTACCGCTGATTGGAAGTGAAAAATGGGAAATATAATTAAATTTCATAGTTCATATTCATTCTGTGCAGATGTCTTGAAAATCAAGGATGAGAATGGAAATGTTAAACAAAAAGTATACATTGGCATTAAGGATAAAGAGAGTAAAAAGGTAATAATCAATCCGGTTACGTCTCTCTTACGGACATGGAGTTCAAAGAAATTATATACACAGTTACAGTATGCGCAGAAGGTTACAAATTTTCTTAATTATCCCTTGATGTAGTAAAACGTTACATCGAAGACCAGAAAGGAAAGTAAAAAAT
>ERZ1034713.782-NODE-782-length-16791-cov-5.410672_pt1 | contig 16791 bp, 15 predicted proteins | sample MGYA00520692_ERZ1034713 | MGnify/ENA primary metagenome ERZ1034713 (study PRJEB33766, sample SAMN09781717) | gut metagenome | biome: gut microbiome | host: Homo sapiens | place: Madagascar | study: EMG produced TPA metagenomics assembly of the PRJNA485056 data set... | reverse complement strand
CCCTTTTGACACTTTCTTATCATCTGTGATAAACCATAATTGAACTTGAATTTTTTCTTTATTTTTATCATATTTATCTTTGTCTCGCTTGTCATTTTAACTTCTGCTTAATAACTGACATTGTGGGTATTTTAGCAAATAGGCTTAAATGCTGAGGATTTTTTAAGATAAATTTTAGAATTTATAAGTGGTGTCCACGGCGAGATTCGAACTCACGACCTCAAAATTAGGAATTTTGCGCTCTATCCAGCTGAGCTACGAGGACAAAGAAGAGGGTTGCAAAACAACCCTTAGTAAAGCTCTAAAGCCTTAAGTTCTTGTTTTAAAGAATCTTTTTGCAACTTTAGCTTTTCTTTTTTAAATTTATATTCTGCCTTAGGCATAGAGTCTTGATTATCACTTAATGTATCAAGCTCCTTTTCTAAGGCTTCTAGTTTTGTGAGCTTATCTTGCTTGATTTGCAAAAGCTCTTTGTAAAAATTTGGATTATCCTTGCACTTTGTCTTCAGCGTAACAATGGCATTTTCCAAATTTCTAGTCTTAAATTCGTTATCATATTTTTTAGCGTATTCTAATTCTTTTTCAAGCTTAAGAATTTTCTCTTCGCACTCATTTGCAAAGCTAAAACTCAACGCGCACAATAAAAAATAACAAATTTCATCATAGGCTAAATTTCCCTATCCATTTCTTTTCTTAACGATCTCTTCGGAGACATTTTTAGGCACTTCATCATAGTGGTCAAATTCCATAGAATAAGTCGCCCTACCTTGAGTTTGAGAACGCAAATCGGTAGAATAGCCAAACATCTCAGCCAAAGGACAAAAGGCTGTGATGACCTTGTTTCCACCACGCTCGTCCATAGAATTGACCTGACCGCGTCTTTTGTTTAAATCGCCAATCACATCGCCCATATAATCTTCAGGAGTTTCAACCTCCACTTTCATCATAGGCTCTAAAATCACTGCTCCAGCTTTTCTAGCACCCTCTTTAAAGCCCATAGAAGCAGCAAGTTTAAATGCCATTTCGGAAGAATCCACTTCGTGATAAGATCCATCATAAACGGTTACTTTCACATCTTCCACAGGATAGCCCGCTAAAACGCCATTTTGTAGGGCTTCTTGCACACCCTTGTCAACGGCTGGGATATATTCTTTAGGGATAACACCGCCTTTAATGTCATTAACAAATTCATAGCCACTTCCCGGCTCCAAAGGCTCAAGGCGTAAAAATACATGTCCATATTGACCGCGACCGCCCGATTGCTTGGCGTATTTGTATTCTTGCTCTACAACTTTTCTTATCGTTTCGCGGTAAGCCACTTGTGGCTGTCCGACTTCAGCTTCGACTTTAAATTCTCTAAGCATTCTATCTACGATAATTTCAAGGTGCAATTCACCCATACCAGAAATGATCGTTTGCCCACTTTCTTCATCTGTTGAAACCCTAAAGCTTGGATCTTCTTGAGCTAGTTTATTAAGTGCTATGGACATTTTTTCTTGATCTGCCTTAGTCTTAGGCTCGACTGCTACCGAGATAACAGGATCTGGGAAGTCCATTCTCTCTAAAATAACCTTATCTTTCTCACTCGCTAAAGTATCCCCTGTGAGCGTATCTTTAAGCCCCACAACAGCACCAATTTCCCCTGCGTAAAGCACCTTTATCTCTTCTCTTTTATTAGAGTGCATTTTTAAAAGTCTGCCTATACGCTCTTTTTTATCCTTAGTCGAATTATAAGCGTAAGAGCCACTTTCAAGACTTCCACGATATACACGCACGAAAGTTAGCTGTCCCACAAAAGGATCGGTCATTATTTTAAAAGCGAGTCCTGCAAATTCGCCATCATCAGTAGAAGTTACTGAAACTTCGCTTCCGTCTTCATACTCGCCTTTAATGTTAACTACCTCGTCAGGTGCTGGTAAATACGCCACCACCGCATCAAGCAAAGGCTGAATTCCCTTATTTTTAAAAGCTGTTCCGCAAAGCATAGGGATAATACTTAAACTTAAGCATCCTGCTTTAATCCCTGCTTTAATCTCCTCAAGGCTTAAATCCTCGCCTCCTAAATACTTCTCCATAAGCTCATCGCTCGTCTCGCTTACTGCCTCTATCATTTTAACGCGGTATTCTTCAGCCTTTTCCTTAAGCTCGGCTGGAATTTCTTTCTCTACATAGTCAGTTGGCTTACTTTCATCTTCCCAAACTAAAGCTTTCATCGTTACAAGGTCGATGACGCCTTTGAAATTATCCTCCGCACCGATAGGAATTTGAAGAGGGACAGGATTTGCCTTAAGGCGGTTACGAATTTGCTCCTCGACATTGTAAAAATTAGCACCGATTCTATCCATTTTATTAACAAAAACGATTCTTGGAACGCCATATTTATTAGCCTGTCTCCACACAGTCTCACTTTGTGGCTGCACTCCACCCACAGAACAAAAAACCGAAACTGCTCCGTCTAAAACACGCATAGAACGCTCCACTTCAATGGTGAAATCCACATGTCCTGGAGTGTCTATAAGATTGATTTGATAATCTTTCCAAAAACAAGTTGTCGCCGCAGAAGTTATTGTAATGCCTCTTTCCTTCTCTTGCTCCATCCAGTCCATAGTCGCGGCACCATCATGCACTTCACCTATTTTATGACTCATACCTGTGAAAAAGAGTATTCTCTCACTTGTTGTTGTTTTTCCCGCGTCAATGTGAGCGGCTATGCCTATATTTCTAACCTTTTTTAAAGGGGTCGTTCTTGACATCTTAGCCTCCTACCAGCGATAATGTGCAAAAGCTTTATTTGCTTCAGCCATTTTATAAGTATCTTCTTTCTTCTTAAATGAAGCACCCTTGCTATTTGCTGCATCTAAAAGCTCAGCTGCAAGTTTATCAATCATAGTTCTTTCGCTTCTTTTTCTTGCAAAAGAAATAATCCAACGAATCGCCAAAGCTTGTTGTCTAGCAGGACGAACTTCAACTGGAACTTGGTAAGTCGCTCCACCTACACGACGAGATTTTACTTCTAATAAAGGCTTAATATTTTCAATAGCATCATTAAAAATATCAATGCCCTTTTTCTCGCCACCTTTTTTATCAATAGCTTCCAAAGCACCATACATAATTGTTGTAGCTGTGCTTTTTTTACCATCATACATTAAAGAATTAATAAATTTTGTGATTACTTTATTACCATAAATCGGATCAGGCAAGACTTCTCTTACCGGAGCTTTTCTTCTTCTCATTATTTTTCCTTCAAATTTTAAATTTTACTCAAACAAAATCAAATCTAACGGATTTGTCTGTTTTAACAATTATTTTGCGGCAGCTTTTGGACGCTTCGCACCATATTTAGAACGAGAAACTGTTCTTTTTGCAACACCTGCTGTATCAAGAGCACCACGAACGATGTGATATTTAACCCCTGGTAAGTCTTTTACCCTACCACCACGCACTAAAACAATGCTGTGTTCTTGCAAGTTATGACCTTCACCGCCGATATAGCTAATCACTTCAAAGCCACTAGTAAGTCTTACTTTGGCAACTTTTCTTAACGCTGAGTTTGGTTTTTTAGGTGTTGTAGTATAAACCCTAGTGCAAACTCCCCTTCTTTGTGGACAATTTTTAAGCGCTGGAGACTTAGACTTTTCTAAGATCTTTTTACGCTCTTTTCTAACCAACTGATTTATGGTAGGCACAATCATTCCTTTCTTAAAATATAATAAAACTTGCGATTCTAGCTAAAATTTTCTTACAAAAATATAAACTATGATGAATTTGCAATAAGTTTTGATATATTTGGATAAAATCCTATCTAAGCTAGAGGGCTTAGAGTGAAAATGCGGTATTTGCTATTTCCTCTATGCTAGTAAAACGCTGTCCTAGCGGTATGGTTTTAGAAATTTTTTCATATTGTTCTTTAGGGTCGGGGAAGTTTTAAAGCCACTTTTCATAAAGAGAAGTTATCACTTCAGCAGGAGAAAGGGCATTTGCACGCACTTCATTTTTTGCAAAGGCACAAGCCCACTCTCTTGTAAAGCTTATTTGAGCGGCTTTTGCTGAGGCGTAAGCACTCGTTCTGCCCTGCCCTGTGAGTGCTGTTTTACTGACCAAAACGCTATCTTTTTCCTTTTTGATATAGAGCAAACACTCTTTTGCTAAAGTGTAATAATGAAAAAGATTATTTTCATAAAATTTGATTAAATCTTTAGTGCTTGAATTTTTTATGTGGAGATTATCATTTGCACCTGCGTTATTGACAAGGGCGTAAATTGAGCCATATTTTTGATAAATTTCGCCAATAAGTTTTTTGATTTTTTCATATTCTTTCAAATCGATTTAATAAAATCCAAAATTCTCATACAAATTTTTAAATTCATTTTCTAAATCTTTATCCATAGTTAATCGCGATAGTATCACAGAAATTCCACCCTCCCTAGCCCAAAGTTTAGCAATGCCAAGCCCTATGCCCTTAGCACCATTGCTAATAACGCAAACCTTATCTTTAATCCATACCATCCTCCTTAGCAAGTTGTAGCGAGTCGCCATATAGAAAAGTCGTTTTGCTCATTAAGCTCCGCTTTTACCAAATGCCCATAGCCTATTTTTACGATAAGCTCATCTCTTATATCTTCTTTTGTTTTGACCCCGTTTAACATTTCTCCTGCATTAATGTCAATGTAATCGTTCATATTTTGATAATCTTAATCGTAGGCACTATGGCTGAGCCTGTTAGCATTCCTCTACCTGTGGTAAAAACGCAAATATTCACTCCACCAGCGACCATAGCACTAATGAGTAATAATATTAAAAGCAAAAATGGAGTTCTTGCAATCATCAAAGAGCATATAAAAAATATACGAAATTTGACGAATTGAACCTGTCAAATGGGAATTTTAATGGTAGCAATGTGCTTTATTTAGAAAAAATAGATATAAATCATCAAGTGCAACTTAAGTCTTTTGTCGACACTTCCTATCCAGCTTATGCAACATCTTTAGATAAAGCCTTATTAGCAAATAAAAGTGAATTTAAAAAACTCTATCCTCAGGCTTTTAAAAAAATGACAGAAAAAACCTTAAACAATATAGAGGAATTGCACACGGAATTAAAAAAATAAAATTGCAATCGAAAGCGGGGAAATGAATCCTCAAATCAAATGTATGGCGATAGAGCATAAAGACAAGATTATAGCCGCCATTAGCATTTCATATTTGCTTTATTATTCTAATGAAAAATTTAGAGAAGCAAATAAAAAAAATTACAAGAAGAAAAAAATAAGATAAAAAAAGAGCTTAGCTTTAGCTTTCCGAATTTAGATGCTATTTATTAAAATAGCCCAAAAAAAAGGGCTATTATTCTTGTTCTTTAAGTTTTAAATTTTGCTCACCATAAAGTCCCGTTCCAACAGGTATAATACGACCTAAAATGACATTTTCTTTTAAGTCTTCTAAATAGTCAAATTTTCCCGCGATACTAGCTTCGGTTAAAACCTTAGTCGTTTCTTGGAAAGATGCCGCAGAAATCACACTATCACTTCCTATGGCTGCCCTAGTTACCCCTAAAAGCACAGGTTCTGCTATGGCTGGTTCGCCGCCCATTTTGACGATTTTTTCATTTTCTTCGCGGAATTTACGGCGTGAGACTAAATCTCCCTCGATAAATTTAGTATGTCCACTATCGACCACCCTAACCTGCCTTAACATTTGAGAAACGATAACTTCAATATGTTTATCAGAGATCACAACACCTTGTCCGCGATACACTTGCTGAATTTCGCTTATAAGATAATAATGTAAAGCCTTTTCGCCTAAGATTTTAAGCACATCGTGGCTTGAGATTAAGCCGTCTGTAAGCTTTTCACCTGCGTGAATAAATTCGCCATCTCTTACTTGGATATGCTTGGATTTATCAATAAGATATTCAGCACTTGAGCCGTCTTCAGCCTCGATAATAATTCTCTCTTTTGAGCGTAAAGGTTTATCAAAACGCACCACGCCGTCAATCTCCGCTATCACGGCGGCATTTTTAGGCTTTCTCGCCTCAAAAAGCTCACTAACACGCGGCAAACCACCCGTAATGTCCTTAGACTTAGCTACTGCTTTAGGAGTTTTGGCTAAAATGTCCGCTTGTGAAACCTTATCGCCATCGTGGATAAATATAACTGTCTTTGGCTCAAGCTGATAGCGCACAACCTTATCATCTTTTCCAGCTATGAGTAAGGTAGGACGCACTCCACTTGGCAAATATTCATTAATTACCAAAGAACGCTTACCAGTCGCCTCATCAAGCTGCTCATCTGCACTATAACCAGCCTCAATGTCCTCAAAACTTACTACGCCGTCAATCTCCGCTATAATAGCATTATTATACGCATCCCACTCGGCTATGACGCTTTTATCTTTCTTCGCGGCACTTGCGATAATGGCATTAACATCATCTATCACCGCACTATCATCAAATTCTATTTTAGACTCTCTAGGGATATAATGCCTTTTTGCCTCTCTGTCATTTTCATCGGCAATCACAACAAAAAAGCCTTTTTCTTTGACTATATCGCCCTTTTTAACCTTACGCACTCTATCAAGCCCATCGCCTTTGAGAATATAAAATTTCAAAGTGCCTTTTTCACCTGCTTTAATGTCCTGGACAATAGGGTCGCCATCATTGACTAGAATTTCACTTGCATAAGGGATACGATTAGGCACATTCCAACCCTCTTTAATCGCCTCCACTATGCTTTCATTTTCACTCACTTCAGCACCATTTTGATAAGGCAAATAAAGCTTTCCGTCTATATTTCCGCTCACACCAGCTAACTCGTTTGGCTTGGCAAGGTCATATTTTCTTAAAATAAATTTAGCTTCTTTTTTCTTATCCTTAATAGAAACAATCACATCTTCGTGAATGCTTTCTATGCTGATAATGCCCTTAAATGGTGCTTTAATCTTAGGCTCTACAAGCAAAATCGCCGCATTTCTACGATTTGCGACTATATTTTTACCCTCTTTATTTTTGTATGTTTTAAGATTATAAAATCTTATAAAGCCCTCTTTTTGCGCACTGACTTGTCTATCTTGCAAATCCGTGCTAGCCGTTCCACCGCTGTGGAAGGTTCTAAGCGTAAGCTGAGTCCCCGGCTCACCAATAGACTGCGCTGAGATAATGCCCACCGCCTCGCCCGGCTTGACAAGCTTACCTTCACCCAAATTCACACCATAGCACTTCGCACAAATACCCTTTTTAGCCTTACAAGTGATAGGAGTGCGGATATTTACACTCTTAATTCCACTTTCAGTAAGCACTCTAGCCTTCTCTTCGTCAATCAAAGCTCCCTCAGCAAAAAGAACAAAATTTGTAATAGGGTCGATCACATCTTCAGCCAAAACCCTACCTAAAATACGCTCTTCTAAAGTTTCTACTATGGAGCTATCAGCGGTGATTTCGTTAATCTCAATGCCCTCATGAGTGCCACAATCATAAGTTGTAATTTTAACATTTTGTGCCACATCGATAAGTTTTCTTGTCAAATACCCTGCATTTGCTGTTTTAAGAGCGGTATCGGCAAGTCCCTTTCTCGCACCGTGAGTTGAGATAAAATACTCAAGCACATTAAGTCCTTCACGGAAATTTGAAATAATAGGCGTTTCAATAATGCTACCATCAGGCTTAGTCATCAAGCCTCTCATAGCGGCAAGTTGTGAAATTTGTGCTGCACTACCTCTTGCACCACTATCTGCCATCATATAAATAGAATTAAAACCCTCTTTGTCTTTTTGTACAAGCTCCATCATCTCTTTTGATAAAATATTATTCGTGCTTTTCCAAATATCTATGATTTTATTATATCTTTCACCTGAAGTGATTAAGCCTAGGTTATAAGAATTTTGAATTTCTCTTACTTGCTTTTTAGCTGCATCAATCGCCTTTTGTTTTTCATTTGGCACGATAATATCAGCTATGGAGATAGAAACGCCTGCCTTAGTCGCATATTCAAAACCTAAATTTTTAAGCTTATCCAAAAAGCTTGCAGTGATCTTTAAGCCACCTTGCTTATAAACATAATCCACCAAAGCGGCAATGTCTTTTTTCTTTAGCACCTTATTCCACATATTTTCAGGGACAAAATCAGGCAAAGTAGACTTAATAATCAAACGCCCAGCCGTAGTCGCACATTTACGCCCATCGATAATGGTTTGGATATTTGCATGAATATCAAGGCAATTTGACTCCATCGCCATTACAACCTCATCAATGCCTGTGCAAATTTTATGCGCTCCTTTTGCACCCACTTTTTCTAAAGAAAGATAATAAATTCCTAAAACCATATCTTGAGAAGGCACGGTAACGGACTTTCCACTCGCTGGTAAGAGGATATTCATAGAAGAAAGCATTAAGACCTTACACTCAGCAATAGCTTCTTGAGAAAGTGGTACATGCACAGCCATTTGATCACCGTCAAAGTCCGCATTAAACGCCGCACACACTAAGGGGTGTAGCTGGATAGCCTTACCCTCGACTAAAACAGGGTGAAAAGCTTGAATAGAAAGCTTATGTAAAGTTGGGGCACGGTTAAGCATTACAGGGTGTCCTTCAACAACCTCTTCAAGGCACTCCCAAACTTCATTTGTTTTATTTTCTATCATTTTTTTAGCTTGCTTAACAGTAGTCGCATAGCCCTTTTCCTCAAGCTTAGCTAAAAGGTGTGGTTTAAAAAGCTCTAAAGCCATTTTTTTAGGCAAACCACATTGATCCATTCTAAGCTTAGGTCCTACAACGATAACACTACGACCAGAGAAATCCACCCTTTTACCTAGCAAATTCTGTCTAAAACGCCCTTGCTTACCCTTAATAATCTCACTCAAAGACTTAAGCGGTCTTTTGTTTGCTCCCTTGACGGCATTTGCACGGCGACCATTATCAAATAAAGCATCTACGGCTTCTTGTAACATTCTTTTTTCATTTCTAATGATAATTTCAGGCGCGTCAAGCTCGATGAGTTTTTTAAGTCTTGTATTTCTATTAATCACGCGGCGATACAAGTCATTGACATCACTAACCGCAAATTTACCTCCATCTAAAGCAACAAGAGGGCGTAAATCAGGTGGCAAAACGGGTAAATTTGTAATCATCATCCACTCAGGGCGATTTGGCACTGCGTCTTCGCTGTCAATATTTGTATTAAGATTAGAATTTAAGAAATTTTCTACCACTTTCAAACGCTTAATGATAGTCTTTTTCTTCGCTTCGGAATTTGTCGCTTGCATTTGCTCTTTGAGTTGATTTAATAAAGCAACTAAATCTAAATTTGCAAGCAAATCACGCACGACCTCTCCGCCCATCCTTGCTTTAAAATCGGTATTTTCATAGCGTTGCATTAAGCTTTGATACTGCTCTTCATTTAAAACATCACAAAATTCGACTTTTTTGGAATTTTCATTATCATAATAAGCCTCGCCCGGATTCTCTACAATATAAGCTTCATAGTATAACACACGCTCCAAATCCTTCATCTTAACACCAAGCAAAGTTCCTATACGACTTGGTAAAGAATTGACATACCAAATATGTGCCACAGGTGTTACAAGCTCTATATGTCCCATTCTGGAGCGGCGAACCTTAGAATTTGCGACTTCAACGCCACATTTTTCGCATTTTACGCCCTTAAAACGCATTTTTTTATATTTACCACAAAGACACTCATAATCTCTAATCGGTCCAAAAATTTTCGCACAAAAAAGCCCATCTCTTTCAGGTTTTAAGGTGCGGTAATTAATCGTTTCAGGTTTTTTAACCTCGCCATAAGACCAAGATTTAATTCTTTCAGGACTAGCTAGTCTTAATTGAAAAGCTTCAAAGTCTCTTGGTCGATTTTCTTCTTTAATTTCTATTACTTTAAATTTACTCATTTTTCTCGTCCTTATCAAAAATCTCAACATCTAAGGCTAAAGACTTTAGCTCATTTGTTAAAACAAAAAAGGTTTCAGGTATGCCTGTGGCTGGGACATTTTCGCCCTTAGTTAAAGCCTTATAGGCACTAAAACGACCTTCAACATCGTCAGATTTTATAGTAAGCATTTCACGCAAAGTATGTGCCGCTCCGTAAGCTTCCAAAGCCCAAACTTCCATTTCCCCAAATCTTTGTCCCCCAAAGAGGGCTTTACCGCCAACTGGTTGTTGTGTGACTAAAGAGTAAGGTCCTGTGCTTCTTGCATGCACTTTTTCATCAACTAAATGGTGTAATTTTAGCATATACATGCATCCTACATGCACACGCTCTGCGATCTTTTCTCCCGTGCGTCCATCATAAAGCTCTGTTTTGCCGTCCATATCAACCTTTGCCATTTTGAAAAGCTCGGCAAATTCCTCTATATTAACCCCTTCAAAAACAGGAGTTGCAAATTTCACACCCTTGCTCCAATCTCTTGCATAATTTAAAAGCTCTTCATCGCTCAAGCTCTCCACAAAGGCTTTTTCGTTTGCAAGGTGTGGGATAGAGCAAATTTCAAGCATTTTTTTGCGTAAGCTTTTAATGAAATCTTTTTGCTTTTTGTCAAAAAGTTCTTGAATTTGTTCGCCCAATTTCAAGCCTACAAGTCCTAAATGGCTTTCTAAAATTTGTCCTATATTCATACGGCTAGGCACACCGAGTGGATTTAAGGCTATATCGACACTTTTTCCATTTGGAAGATAAGGCATATCCACCTCAGGCACTATGGTCGAAACTATGCCCTTATTTCCGTGTCTTCCTGCCATTTTATCGCCGACCTTAAGCTTTCTTTTTGTCGCAATATAAATTTTTACAAGCTTAACAACTCCACTTGGTAAAATGTCATCTTTTTCTAAAATTTCAAGCTTTTCATCGTGTTCGGCTTTAAATTTTTTCTTTTCATTTTGGAAATGATTTTTCAAATCTTCATATTGCTTTTGCACTTCTTTAGAATAAGCTTTAATGAGGCTTGTTAAAATAAAACGATTAACCTTTTCTAAATCTTCTTTAGAGACTTTTTGTCCCTTTTTATATGTTTTTGAGCCTACTTTTTGTTCACTATTTAAAGGGGCTTTAGCTAAAAGCGCATAGACTCTTAACATTTCCTCTCTATCCATCATTAAAAGTCTGTCGTGGTATTCTTTTTCCAAGACTATTTTTTCTTTATCGTAAGATTTTAAAGTTCTATCATCTTTTTCATAGCCTTTCTTAGTGAAAATTTTCACATCAACCACAACACCCTCTAAAGAAGCGGTAGCGTATAAGGACTTATTGACAACATGTCCTGCTTTTTCACCAAAAATAGCCCTCAAAAGCCTTTCTTCTGGGGTAGGCTTGACCTCTCCTTTTGGAGAAACTTTACCAACTAAAATCATACCTGGCTTAATGTGTGTGCCTATTTTTGCGATTCCGCTTTCATCGAGGTGTGCCACATCATCTTCTTTGACATTTGGGATATCTTTAGTAATTTCCTCAACGCCATCTTTTAATTCTCTTGCTTCAATTTCTTTTTCATAAATATGTACGCTTGTGAAAGTATCCTCACGGATAATTCTCTCACTCACAACGATAGCATCTTCATAATTGTAACCATTCCAAGGCATAAAGGCGATGAGAGCATTTTTACCTATGGCTAATTCACCTTGATCCATACTAGGACCATCGGCTATAATTTGTCCAGCCTTAACAACATCGCCCTTTTTAACGATAGGATGTTGGACATAATTTGTATTTTGATTTGTTCTTAAATTCTTTTCTAAGCTATAATGGTCGATAAAAGGACCCTTTTCATCTTCACCTAAAATAAATATACTTTTATTATCGACCTTTTCTATCATTCCACCTCGTCTAGCTTTAATAGCTTCCCACGCATCGCGAGCTATGATTCTCTCCATACCTGTGCCAACAATAGGCGCAGAAGAAGTTAAAAGTGGCACAGCTTGGCGTTGCATATTTGAACCCATTAAGGCTCTGTTGGCATCATCATGTTCTAAAAATGGTATCAAAGACGCCGCTACGCCTACAACCATGCCCGAACAAAGGTCGATAAGCTGAACTTCCTCTCTTCTTGCAAGAATCGTTTCGCCATCTTGCCTTGCCTCGACAAATTCCTCGATAATATTACCCTTAGCATCGATTTTTGTCGAAGCTGGAGCGATGAAAAGCCCCTCTTCTTGAGTAGCAGTAAGATAAACAACCTCATCACTAACTTTGCCATTTTCCACCTTTCTATAAGGTGCTTCGACAAAGCCCAATTCATTAACCTTAGCATAGGTAGAAAGGGTATTAATGAGACCGATATTTTGACCTTCTGGAGTTTCAACAGGACAAATTCTGCCATAATGAGTCGCATGCACATCACGCACCTCAAAACCTGCCCTTTCTTTCACTAAACCACCCTCGCCTAATGCAGATAAACGGCGTTTGTGAGTTACCTCACTTAAAGGGTTTGTTTGGTCCATAAATTGCGATAATTGCCCACCTGTAAAAAATTCCAAAATTGTTGTCGTAATCATCTTAGGATTAATCAAATCATAAGGCATCACCTTATCTAAATCCGCATTTAAAGAGCTAAATTTATCTCTAATCGCCTTTTGCATTTTTGTAAGCCCTAAGTGAAGCTCATTTGCTAAAAGCTCACCTATGGAGCGGATACGGCGATTACCTAAATGATCTCTATCATCGATATAACCCTTACCATTTTTAACCTTTATAAGATATTTTGCAGTCTTGATAATATCTTCATTTGTTAAAACTGTGGTGTATTCAGGCACATCAAGGGCTAATTTATGATTCATTTTCATACGACCTACCTTAGTTAAATCATAACGCTCAGGATTGAAAAATAAATCATTTACAAAGGCTTTAGCTGCGTCTTTTACGACAGGTTCTCCTGGACGCATAACCTTATAAATTCTAATTGCTGCTAAATCATTTTCATCTTCCAAATTTTCACTTTGTTTTAATAATTTTAAAGTTTCATTATCCTGTATGAAAGAATTAATAATCGCCGCATCAACGCCATTTGCCAAATCATTAGCTATATTAAAGCTTTTTTGCTCTTTAATTTTAGCAAGTTTTCCTTCATCAATAAGAGTAAGAGAGTCAAAAAGCACTTCTCCGCTCTGCTTATCAACAATAGGACTTGCTAAGTATCTATTGATAAGGACTTCCAAAGGATATTCCACCCACTTTAAGCCATCTTTAATCAGTTGTTCAATTTTCTTCTTTGTCAGTCTTTTACCTGCTGGATGGACGATCTTACCTTTTTCATCTTTTATATCATATTCGACCCTATCAACAAAGTCATTAGGATTAAATTCTGTTAAAAATTTGTCTTTTTTCACATGAATAGTTTGAATAGGATAAAATAATTTTATAATATCTTGTTTTTTATAGCCTAAAGCTCTAAAAAGCATAGTTATAGAGACTTTTCTGCGTTTATTGATTCTAACATAAAGCACATCTTTAGCATCATATTCAAAATAAAGCCACGAACCACGATCTGGTATGATTTGAGCAGTATAAACAAGTTTATTTGCTACAGTGGAGCTTTCCTCTTCTTTAAAAATCACACCCGGACTTCTATGAAGCTGATTAACCACAACTCTTTCTACACCATTAATAATAAAGGAAACTCTATCTGTCATTAAAGGAATTTCGCGTATAAAAATCTCTTGTTCTTTAATATCCTTAATGCCTACCTTTTCACCCGTTTTTTCATCTTTCTCGTGAAGAGTGAGACGAATTTTCATTTTCAAATTTACCGAATAAGTTAGTCCTCTTTCCATACACTCTCTTATGGTGTATTTTGGCTTACCTATTTCACTGCTTACATATTCTAACGAAAGTCTATTTTGTGGATCGTGGATAGGAAAAATGGATTTAAAAACCTTTTCTATACCACTTTCGCTTTTTGTATCACTAAGATTTAAAAAATAATCAAAACTTGCTTTTTGTAATTGAAGAAGATTTGGAATTTCAATTTGTTTAGAAATATTGGAGAAATCTACCCTAAAACGATTTCCTAATTTATTATTTAACATATATCTATACCTCATTGGTAAATTTGTAAATTTAAAAAGAAGACCTAAAAAAATTTAGGTAAAAAAAAGGGAATTTTACAATTCCCTTAAACTTCAAAGTTTATTTTAACTCAACTTTAGCACCAGCTTCTTCGAGTTGTTTTTTAGCTTCTTCAGCATCTGCTTTAGCAACACCTTCTTTTAAGGTTGAAGGAGTTTGCTCAACTGCATCTTTAGCCTCCTTAAGACCAAGACCTGTAAGAGTACGAACAATCTTAATAACTTCGATTTTCTTCGCACCGCTATCAGTTAAAACGATGTCAAATTCAGTCTTTTCCTCAGCTGCAGCAGCACCGCCACCAGCAGCAGCACCGCCAGCTACCACAACAGGAGCAGCAGAAACACCAAATTTTTCTTCAAATTCTTTTACAAGTTCTGATAGTTCAAGAACACTTAAATTTGAAATATACTCTAATACATCTTCTTTAGAAATTGCCATTTTTTATCCTTTTTTAATTTTCTGTTTCTTTTTTATTTTTAAGCGCATTTAAACCGATAGTAAAATTTGTAATCGGTGCGTTCCAAACTTGCAAAAGCATAGCAAGCAACTCATTGCGTGAAGGCATTTTAGCCAAGGTTTTAACCTTAGCAATATCCGCAACTTCACCATCAATAAAGGCGGTTTTAATTTGAAATAAATCGTTATTTTCTTCAAATTTCGCCGCGACTTTAGTAACGCTTAGTTGATCTTCGCCCCAAAGATAAATATTTGTATCTTTAAGAACTAAACCTGTTTTACCGGAATTATTAAGAGCAATGTTAGCCAAAGTGTTTTTAATAATCTTTACTTCAACACCATTTTCTCTTGCGTTATTTCTAAGTTCTTCAAGCTTTTTTGTGCTAAGACCCTTGTAATTACACACCACAATAGCTTCACTAGCCTTAAAACTCTCCTCAAGCTTAGCGATAACTTCCACTTTTTCGCTTCTAGTCACATCTTCTCCTTTCCGATTGAGATTTCAAGCAGAGCGATTTCTCATTTAAGTCCTAAGACCTCGGCTATCTTCAATCTAAAATAAACATTTCAAAGAAAATCTTTCCCTCAAATGTTTATTTATAAGAGTTGTTTTCACAACTCTTATTTCATATCTAAAAGCTCTTGAACTTCAAGCTTTACAGATGGACTCATCGTTAAAGAAAGTGCCGCATTTTTGATATATCTTCCTTTTGCGGCAGCTGGCTTATGCTTATTAATTGCCTTAACAAAAGTGCTGATATTTTCCAAAAGCTTCTCTTTTGTAAAGCTAACTTTTCCAAGTCCTGCATGGATATTTCCTTGCTTATCGACACGGAAATTTACTTGCCCACTTTTTGCATTATGCACAGCTTGTACGACATCCATAGTTACTGTGCCTGTTTTAGGATTTGGCATTAAGCCCTTAGGTCCTAAAATTCTACCAACTTTACCAACAAGACCCATTAAATTTGGTGTAGCAATTAAAACATCAAAATTCATATTGCCTTTTTGAATTTCCTCGACCAAATCATCACCTCCTACTATATCCGCTCCAGCTGCTTGTGCTTCATCGGCTTTAGCATCTTTTGCGATGACAGCCACACGCACTTTTTTACCTGTCCCAGCAGGTAAAACAACAGAACCACGCACCATTTGATCGGCGTGTCTTGGATCAACATTAAGCTTTAAAGCAATTTCAACCGTTTCATCAAATTTAGCCGAAGCAAGAGTTTTCACCACATCAACAGCTTCATTTAAAACATAATTTTTTTCAGAATCAATCTTTTTTGTTAATTCTTGTAATCTTTTTGTAATTTTTGCCATTTATTTTCTCCGCATTTTAAAGTGCTACCGCTTCAATCCTAGCGGTAAGGATTCATCAATCTACAATTTCAACACCCATAGAGCGAGCCGAACCTGCAATAATTTTTGCCGCTTGGTCCCTATCTTTAGTGTTTAAATCTGCAAGTTTCTTATCAACAATTTCCAAAACTTGCGCACGAGTTAGCTTACCAACCTTATTTTTAAGAGGATTGTCCGCACCTTTACTAATCCCTACTGCTTTTTTAATTAAATCCGTAGCAGGAGGCTGTTTAGTAATAAAAGTAAAACTTTTATCTGCATAAACTGTGATAACAACAGGGATATTAAAACCTGCCATATCTTTCGTTCTTTCATTAAAAGCCTTACAAAATTCCATAATATTAACACCTTGCTGACCTAAAGCTGGACCAACAGGAGGTGATGGATTCGCTTTTGTAGCAGCGATTTGTAATTTAATTTCGCCTACGACTTTTTTAGCCATAATCAATACTCCTTTAAAAAATTTAAATAACTTTCTCAACTTGAGAATATAAAATTTCTACTGGTGTTGAACGCCCAAAAATAGAAACATTAAGTTTTAATAAGCCACGAACCATATCATATTCTTCCACTATGCCCGTAAAATTTGCAAAAGGACCCTCTGTAATTCTTACATTTTCGCCCTCTTCAAAAGAAATTTTAGGCTTAGGAGCAGCTTTATTATAAGCTTTTTCTAAGATTAAATTAATGTCTTTTTCGCTTAAAGGTGTAGGGTTTTTAGACTCACCTATAAAACGCCCTACCTTTGGTAAAGACTGAATACGATGCCAAAGCTCTGTGTCTAAATTAAGGTTTGCAAAAACATATCCAGAATATAAACTTCTTTCACTAATTTTTTCTTTACCATTTTTAAATTCAATCACATCTTCGGTTGGAACGACAATTTCTTTTAATCGCTCTTCAATTTTATT
>ERZ1034713.777-NODE-777-length-16830-cov-4.520537_pt1 | contig 16830 bp, 17 predicted proteins | sample MGYA00520692_ERZ1034713 | MGnify/ENA primary metagenome ERZ1034713 (study PRJEB33766, sample SAMN09781717) | gut metagenome | biome: gut microbiome | host: Homo sapiens | place: Madagascar | study: EMG produced TPA metagenomics assembly of the PRJNA485056 data set... | reverse complement strand
GTATCTTGGTACATATTCAAATATAACCCCCTTTCCCATTTCCCCTTTCCTCTTACTTTTTCATGAGTAAAAACTTAATACTAAAATGTAATAAGACTGATTATATGTTTCATGCTCATTTATCGTCTAATATAATTGGATCAAAATGGTTTATAACTGTTTTAATTACTGTTTCATTTTTACATCCTACATCTTCAGCAATTTGTCTAATCAATTGTTCATCAAAGTTATATTTTTGGATATATTCTTTACGTTTTAGCCATGATGGGTGTTCAAATGATATTTTTAAATTTCATTTTATAATTCATTCCCATTAATGCTAATGCACGATTGGAATTAACAAATTTCAATACTGCGCCATAATCGGCATGCACTTCGTTTATCTGTAATGAAAATTTTAAACTACAAAGTCCCTTGGTTAATATGTAAATATCTTTTTCTTTATGTGTCAATTCATGACCCAATGATAAAAGAAATGCTGTTCTCACTTCTTCGGTATTTTCTAACACCAATCGCGCAGCCCATTCTGGAGTAACTAATATTGGACTATTGAAGAATCCGGCATTTGCACCGAGTTTATCATAATCATTTGCTAAGTGCCATCTAAAATGAAGCTTATATCCATACGATTCTACTAATTTGCAATATTCGCTTAATATTTCAATATAATTTGATGGAACAATAATATTTTTCTTCTTTGCTTGTTTCTTAACATAATATCTAGTAAATAATGAAATCATAACTCTATTTCCTCACATTTAAAATTCTACACCTATTCATCATTCGCTTTAAAAGCGCAATTTATTCATCAGACATCTTCTCTTTAGCAAACCATTTATGCTACATCTCGAAGCATAACCAAATATCAATATTATTATCCCAACTCAAAATGTAATACCATAATACTTTACATCGAGACATACAATGCACTCTACATCCAGTTTCCCAATCTTTTACAATTGATATCATTCCTTTACTATAAAATTCACTTTTAGTTATATATGGAATGTAGTTAGAACCATGATCGATACCAATATGCTGTGATTGTTTAGTTTTATCAAATTTACGTCTACGCTTGTATCAAACCTTTCTGCATTTTGTAACACAAACAAAAAGAAAAGGACCACACTCATATTGAGTATGATCCTATAAGATTTACACCATCTATGAGATATATTTCATTATAAATTAAGAATCGCCACGCGTCAATTTTTGTACTTATCTCATTTAAAATTAATATATCTCATTTGAAATTACAAATTAAGATTTTACTTTATATTTAATACAAATGAACAAAACGCTCCTTTATCTCCTGCGTCCTGCCCTGATTCCAAAACTGTGTGCCAATATATCCGCAGGTACGCCTTGCAACAGACATTCTGCTCTGGTCTCGGTTTCCACAGTTCGGGCATTCCCAGACAAGTTTTCCATGCTCGTCCTCTACAATCTTGATTTCTCCGTCATACCCGCATGCCTCACAATAATCACTCTTGGTATTAAGCTCTGCATACATGATATTATCATAGATATACTGCATGATGGAAAGTACTGCCTCAATATTGTTCTGAAGATTCGGAACCTCCACATAGCTGATTGCTCCACCCGGAGAAAGTCTCTGGAACGGAGCCTCGAATTTCAGCTTGTCAAATGCATTGATCTTTTCCGTCACATGCACATGATAGCTGTTTGTGATGTAATTCTTATCCGTGACACCCGGAATGATGCCGAATCTTTTCTGCAGACATTTTGCAAACTTATATGTTGTGGATTCAAGCGGAGTCCCATAAACTGAATAGTCAATATTTTCCGCTTCTTTCCATTTTGCACATGCATCATTTAATCTCTGCATAACCTTCATTGCAAAATCGGTGCCCTTCGGATCTGTGTGAGATACGCCTTTCATGTATCTTGTACATTCACACAGCCCGGCATATCCAAGTGAAATCGTGGAATAGCCTCCATACAATAATTTGTCTATTGTCTCACCTTTTTTCAAACGAGCCAGTGCGCCATGCTGCCACAGTATCGGTGCCACATCAGAAGGGGTTCCAAGAAGTCTCTCATGTCTGATTCTCAGTGCTTTATGGCAAAGTTCCAGACGTTTATCAAGAATCTCCCAGAAATAATCTTCATCTCCTGCAGATGTACATGCAACATCCACAAGATTTAACGTGACAACTCCCTGATTGAAGCGGCCATAATATTTATGTTCTCCCTCTTTGTAATTAGTTGCATTTGCAATGTTTCCATTGGTTCTGTCTACCGTAAGGAATGACCGGCATCCCATGCAGCTATAAACATCGCCATTTTTTAACTGTTTCATGATCTTTTCAGAGATATAATCAGGGACCATTCTCTTTGCAGTACATTTGGCTGCAAGCTGCGTAAGATCCCAGTAACGGCTTCCTTCATGGATATTATCTTCTTCCAGAACATAGATAAGCTTTGGAAACGCCGGTGTAACCCAAACGCCCTGCTCATTCTTTACGCCCTGGATCCGCTGTCTGAACATTTCACGGATGATCTTTACCATATCTGCTTTGGTCTTTTCATCCCTGCACTCATTCAAGTACATGTATATTGTAACAAACGGTGCCTGTCCGTTCGTGGTCATGAGCGTGATAAGCTGATACTGTATCATCTGTACGCCACGTTTGATCTCTTCGTCTACCATATCTTCAACGATAGATGCAAGCTGGGCTTCTGTTGCTTTTACCCCGGCTTTTTTCATGGATTCTCTCTGTTTTTTCATGTACTTTTGTCTGGATATTTCCACAAATGGAGCCAGATGTGCAATAGACATTGTCTGTCCACCGTATTGCTGCGAAGCAATCTGAGCAATCGCCTGTGTTGCAATATTACATGCTGTAGCGAAGCTCTTTGGCTTGTCTATCATCGTTCCGCTTATAACGGTGCCGTTCTGGAGCATATCTTCCAGATTTACCAGACAGCAGTTATGCATGTGCTGTGCAAAATAATCTGCATCATGGAAATGGATAAGACCATCTTCATGAGCTTCCCAGATATCACCCGGAAGGAATACTCTTTTACATAAGTCTTTGCTTACCTCTCCTGCCATATAATCACGCTGTACACTATTGACGATAGGATTCTTGTTGGAATTTTCCTGCTTTACTTCCTCATTATTATGTTCGATAAGGGAAAGAATCTTATCATCTGTTGTATTATGCTGTCTCGCCAGTGCTCTTTTATAGCGGTATGTAATATAGGTCCTGGCTACATCAAATGCCCTGATCTGCATCAGTTCATTTTCAACCATATCCTGAATATCTTCAATATTCAGTGCATGTGGCGTTTCGTCCACTTTGCTTTTGATATGATCCGCAATTTCTCCAATCTGTTTTTTTGTGATTTTATTTCTTATCGTTGAATCATTTGCTTTAAATAAAGCAATTACTATTTTTTCTTCATCAAACAGATCTTCTGATCCGTTTCTTTTTATCACATATTTTGCACCTGCTTTTTTCTCTGCTTCAGGATTCTTCTTTATTATTATCATATTGCCACCTCTTTCTAAAATAAACAAAACCCCAGACATGCTTGTCTGAGGTTAATTTGTTTTTATTAATATCATTTTATTAATATGCTTATTTTATCATCCGAAAAGAATTATTGCAATAAACCATCAATATTCATTGTGGTTTAGTTTTCTAGTGATCTCTTTTGCCTGTATCACCAGATTGGCCTTTTTCGTTGCAACTTTCCCTATGATTACAGCAGCATCCTTTTGTCCGAATACATTTTCAAGTGCTTTTCTTATATTCTCGCTATCTGTATTATCAGAATAGATATTTACGATATTCTGTGCGATAATCCTCTCTGGGAACTCACCTGTTAACATCTCCTTTTTCAGACCAAGATATTCCAAGACATTCCTGTAATCTTCTTCTAATGTTTTATTTTTTATTATTTCATCATATTCTCTGTTTATTACAGATTGGTCTTTTTTGATATTCGTGGAATCACTTGTGGTATTTTTCTGCTCTTCCTGCTGTTCAGAAAGAATATATTTCTTTTCTGCTGTTTTTTCAGCAGCTTTCATTTTCTGCTGTTTTTCCGGCATTTTCTCTTTTACAGCCTATTCTTTTTGCACAGTTACATTTTGCAGTTTTTTCTGTTCGGAAACATCCATAAATCTGTCTTTCTTTTTCATATCTCCTGCCATTTGAAAAAATACCTCCGGAAGTTCCAACTGTGGATCTACGGTCACATATTCCACATTTTTGTCATTTCTTCCTACAATAAGTCCAAGCATGAGATATTTTTCTGCATCATTTTCTGCCTCTATATATTCAATCTGTGCGCTTACATTTTGCTGAATCCCTATGTGGAGCGTAACCGGTATATTATCTTCACGTTTATAAAAGATATATACTTTTTCTGATTCATCCAGATATTCCATTCCAAGCAGTCCATTTTCTGAAAGATAATTTATCTGTGTGATATAACATTTATGAAGTCCAGCCATATTTTTTAATTCCTTCCACCTGTGATTATATTACGCTTATTATATCACTTTTAAACATATCAGTAAAGTGGTGTTTGCATAACCAAATTGAACTCCTAGAAACTGTAACATCAAGTTGAACACAAACTAAAGCCCCAGAGCCGTAACTCCGAGGCTTTAGATATTGTAAATGTCAATCCCCTATCGTGATGATCTCATGTTCCTCATTATCAGTATCGACCTGATATCCCATTTCTCCTATCTTTGTATCCTTATAATGATAGATAGTCATGGTATATGTTCCCGCAGCAAGATAACTGTAGGTTGTCGTCAGTTCATGATTTTGGGTATCAACATCAAGCTCCTGCGATTCTCCGCTCTCATTCTCAACGATTCCCCAGACATCTCCTTCTCCTTCATACTGTGCATAAAACTGGATATTTTCATCATCTTCTCCAATATAAAAACTTTTTGTTTCCGTGGAAGAATCTGCAGTTGCAGCGGTTGACTCCGCTTTGATGTCTTTTACTATAAGATCCTTTGGCAGTACATTGATCGTCCATCTTCCTGCCATAACTTCTGCTAACTCTATGCTTGCAGTTCCATTCTGTGGAACAAGATTATAAGTTGTTCCATCCGGAGACACAAGAATGCATTTGATTTCATCATCTTCATATTCTTCTGTGTCGTATTCCATATTAAAAGCTACATTGGTAGTCTTTGTCTGCACTGATACCATATACTGTTGTGAATAAGCTGCTATCTTTTCTTCCTCTGTTTCATAAAAAGGCTCGTTCATATCCACCGTTTCAACATTTTCGGTATTTTTTTCAAACGCATAATACCTATACAGTCCGCTGCCATTCATCATATAATACCCTGATTTTGCATCCTCCGGCATCGGAATTGCAAGATATCCATTTTTTGTCGTTCCGGCTTTCTCAATCTGTGAAATCTCATAAGACTGATAAAAATGCACATCTGCACTCATGGTCGCCGTCATATACTTTGTACCGGAGTAAAAGCCTATATCATAAGTTCCGTTCTGGTCTAATCCTTTGATTGTTCCAGACGAATCAAGCATATCATCGGTAACAGGTTCATCATTGATTGTTGCCAATCTTATCTGCTTGGATGGTGCGTTGTATAATATATCATATGCCGAACAGTTTTCAACGATCTGTGACTGGATGTTATAATCAATATATCCGTCCGAACTCATGACACCGCCATACAGTCCAATCGAATATCCAATATCCTTAAACCGTTCCAGCGTTATATCTGTAAGCTGTGTATTTTCAGACTGATATGCAATTACTTCATTTTTATACAAAGTCGGGATCAGGCTGTCATCTTCCATTGTCCAGAATAATCTGCTGTCACTCTGCATCTGGGTTTTCGTTGTTGCCGTTCCATTCGGGCGATAGACCACGTTAAAATCGGCTCCTGTCTTGACATAATATTTATCATTTTCAAGTTCACGGTCACTTAAATTGACAATTTTATACGCATCTTCATCATTAACAAATATCTTGTCTGTACCGCATCCAGATAAAAGAATGGCAGAGCCTATCAAAATCCCTGCCATTAATGATCTTCTTTGTTTTTTATTTTTCATAAATAAATCAACCTTTTCTTATAATACTGCTGAATTTTGAGAGAAAATGCGGACAGCCTAAAGGTACTGTCCGTTGATGATCTTATACATAGTGCTCATGGAACAGTTATACTTATCACACATTTCATTATAGGAAGGTTTTGCATAAATGCCACGGTATCCGTGCTTCTCCCTTTCCTCTTTGTTATATTCCTTTCGGATCTGCTCAACCTGCTCCGGCGTAAAATGTTTCAACATGACATTTTTTCTTTTTTCTATATAAAGATTGTCAAATGCAACATTTGTCTCGTCTCCGTCTTTGTTTTTAATAACATCGCATTTTGTCAGTTTCTGCCCGCTGACAGCCTCATACACTACCCTTGACGCTTTTTTATTGTATCTCTTGCCATTTCTGAAAAGCGTAACGATGCCTCCTTTTAAGACAGGGCGCTTATTCATTAGGATATCATAAATGCTTCCATCTCTGGATACTTTATAAGCTCCATATTCATATAAGATTTCTTCTTTATTTTTATTATCTTTTAAATTATCCATCTATCATGCTACCTTTTCTTTTGTTATGTATATTATAGCATTTTTCAACATATAATGCAAAGAAATGATTCTTTCTCAAAATTCATTTATTTGGCTGTCGCAGAGCATTTATCCGTTCAACATATTGTATGTTGATTTTATTCTTAATTGCCTCTTTTCGCAGTATTTCGATTGCCTTTTCATGACTGTAAGCTTTTTTATAACAGCGATTGCTTATCAGCGCATCATACATGTCTGCAACAGTCACCACCTGCACATATAATGGAATCTCACTGGTTCCAAACGGATATCCAGAACCGTCAAGCTTTTCGTGATGCATCAACACGATCTGCTGTATTTCTTTATCAAACATATCTGCAATCATTTCAGCCCCGATAACGCAATGTTTGCGTATTAATTTCATTTCCGTATCTGTCAGCTTACCTTTTTTTTCAAGCACATTCTTTGCAATGGCAGCTTTTCCAACATCATGCACCAATGCCCCTGTTGTTATCTTTTTAAGTATATCCAAATCCTGTGTGTAGGAATCTGCAATCATGGCACTGTATATAGCAGTTGAAATGCTGTGCATATAAGTAACGTATGATAATTCTTTCTCTATCTTTAATATCTCTCTTACTTCTGGTATACAGCGGCATTCTCGTACTATATCCACCACCCAAAAACTTGTTGTCATAATTTGTTCCTATTTTTATGTCAGTAAATTTTTTAAGCTACTATTTTATGCATTACATTTCAATACACCGTTCCTTATATTTTCCTGCGCATACATATATTGGAACTGCTTAAAAATGATATAATATGGTTCCAATGCTGTCATGATTTCTTCTTTTGCCCCAGCAAGTTTTATATCTGCCACAGCACTGCTTTCAAAACAATCCGTAAAATCTGTGATCCGCAGGCTGTTTGTGGCTAATGACTGCAGAAATATCTTTTTTGATGTTTCATTTTCAAAAAAGATACCCTTGCTTATTTCATCTGTACACATTCCATTGACCGAGAATATGTTAAAAAATACCGTTTTGGCATCCCTTGACCAGTTCCTTTTTACTTCAGACATCAGCACATCCCCTGTGCGTATCCGGTATGTATCTCTTTCTCTCTTACTGTCCGCAGATTCACTGCATATCTTCTCGGTAATCTGCTTGGAACTTTCCTCTGGGTTGTATCCGTCTAAGATTGTATTTATTTTTTTATTTTTTCCGTCACTCATAAATGTTTCATGATCTGACAGGAAAAGATTTTTCAGCATATATTCTGTATCTGTATCATCAATGATACAGCCTCGTTTTGCACATTCTTCGCTTTTTGTACATATCTTCTCACAATACATATCATATAGTATTGTTTCATCTATATACGGTTTCAAGAATTTTGCCAGTGCTTCAGGACTCTTCGTGATCTGTTCAAATACCGTTTCCCCCATACTATTCTTCCCTCTTTCTATTATTTTACGCAATCCGCCGGGTTTGCTTTTCTTTCTGCACACTCAAACATAGTTCCGAGAAATCTCTTGTCCGTGACATCCGGGCAGTCCTGCTCATGATAATACAGCTTTCCGTCTGTTTCATCCTGCTCTACATAATATTTTTTTTCATCGGCCACATCAGATGCAATAAATGAATAAATGTTCGCATATACGCCCTGCGCATCTTTTTGTTTGCCCTGCATAAATGCTATTACATTTGGTTTATCCATAAGTTCCTGCGTATGGTCATTATCGCTTTCCGGAAGCACGATTGTATACTGCACTGATTCTTTGTTAAAGAAATCATTCTGTGCATTTATATAATAAGAAACCTGATCATTGATCTGCGAAATGATAGTTTCTGTTCTTTCAATTTCAAAGGTATCCTGGTCCGTCATGAACGAAAGATCCGATGGCTGCCCCATCTTTTCATATATTTCATCAAAACGTCCTTTGAGCTTTGTACTGTCTGTTTTAGACGTTACGGTAACATAATGGTCTAACCGGTACCGCACCATATAATTTCCATAGTTTTTGTTCCATGTGTTTTTAGATGTTAATATTTCTTTATACATCGTGGCGTTATCACGATTTTTATACCACTGTGTATACGATACATAATACCCGTCCCAGTCAACCAGAAACAGGCATGGCACATAGAACTTTGCGGATTCCATTGCAGCTTCTGAATGGAAATTATAACAATCATCAAAGGTTTTAAAAAATTCCTCTATTGCTGTTGTCCGGATTTCTTCCGTTCCAAATACTTCAGATGCTTTCTGGTCAACAGCAGCCATTGCAGAATTGCAGGAAGATAATACATTTGTTCTTGATATTACATTTTCCTGCTGTGTCATGGTCGTTAATTCTATCTTGTATTTATATGGGAGGAAGAAGGCAGCCGTAACCATTAATGCGATCAATACCCAATGCTCTATTTTCACTATTCTGCCTCCTCTTCTAGTTTGTTGTTGTTCCTACGGTGCCGCCATAATTAACGATAAGCTGTTTTGTTGCATGTACCCCAATGAAACTCATGATCTTTTCACTCGTACTTTGTGAGGTCTTGTTAACAGTTACATATATTCGGTCTCCGGTTTTCATTTTATATGGTGCTGGTTCATTGGCATCCAGATACATTTGATTTAAGACCTGTTCTGTACCTGTCTTGGAATAATCCAATTCCACATTCCCGTTTTCCCTGCTAAATGCCATTTTTGATGCATGTTCTATTTTTATGTTGTAATGCCCCATCCCATAGACTTTTTGCGAATACATTTCAAGTTTTACAGGTGTGATCTGACCTGTACTCATACATTCATCTGCAAAATCCGTGGTCAGCGAATATATGTATGTTTCCTTTGTGCTGTCAAGCAGTGAAAGGAACTGATAAGGTATGATTATAAACAATACAAAAATCGAAACAACATATGTAATAAGTTTTCCTACTGAGCTACCCATAAATCCTCCACTGTCCTGTTAATTTTGTTTAAAGATTACTGCATTTATTGTTCCATCCGGAGCAAAATCATAATGTCTTACATATTCTGAATTGATGTCTACATAATTGCGTGTTGCAACTGACACATCTACCTCTTTTATATATTCCATAAAATATTTTCCATCTATTGTAAGCGCACTTAAGTTGATCTGGTTTCCTCCGTATGGAATCAATATGACAGGCACATCGTTTTCCATTTCCTGCAGGTCTGCAACAAGTTGGCATCCGCTTATTACGCCATCATACTTCAATGAACCGTTTTCCAGATACCCATCGTATGGCTCTTCTATCAAGGTCTGGTCTATATTGTTTTTTGCTTCAATTTCCTTAATTACCTGATTATTTCCATCCATTCCACTTTTGGTTAAATTAATAATGACAGTAACTGCAAAAAGAAACAAAAGCACATCAAATACCAGATAAACCAGCCCTGAAATATTGCTTTCTTCATCCATAAACACTTGTCCTTTCCTGTTATTTATCCGGGTATGGTCTTATTGACCATACCCATCATATTACTGCTGTGTAAAGATAATACCTGTAATGGTGCTGTTTGCATCACGGTTCAACGTACATTCAAATTTTCCATTCGGATTAATGTATGTGGCATCTCCTTTTTTCTTTGCTGCCGAAATTGCAGTGTTATTTGCTTCGGCATCCGTGGCTGCTCCAGACATGTCAATTGATGAATAATTGTAAATTTTATTGGAACCAGAAGACGTTATTACCTGTATAGCAATTTCAGAGTTTGCATTTGTTGTCAAGAACGAGACCACTTCATTTCCAAGAATTGTTCTGCCTTCATATTCCGTATACTTACTTTCCATCAGTGTTGTATTAAAAGAAGAAAGCTCACTCTGTGCGGAATCTGCTGTTGATCTACCTGTCCTAAAAATTGCAAATACAATTCCTATAAGAAGTAATGTCAATACTAAACCTGCTACCAATTTAATTACATCCCTAACATTTCCTGTCATAATTTTTTCCTTTCTTTTTACATAATACTGTTAAACTCAGCGTACATGTTCATTGCATACAATGACATCGGCACGATCATATATAGGATGATTGTTGCAAACACTGGCACATAAGATGCCATTCTTGCTTTAGCTGCTTTTTCATCCAAGCTTTCAGTCATTTCCATTTCTTTTTTATATTCTCTTTCCTGCTTAACTTCATCAAATGCATCTATCACTCCCACTTTGTCGATTGCCTTTAGATTATCAACAAAATTTGAAAATGGCTGATACTGTACAAGTGTCTGCATATCAGAAAGTGCTCTTTCCTGTCCACTGTTAAGATTCATCCTACATGTTGCAATTTCTTCTTTAAAACAGTATGAAAATCTTTCCAGCCATTCAAGAATGACCTCTAGGTTAATCCCATCCATATACATGAGTATGAGGATAAGTGACTGAAATTGAAGTACTTCTTCCTGTTTTCTCATGTCAATCACTGGATGTTTGAACTTAAGCATCCAGACAGGTATCATGTAACCGACTGCTCCAAGTGCAAGTGCAATCAGCATATAAAACCATTTAAAATAAGTATTATAATAATCTGCCAGCCTTGACTCGATAAGATCTGCCACCTGCTCTGCATATGTCTGTTTCAATCCAGTTTCCTTCATAATTTTTAATACAAGGTCTTCTTTCTGGATATCATCCCTTTTTGTCATTGCCGTGTAATCTTTTGCAATACCCCTCATGTTTTCTCTGTATTCCTCGTTTGGTACCGTGGAAGTTGTGAACGCTTCTGAAAAGTCATTTAGGTCGCTCATTTTCTGTGAAATTCCTGAGAAAAAGAGAATCAATATAGTTGCGGTAAATGCTGTAACTGCAAATGTTACCCTTTTTAACAAAAATGCTTTTGGGCCGGTGTGATCTCCCATACCTTTCATCTCGTTATTGTAATGGTTATAAGTCGAGAATTTCTTACGGATAACCTTGCTTAAGATTTCCGAGATGACTGGAATTTCTGCTGCTTTTGCAAAAATGTCGTTATCTTTTTCTATTTCCCTTTCCTTATCACGGAGTGAAATGATCAGTGTATGTGCAATAAAGGAAAGAACAAATATTGCTATCATTGAAACAATGCCATAAATTCCTGTATAGAAGTTCTTTACTTCCTCCATGTTTGTGACCACCCATGTCTCTATAGGTTTGATTGCCACGACAGGAAATAGTGAAATCCACGATAATCCCATAAACGCATACTTGCTTTTCTTTTTCATTAAAAGCTCGTCGGATACGTCTTGCTTTAATTGTTCCAGTCCATTTAAAAACTTGCTTTTTCCGTCAACAAGTCCATCTCCAGATTCCTGTATAGACGAACAGATTGCCAGAAATGTCAGCATCATTTTATCTGGACAGGAATCAATGTACTTGTCTGTTTCGTATTTCATATTCGAAGATGTGATGATATCATAGATTGTCTGCATGTGCAGTCCTATTTCGTAAGGAACCTCATCAATGCATCTTAGAATAGACTGATCTACCATTTTACATTCATGATAATGATGTCTTACTTTCTGCAGTGCATCCTGAAACTGTTCCAATATCACAAATTCGAGACTATTTATGGAATTTGTTACAATCTCGGTAATAACTACATAGGAAATAAGTATTCCGGCACATATATAAAAAATATTTCCCTTACTAAGCACCAGTGTCAATGCTACTGCTATGATTCCTCCAAGTGTTCCTTTTGCAAGGATACGTGAAGTCATGAGGTTGATTGAATATCCATCTGCAGGATACATCAATGATACCTTCGACCGGATCTTTACAAAATACCTCTTTAAAAAAGGTGTATTCTTATAAAGATGATAAACCCACATAAGGTTATTCGTCTTTTTTCTGACTTTCTGTTTTGATACAGTATCCTCTTTTTTATTTTTAATTATCTGATGCAGTAATTTAATTACCGTAAAAGCACATATCACCAGAGCTGCTATTGCTATGGCTAATAAGATAATACTGTTTCTGCCCATGCCTTCACCTCCGGTGTAATCGTTCCATGCGATACGAGATCGCACATTTCAAGATCATGCAAAAATTCTGTTTCCTCTGCTTTTGTAAGCTTGGTCATGATCTCTGTTTTCATATTTTCGCTGAATCCGTTTACTAAAACGAATTTTCCTATTTCAAAACCATATTCATTGTATAACTGTTTTCCATCTGCATCTGTCACTGGCTCCCAGCGAAGGATATCTTTGACTTCGAAAAGTTCCGGATCTGTTATCCTTCTCATATATTCCGGTGCATCCAAAAGTGCTTTAATCTCTGCATCCTCTTTGCGGCTCTCACAATATGTCTCTTTCATAGAAGAAGAAGGATATTCTCTGTCTTTGATAGGAATGATCTCAGTGATTCTTTCAATGTGTCTGTTACCTTTTACATTGACCAAATGACAGTCGATATTGACCACATCAGCTACCATTTCAATCGCATCTTTTTTATCCTTATACATACCCAGTTCCAACAGGTTATTTGCAAGAGCATGTACAAGTGCTTTTGCTGTTTTGGCATGATGTGTTCCAAGAGAGAACAACGAAGCTACCGTTGATGTCTGGATGAAGTGTGACGTCTGGATTGCTTCTGCAATCTCTCCGATGATATTTACATCACCATTGGATTTTTTCTGGAAGTTCAAACCTTCCTGTGCTGTTACCGATCCAGTTTCCTGAAAGGCAACAATATTTCTGTCTGGATAGGTATATCTAAGGTTTAATTCTGACTGAATTTCCTGTATACGCAGGGAAAATTCATGTGGAATGAACCGGATGGTGGATTTTAAGAACGTTGTTTTACCAGTACCCTGTGCACCAGTGATAAGCGTATTTCTCTGTCCTTTGATGATCCATTTGATATATGTAATCGGGATCACATTGTTTCCATCTGAAATAAGCGCTGCAGGCTTCACTGATTCTGCTGAATCAAATTTACGGATTGAAAAATAATAAGAATCAGCAAATGGCGGTCTGCAGACAGTAACCCTTGCACCATTTATCATAGTTCCAATAATCTTTGGAGTATTTCTGCTCAATACATGCTGTGCCTGATATCTGTAAATGTTATTTACAACACGTTCTAATTCTTCCTGCGTCTCAAAAGAACAGCATTCAAACTGCATTTTTATACCACGATATGTGATCCATATCGCTTCATAAGAAAACGGAATATTTTTCTGCTCCGTTTTTGCTTTAAAGCTTCCACCCGGAGCACCGGATGCGCCACCTTCGATATTATCAACAGAAGTTTCGTTCAGCATGTCTACAGCACCAAGACCTACATATTTTTCAAAAATCTTCTGTGCAAGGATCTCAATCTTATCATTAAAGTCAAGCTCTACATGTCCAAGTTTTTCGGACATTTTCTCTGGATCTGTCTCAAAGAAAAGTGCTTTATAAATGTAACGCATGATTTCACTGGTTACTTTATATTTGCTCTCTCCATTTTCAATGACTGGCTTTGTAAGATCCCATTCTTCCATCATCTCGTGAAAGCCTCTTGTGCCAAATTTCTTATTGTAACAATACAAGACTATTTCAAACAGATCATTGCCTTTTAATTTTTCCGGAGAGTCAAAAGGAATGATGGAATTGATGCTTTTGTTATCAATTTCATATTTTTCATTCATAAGCAGCTCTTTTATGTTGTTCTTTACAGTACGCTTTGCTGCTTCATCCCCATATCCAGCATTTGTCATAGCCTGTCTCAACGATGTACGTCTGCGCTCCTTTCGGATCATCTCAGCCTGCGTCATGTTATCATCATTGATATTTTTCTTTAATGTTCTTGAAAATGCCTGCGCTGTCTCTCTGATCAGAAATTTTAGATCAATCTCTCCGGAATCAATTTCCTCAATGATCTCATCCTCTGTATCAATGTTGTGCCATACTCTGTAAGCGACATAGACAATCGCAATAATTATCAGAACAATTAACAGATAATTTAATGCCATTAATCATTTCCTCCGTTAGTCGTTACGCTTTGTTCCGCATTCAGGGCAGAACTTACCTTTTGATTCTGTCCCACATACCGGACACTGCCAATATTCGGATCTTGGTTTCTTTTCACCACATTCCATACAGAACTTACCCGAATTTTCAGTACCACATGATTTGCAGATCCAGATTTTTTTCGTACCAGCATCTTTCTTTTCCGGTTCAGCTTTTTCTTCTTCAATTTCCGGAGCTGTCTCTTTTTCAACTTCCCCGTCATTTCGCTCCTCAAACATGGATTTCATTTCTGATACGGCTGCCTGCATATCCGCAGTTTCTGTCTTTTGGTCTGCTTCCTGATTATCTTCCAAATCGGTATCTTCTAAATCATCAGATTCAGGTTTTGCAGATTTCTTCTTTTTGCCAAATCCAAAGAGCGACTTCTTCTCCTGTTTCATTTCTTTTTTTACATCATTGACCTTTGGCTGTTCGATTGTGATCGTCACAGGCTGCTGGATCAAGTCATTATTACCGGGCTGAAATGTATCTTCAATATCAAGTCTTTCTGTAGGTTCGTCTGAATGATCGTCAAAGGAATCCTGCGTATCTTCCATTAAATCAGAAAGCTCAAAGCTCATTTGATCATCTTCTTCCGGTGCATCCATGGATTTTAAATAAGCTGGCTCTGTTGTTTCTGCCTTTTCCCAGTCGCTGGATACTTCATAATCCCTATAATTAAAGTCCATAAGATAGGCTACGATATTTTTCACATCCTCCGACCACATGAAATTTACATCTTCTGGTGGAAGGTCTCTGTTTTTAAGTACAAAACCTAATACCCTTCCGGCATTTGTGGCATCCCTAAATTCCGTATTATGGGAAATTTTCATGACACGCTGCTTTTTATTGCTCTTTTCAAACATATTTTTTACGGATTTTAACGAAAAATAGGAAGATGTTTCAAAATCTGTCACAACATAAAGAATATCTTTTCCATACACAGATGCTTTATTTGTATGTCCCTGTGTCAGGCAGTAAACGCTCTTATCAATGCACGAAAGTTCATTTATTACTTTTACTGCCTCCGTATTATTGGATGGGCATAAAATAAAGATATTTTCATAAACATCCTTTGCATTGCTGATCAAGTTACTGATCTGTTCTGATTTCATCTCGATCATGGATGAAAAGTTATTACTTTTTGTGACAGTTGCAATATCAAGCATGTTTTCCATTCTCAATACCGGTGTACACATGCTGTCAAAATCCGCTTTCATGAGTTTGGAAGCATCCACTGTTCTTAACAGTGCATCAATACCATCATCAGAAAATTCCAGTTCATCTGTTTTAAATGTAGTACGGCTGTTCAGATTGACCATCATTGCTTCAACCGTATCTATATCCTTATCAATTAGCTGTACAACAAGCGTTTTTGCACTTCTGGTCATTGCTGCCATAGCTGCAACAGCAGTTACGGTTGATACCGCACCATTTTTTTTGCCGTTGTATCCTTGAAATGTTACAATCATTCTCCCATTCTCCTATCTCATTAATTTTTTCAGCATTTTTGCATTCGTGCTATAAATAACTGTTGCAAGTGTCTCGATTACCTCATACATCTGGGCGCTTACTGCCGCAGATGCTCTCATATTATGTGTCAGACACACATATGCGCTGTAATCTTTGATGTCAACTTCCATTTCCATGCAGTTCGGTGTATTGACATTTAATAAGGTAGAAAGTGTTTTTGCTGTAATCTTTCGGTTTACTTTGTCACGTTCGATCACATATGTGTTTTCCGGCAATACTACGCCGTTTTCTTTCAACTCATCCAGATATGTACGGATCTGCTTGATTTCTGTATTTTCACATCCCGGTGCAAGAATCTGAATGTCTCTCTTTCCATCATATCTAGGATCAATTCCTTCATATAAATATACACAGTCAAATTCCTGTGCCTTATTTCCTAATTTATAATCTTTGCAGATTGTAAGATTTCCAAGTACCTGCATGTCCCCGCCGTCATTTTTTTCAAAAAGAGAAAACATGTCATGTGTCATGCTGTTATCAATAACGAGAATCCTTTTTCCTGCATTGACACCAATCTTTACCAAATTGTAGATGATATCACATCTTTCTTTACCTATATATGAAATGATCATATTATTCAGGCAGAACGTCTCGCACTTTCGAGGTCACTGCCGTTCTCCTTTCTATTTAATTCCCGGAGGGGGATTCCTCCGGGCCATAGCTGAAATTTACTTATTAATTTGTACTTTCAGAATCTGTTGTTTCA
>ERZ1034713.774-NODE-774-length-16834-cov-10.559569_pt1 | contig 16834 bp, 11 predicted proteins | sample MGYA00520692_ERZ1034713 | MGnify/ENA primary metagenome ERZ1034713 (study PRJEB33766, sample SAMN09781717) | gut metagenome | biome: gut microbiome | host: Homo sapiens | place: Madagascar | study: EMG produced TPA metagenomics assembly of the PRJNA485056 data... | reverse complement strand
TTTTGAGGAAATGCTTTATAAAAAAGGGTGCGTCACAGACTTATGACACACCCTCTTATTTTCTATTTGGAAAAGCATAGGATACTCAGAGAAGATGTTTTGTTCTTTTAGTCTTTTCTCCATTATTTTTTTGCATATAAACTTTATGAATATCCATTTGCGGTCGTATTAGGCAAAAACTCTCTCAAAAAGTTGGTGTTTTGGGATGTTCTTCGTAATTTTGCATCTATTAGCTGAATTTGCGTAACTCAAATGTGAACCTAAATGATTAAATAGTATGTTATTTAAGTCAAACAGAATAAGTACTGCTGATTTTTCTTTCTTGAGAAATGTAGTGAGAATATTGCCTGCAAAGTGGAAATATTTGCATAGGCAGATTAATACCAATTGTATAGTTGGTAAAAGTAGAAGCCAACATATGGAAAATGGATATTTTACATTGATATTGGATAGGGCAAGTAATGATACTTCCAATTATAACCTACCAGAACTTATTACGTTGTCAGGCATATTGGTATGGGACAAAAAGAAGCAAGATTATTCAGAGGTGCAACTTGATATATCTTTTGGTTCTCTTATAGGCTTTTATGTTAAATCAAAGTATGAGAATTTAGACTGGGCAAAGGTCGATTTAAGCCAATTCTTAGAAAATGATTATGGTAAGAATATAGATGAAAGCCGAGTTGTTGTAGATAAAAATCTTGGTGATTTGAACTCAAAAGATAGAAATAAGTTGGATTTAGGAGATGTCTTTTCCGTAGAAGTGAATGAGCAAATATATTATACGATAAAATCTATAGGCGATGGAGACTACGTGGCTATAGATAAAAATGGTGGAGTTTTCTTTTTAAAGCATGATCCTTTATCAGTAAAGAAAATAGCAAAAAACGTGGATGAATATTTAAAAAATGTTTTGTGATGGTCTTGTCGGACAATGGAAAGACAAGCCGCTATACCTACAATGCATCGGGCGAGCGTATTGTCAAGAGCCATGGCAATATGGAGGGAGTATATGTAAATGGTGCGCCTCAGCGTATCGCCTTCCATGAGACGGATGACTTCACGCTATATCCGGCGAACATCCTAACCGTGAGCCGGAATCGCTTCACCAAGCATTACTTCATAGGCAGTCAGCGCATCGCCTCCAGGATAGGAGTGGGCAGATTCAATAACGTCTATGGCATCAATGGAAGTCGTGTCACTGCCGGCCTGAAGGATTATGTGGCGAGGATGAGCCAGATAGAGGCGCAGAAGGAGGAGTATTACAAGAGCCTTGGCATAGCCCCTGGTGTTCCAACAATGAAGGGCAGTTATGGAGATCCTGAGAACACAGGTGTCGGATATAATTCCATCCTGACGGAATTGGGCAAGCACGATGTTCCTGAGAATTGGATACAATTGCCAAAGAACGATGGAAAGTGCAACTCTACAGGGAGTGGCGCAAATGCTACTCCTGGGGGTCCTGTTGCTTGGGAAGCCCCGAGCAATCCAGAGAATGCCCAACCTGGTTATGGCTATGTCGCAGGTGATACCACAGAATTGGAGGAGACCTTTTATTATCATAGTGACCACCTTGGCTCAACAAGCTATGTTACCGATGAGGATGGTAACATCACGCAGTATGAAGCCTATCTTCCTTATGGTGAGTTGTTGGTCGATGAGCACTCGTCTTCAGAGTCAATGCCGTACAAGTTTAATGGCAAGCAACTTGATGACGAGACGGGACTTTATTACTATGGTGCAAGGTATATGAATCCTGTGGCTAGCATTTGGTATGGGGTGGATCCTTTGGCTGAAAAATATCAAAGTATGGGAGGAATGGTTTATTGTGAAAGCAATCCTATAAAGTACATTGATCCAAATGGTATGATAAAAAGACCATATTTTGGTCAAGAAGAAAGGTTAAAATCGCCGATTTTATATAGAAATTATCTTCATTTTAAAGATAATCCAACAGTATTAAATCTGTTTGCACATGGAAGTTTTAATGGCTTTTCATATAAAGGGAAGACATCTGGTTCTACTGGTGAAAAATCCGTAAAATTCTTTTATGATATGATACAAAAAGATAAAGGTTTGAAAGAAAGTTATTCAAAAAGTAAAATAATCGTCCTTCATATGTGTTCCACTGCTAAATTTGCAGAAAAGATTTCTAGGGATCCAAAATTTAAAGATGCTTTGATTATTGCTCCAAGTGGAGATTTGGCGGTTTCTGAAAAAACGCCGAAAGTGAATGATAAACTTATAAAATCAAAAGCAGAATATTCATATAGAATTATTGGAGCTACTAATAAAAAAGCACATGGTGTTTGGAAAGCTTATAGGAATGGGCGTGTTGTAGCAAACTATAAAGATAGTTCTAAACCAGGATCTATTGGATTCAATTTTTTTAATACTAAGGGAAAAAATGGGAAAAAATAATATAATCAAATTTCTTGTTAATATAATAATTTTAGTTATCATATTGATTTCATTTGATAATTGCGCAAAAAGAAATGCGAGGGAGGATAAAATAGATTCTTCTCTGATACAATTGAAGACTTTAGGTATATTCTACTGCAATCCGATTAAAACGGCTGAGTATTTGAAGGTGAAAATCTGCCTTAGACAATTAGATACGTTTGCCAATGATGCAGAATTGGTGCGTTTGTCTAAAGACGATAAATCTCCGATTATCAGACTATATGCTTTCCAAGTATTGCTAAATCGCAATTATCAGAAAGCTGAATCTATTGCATTTCGTGAGTTGACTGATACCATTAGCGTTCCTATTAGCTATGTTTCCTTTTATGAAAGAATTGGGGAGGACAATATTTCAAATTTGAGGATTAACTTGTTGGCAAAGTACTGCAAGAAACATAGAATTAGTACAAACAAGCTAGATAGAGTATTGCTGCGTAGCTTGGGTTTAAAGAACATTGACTATTATAAACAGCTATTTTTGAGAATTCCACCAAGTGAAAGGTATTATTATCTCGTAAAGAGGCATTATGTTGTAGATAAAAATCCTTATGCCTTGGTTTTGCTTGCAAAATACCATAAGCCATCTGATAGAGTTTTGGTTAATGAAGCCCTTAAAACATTCGAAAAGATAGAAGAAGCTTGTCGAAATATAGCAGATGTGTCATATAAACCAGTACTTCCTGACGAGGATTTGTTTCCAATGTCTTTATTAGCTGTGTCTTATTGGCCAGATGAATCTTTTCGAAAAACATTAGAAGATATAAGTAAACTATATTTATACAAAGCAGATGATTTTTCGCCAACTCTCGATTATTTATATCAAGCTTTGATGGCTTATAATGACGAATGGTCTTATCGCATAATAAAAGATAGCTTTAATTATCAGAAGAGAAGTATGAATGAAATGGATTTATACGATTATAAAGAATCATTCAAAAATGCGTATTTGAAGAGACCTTTGCCCAAATATAGATCTTTCTTGTATGGTTCCAAATAAGAGGGTGTGTCATAAGCCATGATACACCCTTTTTCTATCTGTATTTTCCTACAATAAATGTTAAGACATGCCCTTCTCGATGACACTCCCATTTTCTACAAATACTCTTATAATTTCCCTTCTCTGCCTGGGTATTTTTTTCTCCCTGCCCACGCAAGAATTTTTCCGTGGGCAGGGAAAAATAAAAGTGGGTACAGGGGCGGAAATTATGAAACCTGAATCCTTGAAAATTATAGACGGATGAAGAAGCGCTTTTTAAGTCACTTAATGAAGCGCTTTTTAGTCACTTAACGAAGCGCTTTATTAGCACTTAACGAAGCGCTTCATTAACACCTAACGATGCGCTTCATTAGACCTTAATAAAGCGCTTTGTTAGATCTCAATAAACTTAGACCTTAACAAAGCGCTTCGTTAGAGCTTATAAATGCGTTTCTTTTGAGGAAATGCTTTATAAAAAAGGGTGCGTCACAGACTTATGACACACCCTCTTATTACTTTTCTACTTTGTAGCCGGCATTGCGGAGCAACTGGAGAAGACCATTCTCACCACCTAAATTGGCGGCATCAACAACAAAGAATGTAGGCTTCTCTGCCATCACAGTCTGCACCTTTGCAGCCCAAGCCTCAAGAGTTGCCTGAGAAACATGAGCGCCAGTAGCCTTGGCTGCAGCATCTACGTCCTGTGCCTTGAAAGCACCTACAGCTTTATTCAACTTGGCCAACTCTGTAGGCTCATTCTCAAGAAACTCTACCAAGCGAGCCACTTGCTGCTTCAGGTCACTCTTATAGGTAGCATTGATATAAGCATCCACATCACTTAAACCGCCTACAGTCTCATTGTTTGCCTTTGCCTGTGCTTCAAAATACTGGTCGAAAGTATGAGTAGGATCATACATACCCATGTGGTTGGCCACAAAGAGCAACTGCTCCATATCTTCCATCAAGGCAGCAGGAGTCAGGTTACCATACTTTTTCTGCACATAGGAACTACGGAAATCCACCTCCATGTATTTCTTGAGGAAAGCATTAAGTTTTGTCTGCTGAGCCGGAGTGAGCAAACTGAGAAGAGTCTTGCCGTCAGCCAGTTTCTTAGCGTCATTAATGGACTCACGATAAGCCGCCTTGTTTACCTCAAAATACATCTGATCGGTATTAGTAAGTGCTTCCTTCAACTCACCACTCAGACTAACAACACCCATAGGATTCATGAGTCGGTTGGAAGCCATGATATAGGAAGGCTTCTGGTCGGTACTATCTTTACTAATCTTGTAAAGAAGCTGTGCCTGTACACTCACCATGCTTACACTTATCAGCATAAGCGCCAAAACAATTCGCTTCATCGAATTGAAATTCATCTTCTTGAAATTCATTTACTTTTAAATTAAAACATTAAACTTATCTTTCACTAAACTCTCTATTTTGTGGACAAAGGTACAAAAAAATCCCGATACAACAACAATTGTATCGGGATTTTATATATTTATGTGACATTTTTCTTGTTACTTAGCCTCACCAGCCTTTGTAGCATGCATGATAACCTCTACGTGGTTGCCATCCTTCATCACTACATTCTTGAGGAAATCGCTCACTGCCTTTGCATCTACAGAGCTTACCTCCTTCTTGTAGTTGGTATGAGTATCAATACCATGAAGCAGATACTCAGAAATAACACCCATCCAGTAGCCATTCTGCTTGCAGCTTACATCAGCCTGCTTCAGAAGGATTTCCTTCACTTTCTGGAGGTCATCCAGATTAGGCTGCTCCATCGCATCCTTCAAACCAGAATAGAAGTAAGGAATAGCATCCTTAGACTTGTCTGGGTTCATCATTGCATTACCAGTAACACCTACACGCATGGTCTTACCATCAAGTTTTACACTTTCCATAGCATCAGCACCAGCATAATAAGCAGCGCTCAACTTTTCACGGATATTACGGTTGTAATCCATATTGATAACGCGAGCTGCAATATCAGCAAGTACTGAGTTGCGCAATGTATAAGGAGCCTCTGAGCACCAGATCTCAACAGCTACATCCTGTGGATTCTCCATTGCCTTGGTGAACTTGTTGATAACTTCACCCTTCACTGGCAATGTCTCTACGTTCTTGAACTTCTTTCCGTTGTTTGGCAAAGAAGCGATATACTGCTCGATAAGAGGAAGAATCTTAGCCTCATCGAAGTTGCCGACAAAGAAGAAGGTATAATCCTTCGCATTACCGAAAAGCTGCTTACCAAGTTCAAGTGCGCGGTCGTAGTTTACACTCTTCACCTCATCCACTGTCATTGTGCGGAATACTGGATTACCAGGATAGAGCGTGCTGGTCAATGAATCCTGGAATACAGCCTGAGGATTGTTGCTACGATTAGCGAGTGCTGTTACCTGATTGTTGATCAGGTTGTTGACAGCCTTCTCGTCCTTAGTCAGATTGGTGAGTTTCAAATAGATGAGCTGCATCAAAGTCTCCAAATCCTTTGGAGTTGAGCCACCACCCAAACCATGACGGTATTTTGAAACACTGAATCCGCAAGAAGCAATCTTACCAGCCAATACCTTCTCAAGGTCATTATTGGTAAAGCCACGCAAACCACTTGAGTTCATCAAGGCACCCATCATCTTCACCTCGTTGAGATCCTTTGTTCCGAAAACAGAAGTACCACCATCGGCAGTGGCAGCAAACTGTACCTCGTCGTTCTTGAAGTCAGTCTTCTTGAGCACAACCTTGGCACCATTAGAGAGGGTAAGCATCTTGTAACCGAAGAGCTTATTCTCTGTAGTCTTCTTGATCTTACCAGCCTTAGGAAGCTCTGCCATCAATGGTTCCTGCTTTACATTATCTACGTAAGCTTCGAGCTTTTCACCACGCACCTGCTTTACGACATCTGCCAACTGCTGCTTGGTTGGATAAACAGCACCCTCAGCATCGCGCATCATCAGAAGTGTTACGAAATTGGTATCAGTCTCGCAAATCAACTCCTTGGCATAAGCATTGATAGCCTCTAAAGGAATACTTGGAACCATGGTCTTATAGATCTGATGTTCAACCTCAACAGAAGGGATTGGTTCATTAGAGATGAAATGATCGACATACTGAGAAGTAAACTGCTCATTCTTCATCTTATCACGGTTAGAATACATCTTATCCAAACCGCTCATGAAATCCTCTTTATAGCGAACGTACTCAGTAGCCGTGAAACCGAAGTCCTTAGCACGCTTAGCCTCACGGAGAACAGCTGCATAAGCCTCAAGCATCTTGCCAGGCTTGGCAACTGCAGTAAGACTGAAAGCATCCTTTGTGCGGGAAACCAAGTAGCTGCCATTATCACAACCAGCCTGGAGATATGGACAGTCAGCCTCCAATGACTTTTCGCCCAAACGAGAGCTAAGCATGCTGGTAATTGCACTCTGAACATAAGAAGTAGCGAAGTAATTGAGACTACCCTTCAAAGAGTCAGGTGTAGCATCGTGCTTCATGCTGATCATAGCCACATCGTAGTTCTGCTCCTTGTCCTTGTCAACTACATAGATAGCTGTATCATTGTCAGGAACCAACTCAGGGATCACCTTTGCTGCATTAGCAGGAACCTTGATGCCGCTGAAGAGCTTCTTGATCTGTGCCTCAATGTGATCAACATCCACATCACCTACAACGATGACAGCCTGGTTGTCTGGACGATACCATTTGCGATAGTAAGCACGGAGGGTTTCAGGATCGCAACCATCAATGATGCTCATCAGACCGATTGGCATACGATAACCATACTTGCTGCCAGGATAAAGTGCAGGAAGTGAACGCTCCATGATACGCTGCTGACCTACCATACGCATACGGTACTCATTGTGTACAACGTCACGCTCATTGTCGATAGCCTCTTGGGTAAGAGAGATACCATTGCTCCAATCCTTGAGGATGAGCATACAAGAATCTACGGCTGTAGTACGAGTAGTTGGTACGTCGGTAAAATAATAAACGGTCTTGTCGATACTTGTGTAAGCATTCAAATTCTTACCATACTCCACACCAATGCTCTGAAGATAGTTCTGAAGGCTATTGCCCTGGAAATGCTCAGAACCATTGAAAGCCAAGTGCTCCAAGAGGTGAGCCAAACCACGCTGGTCGTCGTTCTCATTAATAGAACCAACCTTCTGTGCAATGTAGAAACTTGCTACATGCTCAGGGAAATTGTTGTGACGAATGTAGTAGGTAAGGCCGTTGTCAAGGTGACCGATTCTCACGTCCTTGTCAACAGGAACCTGAGGCATCTGCTGTGCCACCATTGAGCCTGTAGCCAGCAGCATCACTGCCGCTACAAAAAACTGCTTTAATCTCATGTTTTATTATAATAATGTTGTTAGAATTATTACTTACATTTTATTATTTAATCTATACACATATATTATAGGAAAATGGATATTTTCTGAATATACATTTATATGATAAAACGAAATCCCCACGCCTTTGGGTAGCTTTCAGAATGCAAAAATAACATAATTAAAGGGAGAAAACAAATATTTTGTAGCTTTTTCACTCTTTACCCCTCATTTTCACGCTTTTATCGCTATTTTCACACTTTTGCCTGAAAAATCATGCACTAACTCAAAGAACCGGAAGTCCGTTATCCACGCACCTGAAAGCTCTTCATCCAAGAACCGCGGAAAAGGCGTATGAGGAAGAGAACTCCACGGAAAGTAAGTTCCGTAGCCATCGCAATCCACACACCTTCCAACCCATAGCTCTTGGATAAGCCGTAGGCAAGAGTGAGTCGCACGAGCCACATGGTACCGAGATTGATGGCAGCAGGCTTGAATGTATCACCTGCTCCCACACAGACACAATAGGTCACGATGCTCGCAGCAAAGAACGGTTCGGCAAATGCTTCGATACGCAGACAGGTAGTACCCAACTGGCGGATGGCCTCAACAGGCGAAAGCACTCCTATCATTTCTGGCGCAAAGACATACATGACGACTCCCATCAATGCCATCACCAACATACCAAGACCAACGGTCATATAAGCAAAGTTCTTGCACAGGTCTATGCGCCCAGCTCCATGAGTCTGTCCTACCAGGGTAGTAGCAGCATCACCGATACCATAACCAGGCATATAACAAAGACTTTCTGCTGTAATCGCAAAAGAATGGGCAGCAATGGCTATGTTGCCCAATGGCGCCACAATCATGGTACTCACAATCTGTGCTCCACTCATCAGAATATTCTGTATGGCGATAGGGATGCTGATCTTGCAGGCTCTCTGCACATATTCCTTTACCCAATGAAAACGTACATGATCCTGACGGAGATTAAGCATCCGGTTCTTGCAAGCCGACAGATATAGATTGGGTAGCGAAATACAGATATATGCCAAGGCAGTTCCCATAGCAGCACCCACTACCCCGAGCTTGCAGATATAAATGAAAATATAATTGAAGATTACATCACAAATACACACCAGTACAGCCATCACGCTCGGCGTATGCATATTACCAGCCGACTTGAGCATCATCTCGGAAGTATGATAAAGATACACGAAGGGAAGCACCAAGGAATATATCAGGAAATAACCAGAAGATGCTGAAGCGATATCAGCACCACCGCCCAACCAGTATGGAAGATGTGAATGTATTCCCACTCCTATGAGCGAAAGGAACACACTGAAAGCCAAACCGCAAATCAAGGCATGACGGAAAACCTGACGCGCCTTCACAAAATCATTGGCTCCGATAAAATGAGCTACCTGCACAGAGAATCCTGTGGCAGCCGCACTCAGCAAACTGCCAACCAACCATGTGGTAGATTCTATCAGACCGATACTGGCAGAGGCTTCAGCACCCAGATGACCAACCATAGAGGCATCAATAAAAAACATCATGACGGTGGAAATCTGTGCCAACATAGATGGGATACTCAATCCCACAATCAGATTGAGTTTCTCACTACGCACCATCGCTCTACCCGAACGAATCGACTCCATCAGATATTCTGTTTTCTTACTATATAGCATTTCTATTTTCCTATTTTTTGTTATTATCTGTTCTTTTATCGATTTACGTCAAAACAAAATACACGGAAAATGGCGACTCCATGTTGAGGAACCGCCATTTCTTATTAACATAAATAATTATTACCTTCAATCAATATTCCTAAAATACGCACTTTCACCTTTATGAAAACTAACCTAACCTATTTGTCGTCCTTGAATAAACAATCTTTATTTACCTTTTCTTCTAATACCTGTCGTCCTTGAATTACAATCTTAATAAACTACCTTTTAAAAAACTAAACCTAGAACAATCTATTACCTAACTAAAAACCTAAAACTTATATTTCTGATGCAAAGGTACTACATTTCTTTGAACCCACAATATTTTTATGAATAAATTTGCAACTTTCTAACATTTTTTTGATATACGTCAAAGGATTGTGTGCGGGCACAAACACTTGTTTATGCTTTGCAACATATTTTTACACTTGAACATTCACTCGATTTATCGAGACCGCCAAGCTCCCTTTCCCGTCTTTACTCCGAGAAGCACAATCTCAAATCGAAGGGAGGAATAGGCAGGGATACCGGATTTGGAGGTAGAACTGCCATACGCTAGGTCGGCAGGCATATATACATACCAATGGTCACCCAGTCGCATACTCATCAGAGCCGTGGTGAACCCATCCACCAATCCACCTGCCATAAACTTAGAAGACAGTGCAGTTGTGAAGTTGTAAGAGGTACCCTCAAAGCTACCATCAAACATCAAACCTTGCGGATGCTCGGTTGTTGGCATTAAGCGTCCTTGATAAGCTACCTTTACAGAGTCGGTGTACATGACCGAATCTTTGGCTGTCAACTGCTGGGGAGCACCTGAAAGTTCGTCATAGACATTGGTTAACTTCTCGACAACAATATAATCCTTATTCTTATAAGTAGGAGTCAGAACATTTCCATTGCCATCGCTATTGCCCGTCTGATGCTGCAAACTCCAGGACAAGATTTTACAATCACTTTGGGCAGCAGTAAAAAGTTTGTTGAAATATTCCTCATTGCGTTCCTGCCAATTGGCATACTCCGCCTTTGACTCGTCCTCATTCGTCTCACTGCATGATGACAGTACGAAAACTGTCATCAGCAGAAAGAACAAATATTTAATATTCTTAAAGTTCATCTAAATCTTTTGTTTTGCTATATCATATACCTTATTATATATATATGCATATCACTCAGACTACACAAATCATACAGGTATATCCCGAAATACTCCGGCAATTAGAAATTCTTGATTTCCTTGCCAAGCTTCTTCAATACGCTTGTGATGCTCACACGTTCCTCGATGATACTGCGCAAGTCGCTGATAGCAACACGCTCCTGCTCCATAGTATCACGATAACGGAGAGTTACCTTATGATCATTTGGAGTCTCGTGGTCAACTGTGATACAGAATGGAGTACCAATGGCATCCTGACGACGATAACGTTTACCGATAGAATCCTTAGGATCGCCATAGTGAGTATTAAAGTGGAACTTCAACTCATCTACAATCTCGTGAGCCAACTCAGGGAGACCATACTTCTTATCCAATGGGAATACTGCGCACTTCACTGGAGCCAAAGCCTCTGGCAAGCGCAATACAACACGTGTCTCACCATTCTCCAACTTCTCCTCGCAGTAAGAGTGGCACATTACGCTGAGGAACATACGGTCAACACCGATAGAAGTCTCTACATCGTAAGGCACATAGCTCTCGTTCTTTTCTGGATCGAAGTACTTGATAGAACGGCCGCTGAACTTCTCATGCTGAGAAAGGTCGAAATCAGTACGGCTATGAATACCCTCAACTTCCTTGAAACCGAAAGGCATCTTAAACTCGATATCTGTAGCTGCGTTAGCATAGTGAGCCAACTTCTCATGGTCGTGGTAGCGATAGTTCTCATTACCCATGCCGAGAGCCTCGTGCCATGCCAAACGAACCTTCTTCCAATACTCAAACCACTTCATCTCAGTACCTGGCTGGCAGAAGAACTGCATCTCCATCTGCTCGAACTCACGCATACGGATACCCTCATCCTCGATAATCTGCTTCAGCATCTCCAGGTTAGGACCCTGCATAGCCTCAGTATAGCGAGCATGAAGTTCATCATACTTCTTCTGGTTTTCGAGAACACGAGGATTGGTAGCACGGAACTGAGCCTCATCAAAGCTGTCGCCGAAACGCTTCTTTGCCTTAGCAATCTCCTTAGCAATCTTCTCTTCGTATTTAGCCATGTGATCCTCGATGAGCACATCAGCACGATAACGCTTCTTAGAGTCGCGGTTATCAATCAATGGGTCATTGAAAGCATCTACGTGGCCGGAAGCCTTCCAAACAGTAGGGTGCATGAAGATAGAAGCATCAAGACCAACAATGTTCTCGTGCAGCAACACCATGCTCTGCCACCAATACTGCTTGATATTATTTTTCAGCTCAACACCATTCTGTCCATAATCATAAACAGCTGCCAAGCCATCATAAATTTCACTACTTGGGAATACAAAGCCATATTCTTTGCAATGGCTTACGATTTTCTTAAAAACATCTTCCTGTGCCATGATAAAAACTTATTTTTTTCAAATTTTCGGCAAAGATACGCTTTTTTCTCGAAATTTTGTTGTATTTTTGCCATAAATTATCAAAATAAGTATTAAAAGCTATCTATGAGCGACGAAATTAAAGATAAAGACGGAATAGAAGGTCAAAATCCTGACAACTTGCAAGATTCTCAAAATAACGACCTGCAGAACACCTCTAAAGACGATTTGGGGGATTCGCAAAAGGACGACTTAGAGGATTCGTCAAAGGATGATTTGAAAAATCAGACAGAACAGCATTCCGATTATAAGCCGGTGAACCGATTCGACGCATCCGCTGTACACCATCTCAGCGGTATGTATCAGAACTGGTTCCTCGACTATGCCTCGTACGTAATTCTGGAGCGTGCCGTTCCTCACATCGAGGACGGACTGAAGCCTGTGCAGCGACGCATTCTCCACTCCATGAAACGTATGGATGATGGCAGATACAACAAGGTGGCTAATATCGTGGGCCACACCATGCAGTTTCATCCTCACGGTGACGCCTCCATCGGTGATGCCCTGGTACAGATGGGACAGAAAGACCTGCTCATCGACACACAGGGTAACTGGGGAAACATTCTCACTGGCGACCGTGCGGCAGCTCCCCGCTATATCGAGGCACGACTTTCCAAGTTTGCACTCGACGTAGTATTCAACCCGAAGACTACCGACTGGCAGCTCTCATACGACGGCCGCAATAAAGAGCCTATCACCCTGCCTGCCAAATTTCCTCTGCTCCTTGCACAAGGCGCAGAAGGTATCGCCGTAGGCTTGAGCAGCAAGGTGCTGCCCCACAACTTCAATGATCTCTGCGATGCAGCCATTCACTATCTGAAGGGCGAACCATTCACGCTTTATCCTGATTTCCCTACGGGTGGTGCCATTGATGTAAGCAAATACAATGATGGTCAGCGTGGAGGTGTGCTGAAAGTTCGTGCCAAGATAGACAAGCTCGACAACAAGACTCTGATCATCAGCGAGATTCCATACAGTAAGACTACGGGAAGCCTCATCGAATCTATCACCAAGGCTGTAGAGAAAGGTAAAATCAAGGCCAGAAAGGTGGATGATGTGACTTCTGCCAACGTGGAGATTCTCGTCCATCTGGCTCCTGGCACGTCGTCAGACAAGACGATGGATGCCCTCTATGCCTTCAGCGACTGCGAAATCAATATTTCACCCAACTGCTGCGTCATCGAGGACAACAAACCAAAGTTCCTCACCGTCAGCGATGTGCTCAAGCATAGCGTAGATTGCACGATGGGACTGCTCCGCAAGGAACTCATGATCCGCAAGGGCGAATTGGAAGAACAGCTATTCTTCTCCTCTCTGGAGCGCATTTTCATCGAGGAGCGCATCTACAAGGAGCGCAAGTTTGAGCAGAGTAAGAGCCAGGATGAGGTAGTGGCATTCATCGACTCCAAGCTGGAGCCTTTCAAGGATAAGCTCTTTACTGCCGAGGTGGATGGCAAAGGAATGGTACAGTATGCTTTCCATCGCGAAATCACCCGGGAAGATATTCTCAAACTGCTCGAAATCAAGATGCAGCGTATTCTTAAATATAATAAGGATAAGGCGGATGATCTCCTGATGAAGATTAAGGCAGAACTGGCTGAGATTGAAAATGACCTTGCCCACATGACCGATGTGACCATCAACTGGTTTGAATACCTCAAAGGCAAATACGGCAAGTTCCATCCTCGCAAGACCGAGATACGCAACTTCGACACCATCGAGGTGACCAAGGTGGTAGAAGCCAACCAGAAGTTGTTTATCAACCGACAGGAAGGATTCGTAGGAACCGGCCTCAAGAAGGATGAATTCGTATGCAACTGTTCCGATCTCGACGACATCATCGTCTTCTATAAAGACGGAAAATTCAAGGTCATGAAGGTGGCCGACAAGATATTCGTAGGAAAGAACATCCTCCACGTACAGGTATTCAAGAAAAACGACAAGCGCACCATCTACAACTGCGTTTATCGCGATGGAAAACAAGGTGATTATTTCATCAAGCGATTCAACGTGACGGCGATGACCCGCGACAAGTTGTACGATATCACCCAGGGCACTCCTGGCAGCCGCATCATCTACTTCACCGCCAACCCTAATGGCGAAGCGGAAATCATCAAGGTAACTATGGAGCCAGACCTGTCGAAGAAACGACAGAGCATCTTCCTGGAGAAGGATTTCTCCGAAATACTTATCAAGGGACGTGCTGCCAAGGGAAATCTCCTGACCAAGCGTACCATCAGACGCATCGGACTGAAGAGTCACGGTCACAGTACCTTGGGAGGAAGAAAGGTTTGGTTTGACCCAGACGTAAACCGCATCAACTATGATGAGAACGGAAGATTCCTCGGTGAATTCAATGACGACGAAAGCATCCTGGTAGTACTCGACGATGGCGATTTCTACATCACCAACTTCGACCCGAACAACCATTACGAGGACAATATCCTCCGTCTGGAAAAATGGGACGAGCACAAGATCTGGACCGCCATTCTCTACGATGCCGACAATCAGGGCTATCCTTATATCAAGCGCTTCACGATGGATGCCATCAAGCGCCATCAGAACTTCATGGGAGAAAATCCTAACTGCAAGCTGATTCTGCTCACCGATACCGCCTATCCGAGATTCAAGGTTACCTATGGCGGCGTGGATGCGATCCGACCTGCCGAGGAAATCGATGCAGAACAGTTTATCGGGCAGAAGAGTTTCAAGGCAAAGGGCAAGCGTCTCACTACCTGGAAGTTAGAAAGCATCGAAGAACTGGAGCCTACCCGATTCCCAGAACCAACCGATGAAGGTGAAGACTCAGAAGAAGGAGGTGAATCTGAAAATGGGGATTCATCTGGAAAAGGTGGAAAAGCTTCTGAAAGAGAAAACCTTGACCCGGATGCAGGTAAGAGCGAACAGCAGATCATCGACGAACTGACAGGACAGACCAGTCTCTTCGACGATAAGAAGTTTACCGAAGAAGACGAGAAAGACAAAGAATGGTTAGCTAAGCACTAACCTTTCTCAAATAACTTTCGAATCATATCAGAATCGTATTCAAATAACTTTCGAATAGCATAAGGGCTTGTATGATCATTATTAAATCATACAAGCCCTATTTATTTTCCAATCAACTCTTGAGAAAATCCTCTCAAGATTAACCCTTGAGAAATTCTCCTCAAAAAAGGGAAAATCAGATGATTAGTACTTCTTGGCTGCAAGAATCTTCATACAGTAGTCCTTGAAATCATCCCAATGATAATAAGGAGCCACATCACTCTTGATAGGCAAGGTAGCCTCATCCTCATTCAGGAGAACCTTTACCAAGACATCATTCGGCTTCTTCTGATTGCGATAGAAGACAAACTGCAGGTTGGTTGCCATCGGAGTAATCTTATAATCAAACCACATTTTGGCAATATTCTCAGGATCCTTGATAAGCGCACCATAACCATTCAGGTTGAGCAGACAGGTAAGCGGAGTCACCATCGTATCATGACCATATCTCAGCGTAGCACCCGGATGCTGAAGAGCGATGCAACTATCAGCCTTCTCGATGATATTTCTCAAGAGATTGCGCTGAGAATAAGGCTGTTCGGCACCAGTATAAGGAGAATATCCGTATGACATCTGCCACCAGGAATTGCTTACCACCCAATTCTGATAGATTTCCTCCTCATTGAAGAGGTCGTAGAGAGAAACCTTGCCACGCAGTTCAGTACCCTGGATAGCCCCTGCCATCTCAAAGAGTTTCCAGTTGAGGTCGCGCGGATTGATATTCTGCTTCACCCAGTACGGATCGTTGAAGAGTTCCTTCATCACGCGGTCATAGCAGTCGTGCTTCTTGGTAAATTCCTCCTGCACCGTCTTTCTTCCGATACAATTCTTCAAACTGTCCAGTCGTTTATCCGACTGGTTCATATAATACATATCGTGATAACTGGCATCATGGAAGATATGGAGTTGAGGATTCATGCGAAGCATCTGCTGCAGACCGTTTTCCATTGAGAGAATACATCGGATAACAACGGTACTTCTCGCCTCGATATTGGTTTTACCTGCAAAAATCTCTGGGAATCGCTCCATCATTCTCTTGGTAATTCCCTGATGCTGGATAGCTCCGAGCGGCGTCAGTTCGCCATCTCTACCCTTAGCCTCATCACGTATCAGTTTTACTTTTTCCAATGTTTCCTCACCCTTGACCGTCAGTTTACCCTCCTGCTTCGCCTTGAGCAAAGAGAAGTAAGGCACATCATAGGCCTTCTTTCCTATCATATAGCGTGAGCCATGGCGACCATAGTGACTCAGATAGAATGGTTTGTATCCCTTAGGAGCAGGAGTAAGTTGCTTCTGAGGACCACGATAAGCCACGTAGTTACTTGCCGAGAGCGTAATATCCCTCTTGAAATCCTCCTGTGGAGTCTGTGCCAAGGCACTGTTTCCTGCCAGCAATACCGCAGCAAACAGCAGTACTTTTCTCATTTCGTTTTTCATTCTTTATCTGTATATTTAAGTTAGTTTTCTCATGATTTCAGTCATTTAGCCAAACATCGATTTCTTCAGACCATAAATGCCAAATTCATCTGCACCGGTTAAAAGACTTACATCTTCTTCTCAGCCTGCAAAAATAGTAAAAATTCAGCAAAAAAGCAAGTAACTTCAAAGTTTTTTATATTTTTCTTCTTTTAATTGAAATATAAGTTGTATCTTTGCAGTCACAAATGCGCTTGTGGCGAAATTGGTAGACGCGCTAGACTTAGGATCTAGTG
>ERZ1034713.767-NODE-767-length-16957-cov-4.161164_pt1 | contig 16957 bp, 17 predicted proteins | sample MGYA00520692_ERZ1034713 | MGnify/ENA primary metagenome ERZ1034713 (study PRJEB33766, sample SAMN09781717) | gut metagenome | biome: gut microbiome | host: Homo sapiens | place: Madagascar | study: EMG produced TPA metagenomics assembly of the PRJNA485056 data set... | reverse complement strand
CCGTCCTCACTGATGGCTCCCAGCGCTGCGGATGCTGCTGCGGATACGGCAATACCGCCGCCCAGGCAGCTCATTCCGGTGGAAAGTGCTGCTGCCAGATAGCCCCATCCGGCCGCGCTGTTCACAGCCTTGGCGGTCTCCTCTGCCGCAAACGCATGACCGGTAAACATGAGTCCTGCTGCCACGCCGATGGTTGCCATAAACAGGAACACATTTACGCCAATGGCGGTTTTATAACGTCCCTTTGTCTTCTCGCCTGCCGCAAACGCGCCAAACGGAACTGCAATGCTTAAAAGTAAGGCTGCTGCCAGTGTGATTTTTGCTAATACTGTCATGATCGGATTCTCCTTTTTATTTTAAAATCTGTCTTTTGCTGTCTATCATCCATTCTGCTTTCCATATGGCTTAAATTCCCGTCCGGTACCCCGGTAGAAACGGCTGAACAGCTCATAATACTCCAGACGAAGTACCTGAATACCCACGATCAGCCCCTCCATGCCGCACACAAACAGGTTGCCAAGCACTATCACCAGCCAGTTAGGTGTTCCCGCCTCGGCACCGGCCAGCATCAGAACCACTTCCATCATGGCCGCGTGGCTCACTGCGAAGGCGCCCACTCGGACAAAGGAAAGGGTGTTGGAAAAATAGCTCAAACATACTTCAAACAGTTCAAACACGCCCTGTACAAAGAACATGCCCTTTTCCTCCGGCATGATCTTCGCGTGCTTCTCAGCCAGAGCCGTCAGGGGCTCCTTAAAGAAGATCACCAGAAGCGGGATCACAAACATCACCACTAAAACTGCGGTGGCCGGAAGCACATGGCCGCTCATATACAGAATAATGGTCACAGCCAGCGCGCCGTAAAATACGATGCCTGCAATTCCGTTGGTATCAAAAAATGCTTTTTCCGTGTCATGGCTTCTCAGACTGTTGATGACATTGAGCACCATAGTCATCAGAACAATTCCCATGCCCATGGCGATCGCCACGATAAACACTGTATTTAAATTTCCCACAAAGGGAAGATTCGTCATCGCGGTCTTCGGACGCAGCCACAGCGGTTTGATGATATTTTCAAAACCGAATATGCTGCCGAAGAGGAAACCAAATATGGTGGAGAAGAAACCACAGCAGGAAATGATGGCTGCCAGGTTCATCTTCTTTGCCCGGTATAACAGGTAACCGCCAAGCATCAGGCACAGTCCCTGCCCTGCATCACCAAACATGAAACCGAACAAAAACGAATAGGTCAGGCCCAGAATGATGGTCGGGTCTATCTCTTCATAGGAAGGAAGCCCGTACATGCGGATAAACATTTCAAATGGCTTGAAAATTCCAGGATTTTTCAGCTTTGTCGGTGGCTTGCTCAAAATATTTCCATGATCTTCCTCCACAAAACAGAATGTGTTATGATCCTGCTCCAGTTCCTTTCGGAATGCCTTCGCGTCCGTCTCACTCATCCAGCCGCAGAGGATGTAGAAGGTGTGGTCCTTATCCTTCGTGCAGGCCGCAAGCTTGCGCACATCAAAGTTCCTGGAGTAGGTCTCCAGTTTCCGGTACGCTGCCCGCAGTTCCTCTGTGTGGGACTCCAGCACGCTCCGGATCTGCTCGTCAATGCCTCGGATCTGTTCATAGATTCCGGCAAGCTGATGTTCCAGCTCATGGGTGGCATCCTCCGGCGTTCCCTCATACTCATCCTGCAGGAAGAAACGCTCAAAATGCAGAGATGCATAGATCGCGTCAATCTTGTCGCAGAGCGGCTCCGGCACAAAGTACACAAGCCAGACATAATCCGCGTCCTCCTGGCACTTATGAACCACCGTGTCGATGGTGTCATACACATAATCCATAAACTTATTGTAATATTCGTGGGTCATGCGGCCGAACCGGAATTTGATGTACTGAAAATGCATAATATCTTTCAGATCATAGTTCAGATCGGTAAACGGGATGACCCGGTCCATGGACTGCTCCATGCCCTGAGCCTGCGTTTCCAGTGCCTCTTTCTGTGTCCGAAGAGATTTGATCTGCTCATCCAGGCTGTGGATGATGCTTACGGCATTCTCCACGGAAAGCCCGGCTGAGCCAGCGGTCTGAACCGGCACTGCCTGTTCACCGGAGCGCTTCGCATCCCCGGAATCCCTGCCACGCGCACCACAGCTGTCTGCTGTCCCTTCGATTTCCTCCATCAGCGCCGCTGCCGTCTGCAGCTCCGCTTTATAAGGATTGATCTCCAGATATGGCCGCAGGTTTGCCACCGTTTTCAGTTCTGACAGAGCGTTTTCCAGCTGGATCTCATACTTTGAGAGATACTGTTCCACCACCCGGTCAATATCATCCTTCGGACCTGTGATACTTAAAAACTTCATTTTCTCTATCACAAGTAACTCCTCCTGTCTGCAATGGCTTAACGCTCACCGCGTCAAACCGCTGCTTCAATTTTACTGCTTTGCCAGTAACCCCATAATCTCCGCCGCCGGAAGTCCGTAGCGGATTCCCTCCAGCGTTGTAATAATCTTTCGCATCTCCAGTTCTTTCCTGTACAGATAGGAATCCAGCACCGCCGGAGAATGCGGATAGCGGCGCCCGGCCTTTCCGTAAATCTGGTTTAACATCTGATTCGATAAAAGCTGGATATCCGGCATCTTTCCTGCCTGGATTTCTTCCTGCTTTCCATAAGGCGTTTCCTTTAACGCCGCGAAAAATTTCGCGTCATCCTCTGCCTCCACCAGCTGCTTCACTTTATCTGCCCGCAGCCGGTAATGAACCGGAATCAGCAGCGCGTAAATTTCTGCCGGAGATAACCGGTAAAAGCTGCGCGCCCTGTAGATCCACTGGATGTTTAACAGGTCCAGACGGCTTCCAAAGCAGGCATCCAGGATTTTCCGTTCCTCTTTGCTCAGGACCTTGCTTCTCAGTTTCCAGAGAGACTGAAAATAAAAAAGATCCAGCCGCAGTTCACAGTCAAACAAACCCGTCTGCCCATTTTCCTGCATCTGCGTTAACAGTTCCCCATATACAGTTCCCTCCAGCGCTTCCGTGAATTCCGAAAAATTCTTTGCCTTACAGAGCGCCTCCAGATCCAGGCTGGAATGCTTTTCAAAAAAATCCTGAAACATCGACAGATCGGATTCTCCTTCGCGCCCTCCCAGCATATGCCGCAGAAGTTTCTTAATAACTTCTACCTCATAATGCTTAAAGTAAAGATTCAGGAACTTTCTCTGTTTCACACTGGAAAAGCGGTAAAGTTTGGTAAAATCGCGGTACTCCGACTGGGTCAGAATCTGTTCCATATAACCACGATGCAGCTTCGTGTCATCCAGACCATCAAACACCTCTGCGTACGCCGGCTGCTCTTTCAGATAATCTGCCGCGCTGCGGACATCCTGAAGTTCTGCCATCTGCTGAAACTGGTCCGGCTTTAACAGGCGGCTCTCCATCGCCCGCACCTTTGTCGTAATTCCGCTGTAGGCCAAAAGCCCCATACGATCACTCCCTTATCAGTTCCTGAAACAGCTTTTTTACATAAGTTTCATGGTGAAGTTCATAATTATTTTCCATCCGCGCAAGCTGTCTTTCTGCCTCCGCCTTCTGCTCAGACAATTCAGCGTTCATCCGGGTTTCCATTTCCCGGCGAAGACTCTGCACCTTTTTTTCAGTCTCTTCCTCTGCGGTCTGATCAAACTGCCGGGTCTTTTCTTCCATCTCGGCAGCAAAGGCTTTCTTGCGCGCGGCGGCATCGTCCATGACTGCCACAGCCGCGTTCTCAATCTCCGATATCCGTTTGATTACGGTATCCATTCTTGTCCTCCTTGTCCATCTGGTAAGCGTATGCCTTAACCATTCCACTATAAGTGCAAAATTATACGGCATATAGACTCTCAGTTAACATCATACTCTTTTGTTTCAAAAACGCCATAGTGAAAATGAAAGAATAACAATTTTTTAACGATCTTTTTTTGTCAAAATGACGAAATGGATTTTCACGCATATAGAAATTTATGATACCACCCTGATATAGAGAATAACAAAAACGGACGGGACAAAATCTTACGCTCATGCGCTGCATTCTGCCCCGTCCGATACCTCAGACTGTTTTCATATAATTTTATTCGGTTGTGAGGTACTGGCTTGCCACATAGGCTTCCTGGCCATTATAGAGGATGACCGCCCAGTCATCATCGTGGGCGCGCACATATTCTACGGTCACGCCCGCATTCAGCTGCCCGATCCGCTCAGACGACGTGCTCGGCTCTGGACGCACATTCAACACATCCGTTGTGCGGTAAACAGGGCCGGTGCTCTCTGTCTCCTGTTCCTGAGCCTCTGTGGATTCCATGGTTTCTACCGCGGTTGGTCCTTCCGTTTCCTTCGCTGCCTGGTCTGGTTTTACAATCTTCACTACCAGAATGAGCAGCACAATACAGAGAACCGGAACCAGAAGCTTTAACAGGGTATAAAGTGAAAAAGACGAATTACTCCGGCCAGACGAACGCCCACGGCTCCGAGTGGCTGCGGAACTGTTTCGTTTTCCTGCGTAATTTCCGCCCGAACTGCTGCCGCGGGCCCCACCTGCTGCGCTCCCCGCACGGCTCTGGGATGTCCCCTGCGCCGCCGGCCTCTTTGGTGCCGGCCTTACGCCCTTCTTCGCATTGCGGTAATCATCCGCAAACGTATATACCTCCTGGGAAAGCATATGATATGCCTGATTTGCGCTGTAGGCATTGGAATCGCCTTCATGAGCCGCTTTATTTCCGATCATGCGGATCTTGTGATAATGCTCACAGGTCGTTTTTGAAATCCACCGCTGCTCGTAAAGCAGATCGATCATGGTCTTTAAATCCATTTCTTCCTCAATACCGGCGCGCTCAATCAGCTGCTTCACCATAAATTCCAGTGTCTGACGCGCCTTTACCATGGACGCGTTGTATTCCCGCTGTCCGATCAGCCGCTCGGTATCCTTCACTCCCTGCTGGATCTTGTCCCAGCTGCTGTTTTCACCTATTGCCATAAGGAGCCCTCCTTTGTGCCGCAGATATTCTCTCTTACAATTATACTATATTCCCCATAATTGCGCACGCAAAAAAGCGCACATTTTTGTATTGTAAGGAAACTGTAAGCTGCTGCAACAGAACTTCGCCCGACCCTAGGCAAAGCTTCTTCCGTATGTTATAATACCTTCATTATGAAGAACTACATTGTATTTGACTTAGAATGGAATCAGAGCGCAAACGGGAAAGAACGTTCCCTGCCGCATTTTCCCTTTGAGATCATCGAGATCGGTGCGGTAAAGCTCAACGAAAATTTTCAAATGACGGACGAATTTCACCGTCTGATCCGCCCTCAGGTGTACACCCAGATGCATCATGCCATCTCCGAAGTGACCCATATGGATATGAAAGAACTGCGAAACAGAGGAACTCTTTTCCCGGATGCCGCAGCCGATTTTATTTCCTGGTGCGGAGAGGGTGCCGTTTTTTGCACCTGGGGCAACATGGACCTTCTGGAGCTTCAGCGGAACATGGATCACTACAACATGGCAAATCCGTTTCCGAAACCACTTTTTTACTATGATGTACAGAAGCTCTATGGCCTGTTCTGCCGCGAAAACGCAAGGATTTCCCTTGACTCCGCAGTAGAAGAACAAAACCTTCTGGAGGACCGCCCGTTCCACCGGGCACTCGACGATGCCTACTATACTGGCAAGCTGCTTACCATGCTCGGAAACGCTCCTGGTCCGGATGCCATCCTGCCGTTCTGGTCGGTGGATTATTACCGGCTCCCGGCCGATAAAAAAGAAGAAATCCGCATGACTTTCCCAGGATACTCCAAGTATGTTTCCCGCGTATTTGACTCAAAGGAAGACGCCATGGAGGATAAGGGCGTCACCGAGATGATGTGCTACCGCTGCGGACGCATGCTCCGCAAAAAAATCCGCTGGTTTACTCCAAACCAGAAGACCTACTTCGCCCTGGCCTGCTGTCCGGATCACGGCTACTTAAAAGGAAAGATCCGCATGAAAAAAGTGGAGGGCGAATCCGTATTTGTAGTCAAAACCTTAAAACTGACCGATGAAGAAGGCGCCCAGTCCATCATCCAGCGCAAAGAAGATGTCCGCAAAAAACGCGCGGAGCGCAACCGCATGAAACGCAAACAAAAGCAGGCCGAAAAAAAAGCCAGGAACGTTTCCGGCACTCCATCCAGTCCGGCCGCCGGACATTCCGCTTCCGGCCGACACCGTCATCATTCCAGATCCACTACAAAAAAACTTCCGTGACCATCACTCATGATCACGGAAGTTTTTATTATCCAGAAATGATTTATGTTTTTTCGGGCGCTTTCGCGGTTTTGTCTGCTTCAGGGCTGAATCGGAACGCTTCTGCTGAAGCATCATATCAAATTCCGATGTTGTCATGCCAATATCCTGCAGACGCTTCCTGCGGCGCTCATAGCGTTCGGAGCGCTCTTCCTCTTCCCGCTTCTCAATCCGGTATTTCGCAGTGAGAAGTCCGGACCCAAGAATGGCAGCCATCGCCGCGACGCCAACAATGATCCAGAACGCCGGAGGAATATTCAAATGAATGCCCGGTTTGCGGGTTCCAAATGCTGTCTTATTTTCCGCGCTCTCTGAGGAAGCAAGCGGGTCTGTCTGGGCCAGAGCCAGAGGATCCTGGTCGAATGTGGTTTCCTGCTGGGTTTCTGGCTGGAATGCAGAAAAATCTGTCTCCTGCTCTGGCGCAGCCGCTGCTCCGTTTTCGTCCGAAACAGGCTGTGCTGCTTCATCCCCGGCACTGCCAGGGTCCGCTAAAACTGCTGCCTCACCATTTTCCGCCTGAGCACTCACAGCTGCCGCATCGGCCTCATCCTGAGCCTCTTTGTGGAGCAGATAGCTTGCCCCGATCTGGCGGTCATTATACTGGTAGGAGACGCGCGCCACCGCTGCCTGCGGCGCGGATTCCGGCAGTTCATAGCTGATCGAAGACTGCGCGTCTGAAATATCCGCGTTTTTCGGCAGTGTCACATAGCAGTCCTTCTGCATATGCAAAACCGAAAGGTCCGCGGCCGGAAGCCCCGCAATGGTCATATCGTTGGAAACGGAAGAATACGTGCTGTCCGCCTCCGCTATATTGACTGACTGGAAGTTGGCAAAACCAAAGTCCAGAAGCGCCTTGGTGTCGGTGTAGTGGGTCTGATGTCCATTCAGAACCACTGTGATCAGCTTCATGCCATTTTTCTCCGCGCAGGTTACCAGTGTGTTTCCTGCCAGTGAAGTGTAGCCGGTCTTTCCGCCAATCACTCCCGCGTAATACTGCGGTGTGTTCTTCTTTAGCATCCGGTGACCAGGATACACCCGGAACCCATCCGGATTGTGCCTAGTCGGCGGCAGATCATAGTAAAGGCTGGAGTCGATCGTCACAAACGTCTCATTCTGGAACGCTGCCTGCGCGATCAGGGCCATATCGTAAGCGGATGTATAATGCTGAGGGTCATTCAGACCGCTCGGATTATTAAAATGGCTCTCCTGGCACCCAAGCTCCTTCGCCTTGGCATTCATGAGTACCGTAAAGTTCTCGATGGAACCTGCGGTATGTTCTGCCAGAGCATTCGCCACCTCGTTTGCTGACTTTAACAGCATGGCATACAGACAGTCCCGCACCGTCATTTTATCGCCCACATCCATGCCGGCGCTGCTGCTCCCCTGCTCCACGTTATAAACCGCATCGTGGGAAAAAGTCACCACATCATCCAGATTACAATGTTCAATGACGATCAGGGCAGTAAGAATCTTGGTAATACTTGCCGGATAATAGTTCGTATGCAGATTTTTTCCATAGATCACAGCGCCGGAGCGGGCATCCATAAGAATGGCTCCCTCCGCCTCCACCGAAACATTCGCCGGCCAGTCCGGCGCGGCAAACGCTGGTGTGACCTGAACGCCTGCGATCAGAGTGATACACAGCAACAAGGTCAGAATTCTTTTCATTCTATTCTCCTGAAAAAGCCGGGCCGGGGCCCCTGCGGGCTCCCGGATCCGGCATTAATTTATTTTTTTCTCGTGACTGAGTCACTCAATTTCCTCGCCGTTCGCCACAACCGTGCAAGCACGTTTTTGGCTCTCTTGCGCTCGTCCTATTATAATACAGGATAATGAGACAAATTGCAAATACTGCAAGAACCGATACTCCATAAGTCACGGCAATCCGCGCGGCAGTATCCATAAAGAATGGTTCCGGAACAATGTTGATCAGAAGATCCGTATCCGGATTCAGCAGCCATAAGTCATTGTTAAAGAAGATATGGTGGAAAATAATAAAATATTTGTTGAAGTCTGTGGATATGATCCCCGCAAGGACTGCCAGCACCGCAAAAAACAGTGCAGAACCCACACAGATCATTTTCGGCAGTACCCGGCGGATATCCGCTTTTAAGAGCACCAGCAGAACCACACAGGCCACAATCAGGCCAATGCTGATCCGGCGCAGCGCAAGCCCTCCCAGGAACAGTCCGCGTACATCCTCCATATGGGCAATCTCCCGGTCATTGAAAAACTCTCTTGGCTGTCCGTCCACAACAGTCGGAACATGCAGATCCTCCCGGTTTCCACGCAGGTAAGCCATCATCTCGTCCGTTACGTCTAACAGGTCATCCATTTCCATATGAACATCGTTTAAAACTCCGTATTTTGCGTACTCTTTCTCATAATACCCCGGCGTCCAGTAGGTAACGGCTTCCATGGATGTGATGAGCAGAATGATCATCAGCGCGAAGCCGCACAGGATGCCAAGCACATGGTGCAGAATTTTCATTGCGGGATCCCCTTTCTGAATTTCAGTTTTTAGCACTTAAAAATCTATATAACAAAAAACACCGACCCCGCAGCTCTCTGTCTGCAAAATCAGTGCCTTTATAGTGCGCCTTCAGGGACTCGAACCCTGGACAAATAGATTAAGAGTCTACTGCTCTACCAACTGAGCTAAAGGCGCTTATTTAATTTTTTCTGTTCCGCTTGTGTTGCTGTATCAGCGGCACGGTCATTATTCTATCGCATGTCCCACCAAAAGTCAACACTTTTTTTAAATTTTTTTCAAAAATTTTTGAGCTGACTTTTGATGGGGCCGCAAATCCTTATTTTATGCGGGTTTGCGTGAATTACAGTTCTTACTTAATCAGCGCTTCCAGCTCTGCCTTGCTCTGGACACCGATGCGTTTTTCGACTGCCTCGCCGTTCTTAAACAGGATCAGAGTCGGAATGGACATGACTTTGTAAGCGCGGGCAAGCTCCGGAGCAAAATCCACGTTCAGCTTTCCAACGATCACATCGTCCTGCTCATTTGCCAGTTCTTCTACAGCCGGTGCCATCATCTTGCACGGACCACACCAGTCTGCGTAGAAATCTACCAGTACCGGCTTCTCGGATTTTAATACCTCAGCCTCAAAATTTTCAGATGTAAATTTCTTTTCCATATTATAAATCTCCTTTTCTTCCGTTCCTGCGTCTGGCATTCCGCGTACAAAGACCATGCTGCCAGTCTGCCTGCTTTTAAAATAAAGCAATCAGCATTTCTTGCAGCGGTTCAGCTCCTTCTCCACTTCCTTAAAGCATTTACACCACTTTAACAGGCGGCGGTTCAGGGCTTCCTTGTCACAGGTTGCGCAGCGCAGGCACCGGACTATTTTTTCTCTCAGTTTCATATGCATCACCGGATTCATTCCTTACCGGTAGTATATGCAGATCTGGAGTTACAACTCACCGGCTTGCGATCAGTTTGCAGATGGGATTTCCCATCGCGGAAAACTTGGTCTCATACTCGGTCATGACGTTGCCCTCAGCCATCTCACTGTGGTGCAGGTCGCGGGTATAGGCTTCAATGGTCCAGCCCGCCTCCGGGATTGCTTCCAGAGAGTATGTGAAGAGATCCTGATTATCCGTCTTAAACTCCACGCGGCCGTCTTTCGCCAGTACCTGATCATAAACCTTCATGAAATCCGGTGAAGTCAGGCGGCGTTTCGCATGGCGGTCCTTCGGCCACGGATCGGAGAAGTTTAAGTAGATCTTCTCCACTTCGCCCGGCACGAAAATTTCTCCAAGCTCCTTCGCGTCCACACACATGAAATATATATTCGGGATCTCAAGCTCTTCCCTCTTCTGAAGTGCCCGCAGCAGAACGCTGGAATAACGCTCAATGCCGATGAAATTCGTCTCCGGATGTTTCTGGGCCAGCTCCATAATGAATTTGCCCTTTCCCATTCCGACCTCGATCTGAATCGGGTTTGTATTGCCAAACAGCTCGCAGAAATGGCCTCGCTGTTCTTTCGGTTCCTGAATGACGAAAGGACTGCTTTCGATGGCTTCCTCTGCACCCCGGATATGGCGTAATCTCATAGTTTTTTCCTCCGTTTATCTGTTGCTGATGCCGCGGTCCGCACATTGCGAAAACCGGAAGCATCTGCATTCATTCTATCATTGCGCCGGACAGTTTGCAAGAACTAGCGCCCGCACTTCTGCTTCCGATACCGGCACAGTTCCCTGCACCATTTCTCCCTTGCCGCCGCCTTTTCCGCCAAGTGCCTCGTGGAACGCTTTCGAATATGCTTTCAGATCCACGTTCTTGCTTCCCAAGATATAGCGGTATCCGTTCTCATCATTTCCAACGAAGATCGCGCAAATTCCACTGCACTTATTCTTTCCCTCATCCACGAACCTGCGCGCCACATTCTTATCCACATCTTCCTCAAAAAGGACATAGTTTTCCACAGATTCCGGCAGCTTTTCCAGAATCTGTTCCATTGCGCGGCTCTGCGCGCGGATGAACTTCTCTTTCCACATCCGCGCCTCATCCTGCAGGCGGTGCACTGCCTGGGCACTCTCTTCCGGCTTTGTGGACAGCATGCGGGAAATCTCCCGGACATTGTCCTCTTTCATCCGGTAATCTTTCAAAGCACGGAATCCGCACACCATCGTTACGCGGGTGCCTCCTTTATACTTCACTGCATCGATCAGGCGGATGATGCCGATCTCACCGGTCAGCTCCACATGCGGCGCGCAGCAGGCGCAGACATCGTACCCCGGAATCTCCACAATGCGCACCTGGCCAGTCAGCTCCTTCTTGCTGCGGTAATCCAGGCGGTCCAGCTCCTCCTTAGACGGATACGTTACCACAACCTGCAGGTTCTTTATGACTGCTTCGTTGGCTTCCAGTTCCACCTGGCGCAGTTCGTCTTCCGTGAACGTGCCGTTAAAATCCATTGTCACAAGCTCCTGCCCCAGATGGAATCCTACATTATCATACCCGAATGTCCGGTGAATGATGCCGGATACAATGTGCTCGCCCGTGTGCTGCTGCATTTTGGAGAAACGCTCCTGATAATCGATGGTTCCTTCCACCTCAATCCCCGGCTCCAGCGCCTGATCCGTACTGTGGATGATCTCGTCTCCCCGTTCCTGTACATCCAGCACCTTTGCGCCTCCCAGAACGCCGGTATCGGCATACTGGCCGCCGCCCTCCGGGAAAAATACGGTCTGGTCCAGAATCACCTCATAGCATGCTTTTTTCTCATTCCACGCGCAGGACAACACCTTTGCCCCGAAGCTGTCCTGGTGGCTGTCTTCATAATATAATTTCTTTGTCATGTTCGTATTTCCTGCCTTTCGCTTCTATTCTTTATCTTCTTTCAGAGCAAACTGGTTTTTCCAGAAATCCAGAAGCCCTTCTTTCTTCATTTTTCCAAGTTCGGCCGACAATGCGCTCCGGTCTACCTCCAAATAGTCCGCCAGCTGCTGGCGGTTAAACGGAATCGAAAAATTCCGGCTTCCCTGTCTCGCTGCCTGCGCCGAAAAATACGAGATCAGCCGTCCCCGGATGGACTTGGGCGACGTATGCATGATCCGCTCGGAAAGCCCCAGATTCTTCCTGGCCGATGCCAGTAAAAGATTGCGAATCAGCTGGCTGTGATGGGTGCATGTGGTATGGCAGGTCGTAAGCACCCGCCCGATATCCAGAAACAAAATGTCGGTATCCTGGTCCGCTACCACGTTTACCATAAGCGGCTCCCCGGGAACACAGGCATATGTCTCCGCGAAGATCTGCCCCGGTCCCGCATGCCCGAAAATGCTGCGGTTTCCCAGAAGATCATCCCGCTCGATCGTCACACCGCCAGAGAGAACAATTCCCAGATCCTTCACCATATCTCCCATATATAAAACAATCTCTCCCTTACGGTAATGCTTTTCCCGCGCGTAAAAGCACTTCATCATCTCCTTTACCTGCTCCGGCGCGCTGCCCTGGAACAGTGCAGTCCGGGAGAGGAACTCATAATCCATAATTTCCACCTCGTGTTAAAACGTTGTTGAAACAACATATTTATCAGATTCATTATAGTATAATCTGCCTGTACAAACAAGAAGCATGAAAAATAACCAAAACGAATATTCACATAGTTATGATCATCAGGAGGAAGAGTTCTATGATTCGAAGAGTCATTCACATTGATCACGAGAAATGCAACGGCTGCGGCATCTGCGCCAATGCCTGCCACGAGGGAGCTATCGGCATCGTGGACGGAAAGGCACAGCTGCTGCGCGATGATTACTGCGACGGACTGGGCGACTGCCTGCCAACCTGCCCGACCGGCGCCATTACGTTTGTTGAACGCGAGGCCGCTGCCTACGACGAAGAAGCTGTAAAAGCGCATATGGAGCGCAGAAAACAGGAGCAGGCCACTGGTCACGACACCGCTCACCAGGAAGACGCTGCACAGAAAGCTCCGGCATTCACCGGATGTCCGGGAAGCCGCGCGCGGCAGATCGTACACGAAGAGGCTCCGGTATTTACCGGATGCCCGGGAAGCCGTTCCCAGCAGATCAGCCATGAAGAAGCAGCTGACGCTGTACAGGACACAGCGAATGAGACACCTGCAGCACCGTTCCACCTGCAGTCCCAGCTCACCAACTGGCCGGTACAGATTAAGCTGGCTCCGGTCCGCGCGCCTTACTTTAACAACGCGCGCCTGCTGATTGCCGCAGACTGCACCGCTTACGCTTACGCAAACTTCCATCAGGAATTCCTGAAAGGCAAAGTAGCCCTCATCGGCTGTCCGAAATTGGACGATGTGGACTACAGTGAAAAACTTACGGAAATCATCAAGAGCAACGATATCCAGAGCGTCACCATTGTCCGCATGGAAGTTCCGTGCTGCGGCGGACTGCAGAACGCAGCGATCCGCGCGCTCCAGAACAGCGGAAAATTCATCCCGTGGCAGGTTGTTACGATCTCCATTGACGGAAAGATCCTGGACCAGGCATTCTAATGTTCATCTCCATCATTCACAAAGAGTGATGGAGATTTTTTTGTTTTTCTGATAAAATCACAGCATACATGAGAAAGCCCGGAATGCCTTTGCAGCTGTTTCCGGGCGCACAGTTTATTTGGAGGAATTTCATGAACAGTCTGGAATTACAGTATTTTTTCGCCGTTGTTGAACACGGGAGCTTTACCGAAGCGGCGCAGGCACTCTCCATCAGCCAGCCTGCCATCAGCAAACAGATCCGCCAGCTGGAGATGGAACTTGGCTGCAGCCTCTTTGCGCGCTCCGGCAGAAGCCTTGCCCTGACCGAAGCCGGTCAGGCTTACTATACCTGCTTTCAGCAGTTCCGTTTTCAGCTGGAACTTTTAAAAAACAGGCTGGACGAACAACAGCTGGACGGCCGCGCCACCATTCGGATCGCCTATCCGGAAGATACCGATCCCTCTTATTTCTCCGGCAGAATACAGGACGCGGCAGCCACGCTGAAACATCCGGTCCGCTTGGAATTCTCCTGTTACCCGGACCACGAACTTGCGGATACCCTGTACGACAGGCGGAGCGACCTGATTTTAACCTGTGCACTCCCAGAGCACTCCGGCGCTCTCGCTGCCCTTAGCCAGACCTGGCCGTATGCCGCTCAAACGCCCTCACCAGACAGCACACAGACACATTCTGACAAGCCGCTTACCGTGCGCCTCTTTGCCAGGCTTTCCGAAGCCCTTGTCTATGCCTCCTCACGCGACAAAGCCGATGCCATCTCCGATTTCTGCAACAGCGCATTCCTGATTCCGCAAAACGATCCGTCTGCCTGGAACCGGCAGTCTCTCAGCCAGGCTTTCCAGCGCTTCGGTTTTCCACCAAAATTCCGGTTTGCAGCCAACTTATCCACGATCCTGGACCTGACTGCACGGGATAAAGGGGTCTATCTCACCTATGCATGGTGCCGCGCCGCCAAAAGTGCCGATTACCGCCTGCTGCTTCTGCCATCCCAACGGGAATTTTATCTTGCGTGCGCCGGGAATTCAGCAAAACCGGAAATCGTTCGTCTGCTCGAACAGCTTAGCCTGTAAAGCAAAAAATACTTGACGTAAAGTTACCTTTCGGTTATACAATGTAATCGATTATCATTTATTTTGCACCGTAAGGAGGAGTTGAAATGAGTTATCTGGGTCAGGATATCAAAAAACTCGGCTTTGGCCTGATGCGCCTGCCGAAATTAGACGAAAACACCATCGATGTGGAACAGACCAAGCAGATGGTTGATATGTTTATGGATGCGGGATTTACCTATTTCGATACCGCATGGGCTTATGCAGGTTCTGAGGATGCCATCCGCCAGGCACTGGTGGAGCGCTACCCGCGCGAGAGCTATCAGCTCGCCACCAAGAATGCCGCATGGATCAAATGTGAGACAAAGGAAGAAGCTTACGCGCAGTTTGACACTTCCTTAAAGCAGACTGGCGCAGGCTATTTTGATTTCTACCTGCTCCACAACCTGGGCGAGAGCCGCACTGGATTCTTCGACAAGTTCGACATGTGGAACTGGGTTCAGGAGAAAAAGAAAGAAGGACTCATCAAACACGTTGGTTTCTCCTTCCATTCCACCCCAGAAGAGCTGGAAGCTATCTTAACCGCTCACCCGGAAATGGAATTCGTACAGCTTCAGATCAACTACGCAGACTGGGACAACCCGGCCATCCAGTCCAGAGGCTGCTATGAGGTAGCAAGAAAACACGGCAAACCGGTCATCATCATGGAGCCCGTAAAGGGCGGCATGCTGGCTACCCCGCCGGAATCCGTAGCAAAGATCTTAAAAGACGCGGAGCCGGATTCCTCCGTTGCTTCCTGGGCTGTCCGCTTCGCTGCCAACCTGGAAGGCGTTATCACCGTACTGTCCGGCATGAGCAACATTGAGCAGATGCAGGATAACTTATCCTACATGAAAGACTTTACCGGCCTCACCGACGCACAGAAGGAAACTCTGGACAAAGCACAGGAAGAGTTAAAGCGTATCCCGCTGATTCCGTGTACCACCTGCAACTACTGCGCAAAGGTATGCCCGATGGAGATCGGCATCTCCGGTTCCTTTACCGCTATGAACTACTTAACCCTCTACGGCGACAAAGCCAACGCCGTGCGCCAGGAGAACTGGCTGGTAGGCAGCCACGGACGCAAGCGTGCCGACCAGTGCGTGAAATGCGGTAAGTGCGAGGCAGTCTGCCCGCAGCACATCGCCATCCGCGAAAACCTGGACGAGGTGTGCGCGAAACTGCTTGCAGAATAAAACGTCAAAGGGACGAAAACCACCGCGGTGGTTTTCGTCCCTCTTTTCATTTTACGCCATTGTCCACTTCTGCCCTTCTGTCTGCAGCCTGGATATAGCTGCAAAGATTCCATCTTTCTCTATCAGTTCCTTCGGACTGCCGTGCTCGGCGGTCCGGCCTTCCTTCAGCACCACAATCTAGTCTGCGTTTGCCACCGTTCTCATGCGGTGCGCAATGATCAGCATCGTCTTATTCTGAATCAGCTTTGACAGCGAACTCTGGATCAGCGTCTCATTATCCACATCCAGCGAAGCCGTCGCTTCATCCAACAAAATAATCGGCGCGTCTTTTAAGAATGCTCTGGCAATCGATATCCTCTGGCGCTCACCGCCGGATACATAGATGCCCTTCGCGCCAATCACCGTATCCACGCCGCCAATGCGGACAGCGCCTTCCTGTACATCCCAGAACCGCGCGACAAGGCTGGCGATCGTGGTTTTTTCTCCTACCACACAATCTGCAAAATGATCTGGAGCGCGTAACACACAAACGCCAGCAGCACAGTCGGCACAATGAATTTGAGCCCCTTCACGAACTCATCGCAGCGCCGGTGAAGCTTCACCAGATTTCCATTGACCGTCTCCCGGTACAACGCAATCAGGCGCAGCCTTGCCGCTTCTTCCTCCATCTCTTCCAAATGCTCTTTCTGCATGATTTCCGGGTCCATCCTGGCAATCTGCTCTGGCTGAAGAAGGCGCATAAAAAACACCAGAACATACACATACGCGCCCATGACTGCGACGCAGCTCAGAATATAAAGACCTGAAACAAACAGCTGCAGCGTGTTTTGCGGTTTCACCAGCTGGGAAATGCCGTTAAATAATCCAATGATGAATACAAACAGGAAACCGCAAAATGTAATGGTGATATACACTTTATTATCCAGCTTATTGCTGCGGTCAAACTGGTTCTCATATTCCGCCATAAGGCTGGTAAGTTCCAGCTGGCTTCCGGTCGGTCTCTTCTGCTCCATAAAATCTTCCTCCGCTAGTCCAGTTCCTGCGCGCAGACCGCAAGGTAATCCTCTGCCGCCTCCTGCTCAGAATCGTAACCTCCGGCTGCGTACTTCTGCATACAGGTATACCATTTTTCCACCATTCCCTGTGTCACTTCGCCCTGGTTGATGATACTGCTTTTCCTGGTTTCTTCGTTTATCACATTTTTGTAAATCTCCGGCGCAGCATAATTTGCCGCCACAGACGGAATCCCTTTTACTTCTGCCATCTGGTCGATTTCCTTTTCCGTGGCAAGAAAACGAAGGAACTCGACTGCGTAATCGGTATGTTCCCCAGACACGCCGGCCGCAAATCCAAACCACGGCTCCTGGT
>ERZ1034713.761-NODE-761-length-17062-cov-33.626154_pt1 | contig 17062 bp, 13 predicted proteins | sample MGYA00520692_ERZ1034713 | MGnify/ENA primary metagenome ERZ1034713 (study PRJEB33766, sample SAMN09781717) | gut metagenome | biome: gut microbiome | host: Homo sapiens | place: Madagascar | study: EMG produced TPA metagenomics assembly of the PRJNA485056 data... | reverse complement strand
TCCATTCTAGTGCAGAAACCGAGTCAAATCAAGCGGTTTTCGCATTTTCTGCGTTTTGGCGAAGAATCAGAGAAAAATTGCAGCAAAGTGACAATAAAAATATCCTCAAAGAACTTTTCTCCCTTTCTTTGAGGATCAGTATATAAAACGTGAATTCTCAACCTATAAAGCCACATGAGGTGATTTTACTATAACGGAAAATGTACATTTCGCAGAGAGGCGAACGAGCCAACCGCGCCGCACAACGGTGTTACCTGTTTTTCGTACATCCTGATGCCCCCTATGTATAGGGGTATACCATGGCGGCTGGACGACTTCAACAAAATCTCGTGCAATTCTTATGGCAGAATTGATGTTTGTGCCTGTCTGTGGTAGAATAATAGTAATTATACTTTTATATGTATATGAGGTGCATTCTCTATGGAATTTCCGAAAAAGGACTGGACGCTTTTCAAAGAAAAGATCGTCATCTGGCAGGAAAATCGGATGGCGAAACTGTGCAACGAATATGTTGAACTTTTGAGCGGCTCCGCGCCCAGTGCTGATAAGTTCTGGGCGCTGGAAGAACGTATTCGGCATGACAAACACAGATCCAGTGTCTGCCTTCGTATGATCCGCTCCGAAATGCCTTTTGCAATTCTACACCTATTAAAGTTGCCGGATGCTTAACTGCACCCGGCAATAAATTTTTGATGATTTTTTGTTCAGACTATTGACACTCGTTAGCAGGTTTGCGGGTGCTATGAAGCCTCTCAAGGTGCTTTCCAAATTTGAAAATCATTTTGCGATCAAGACCGTCCATTTTCAAGTTTCACTTGATGCGGGCGGTTATTTTTTTGCTCAGGAAGTTTTCGAGTTTGCAATCGCAGCAAGCAGGGCGAGTTGGTACCAACTTGCAATTTTTGAATCCGATTTTACAAATCCAGCTTCAAAACACTTGTTGGGCTTCGCCCAAACCCGATGTTCAGCACAAGAATGCGCTACTTCAAATATCCTCAGGAAGTTCGCCGTCTGATCTATACCACGAACACGATCGAAGGCTTTAACCGGCAGCTGCGGAAGGTCACAAAATCCAAGAGCGTCTTTCCGACAGACGACAGTCTGCCGAAAATGCTGTATCTGGCGATGATGGATATTACGAAAAAGTGGACGGGTCGGCGGCAGGACTGGAGCCGCATCCATGCGCAGCTGTCCATCTATTTCGCTGAGCGTATGCCGAATTAACACCTGCTGCGGAGGAATGTTGTTGTTAAGGCGACAGCCGGTTTCGCCGTCTGCCGCCTCATATTAAAATTGCTCTTGTTTTATTGCTGTCTGGACTTTACACAAAATTTGGGAAAGACCCCGCTCTAAGGGAATAAGTCTGAAATGCCATCGTCTCGACTCTAATCATCGTGTTTTCCACCACGCGGGTATGGCTCCTTTTCCTTCCAAATCACTCCGTCTTTTGTATGGTAATGTTGTCCGTGTGCTGAAACTGTATGTTCTTTAGGCGAAGATCGCTCGTCAGGATAATCTCTACCAGATGATGAGCTATCATAATCATCACTATCCAGAGAGTCTGCATAGTCATCGTCAGAAGAACGGCTGGAATAATCATCCGACAAAGTTGATCTTGAACCGCCACCTGATCCATTACCGCTATTTGCAATCGCGTTAGCTCCGACTGCTAAAGCAACTATTCCCACACCCTTTAGTAAACCAGATAATACTGGATGTCTTCCGCCGAATTCTTTGACAGCGTTAATCACATGGAGAGCCTTGTCTCCAAAGCTTTCATGTCTCTCTGGTGGAGCTACAGTAGTTTTATGTTGCGATTTGGTTTCTGAGCGATGCGATACATCCTCTTGCTGTGAATGCTTCGTGTGCTCTGTAGGCTCCGCTTCAACCTCCGATTTGGACTGTTCTTTTAAATCGTCGCCTTTATTCTGACTGTCAATAACAGGACTGCACACCGGCTCACTGAGATCAATCGCTGCGCAAGGAATAGGTTTATTCTCTCCAAAATCCACAAATTCTTTAGTTTCCGGATTGTAGTACCAATTAGTCGAATTTTGCCAACTACCTTTATGAGCCGCCAGATGTTCATCCCTTGTAAGAAACTGTATGTTATCCGGATCGCCCTGATACTCAGGATATTCAGCAGCACTCTTCATGTGCTGACCTTCAACGGATCGTCCATTGTCGTCCTTGGCTTTTCCTATATTGGGATCAAGGATATCCTTTTGTTGTTCCTGCGACCAGTCCCGTGTTCCTTTGCCTTCAGCGACTAATTTTTGCTCTCTTTCCCAAGCAAGTCTTATTGCCTTGTTTCTTTCCTTTATACTCGTTTTTGACATAGGCTCACTCTCCTATACCAAGCAAGTCATAAAGGTCATTCAAGAAGGCATAAAAACCATCATAAATCAGCTCGTCATCGATACTTCCCGTTTCATGATCAAATATCGAAATTTTCTCGCCCGACTTCTCGCATAATACAGGATCACCTGAAGCTAAAGCACCAATAACAATATATTTTTCATCAGGCCTGTCATTTTCATCTACATCGATTATTGGCTTATGCGCCACACCGTAAAACTGTACTCCAGCGGGAAGAAACAACTCTCCACCATCAGAATACTGCAACCATTCTTTATACTTTTCAGGGAATTCAATTTCATGGTCTTTCTCGAACTGAGCAATCTGTTCTTCAGTTGCTCCTTCAAGAAAAATCATTTTGCCTTGTTCATTCAGCTTATCAATGATAGCTTTTAATTCTTTTGAAATCATGTAATCATCTCCTTGGCAAGATCAGATTGCCTGTTGAATATACGGCACAATCACATCGTAGAACTTCTTCGTCCAGTCGGCGTGGAAGTTCGCCATCTGGAGCCAGTCGGTCTCATTTTCAATGCTGACGTTATTCAGCTGAATGAAAACCTTGGACGATTTGATATCGTCACCACGGTTCCACTGGAGTGTTGTGCCCAACGCTGATTCTATTTCCACTTTATGTGTGTACAGGCTATCGAAGGCATCCTTGTTTTCTTGCTTATTGCCTCTGCCAAACACAACCTCTGCCCGCGCTGCATCAAAGTTTGCTACGCAGCAAAGGTAGAATCCACCCATACCAAAGAAGCCATTAATCCAGTTATCCCTTGACGGATTAACATTGGAGAAGGAACCGTCCTCGCCGTGCGCCTTCTGAATAATTGGAAGCGCGTATGTCCAGTATTTTCTCCGGAGCTCGTAACGACTGCCCGGCTCATCCTCATTTGCCTCATTTTCATCGCGCAGATAAAATACCAAGTCTGCCGGATCTTCATCGTACAGTTTGAAGAGACGACTCAGGACAGACAGTTTGCTCTGTGTGCTGGTGTTTGTCCACACATAGATGCCGTCGCCAATTTCCAGCGACTTCGTAAACGCATCCTGATTTGTATTGAAGTGAAGAGCAATGTTCTCCTCCTCCGACATGGCCAGCTTAGTGATAATGGCCTTATCCTCGGCATACAGAATTTGAATAACCTTTTGGAACATTTCAACCCAGCTCGTTACCGGCTGCTCGGTGTTCTTAAAGGTGAATTTTGCAATCAGTCGTCCGGTCAGCTCGCCCTCATCTTCAAGCGTATAAGTATCAAGCTGCTTTTCTTCCGGTTTGTATTCTGTGACAGGTACTGCCCAGATTGAAATAGCCCGACCCATGAGATATTCGCTGCGTTCCTCCAGTTCCGCCAGCGTCCACTTGTCCTTCTTGGCAATCCAAGTATTCATGCGAATACCGCTGTCATCGAAACCGTTCTGCATGGTTTTCTTTTCAGTGAAAGAGCTATTGCTATATTTCGAGTTATAGGCCGTCAGCGTAAGATTTGCCATGCGATGCATCCACAGCTCATGTATCTGCTCATAGTCATCGCCCAGCTCCTTCTGCCATACTGGCGTTAGATGTTGAGGCATAATGTGCTCAATCGAATAGGTGCCGTCGTCACAGTGACGATATACATCCTTATCCTCCGATGTGCCGAAATTCTCGAAGCGCTCAAGAATGTAAATCTTATTCTTGCTGTTCATCAAATAAACTGGACGTTCCTCAAATGCCGCCTTAAATTCCACATCGTCCGGGAAGCGGGCACGCTCTTTCTTGGAAAGAAGTGCATACTTGAGCTTCTCGACATAGTTATCCTCAGTACCATCGTATCGGATGATCTCTCGGTGCAGCATGAGGAAGATTTTATTCAGGGCATTTGTCGGCAGGTCACACATCGTCCTGCGGAACAGATAGTTCTCTGTCGTCAGGAAAATCTCTGTAACCTGCGCCAGTGTCAGCTTGCTTTCGTTATACAAGCGCAGCACTTCAAGGAAGTACGGCCTTGTTACCGTAGTCTCCAGACGGTTCAGTCTGTCAATGCAAGCGTCAAGGGCTACACTGCCAGAATTACCATCAAGGAGAATCTGGTACCTCTTTGCATAGGCCAGCATCTCGGCAAGGAGTGGTTCCGTTTCGATTTTTCCAAGCTCCACAAAATCCTTAAAATTGACGTAGATTTTCTTCTGCTGCGGAATGGCCTGCTGCTTCACACTCAGGTAATCCCGGATAAAGGCGCTTACATCATACTTCGTGCAGACCTCAATCTTGTTCCAGTATTTCTCGTAATAATCCTCCTGCTCCTTAGAAGGCAAACCCATCAGTATAAAGTTTCTGATCTTATCACCTTCGCTGAGGTCAAGACCGGTCGAGTTCAGGCTCTCAAAAATGAGCTGTGGATTGTCGTCCATATCCAGTCGGATGTTTATAATCTCCAGACAGCAGATTGCATCGTAAAGCTGGTCGATGGTGATTTCCTGCTTCTGAATCCGGTCATAGAAATAATCGTAGTTCACCGTCAGATTGGACTCACGGATATGTTCCGTCGGATCAGAGAATAGCTTCCCAAAAGCCGTCTGGTCATTCTTTACCGGCTTGAGCTTGATACGAGTATCCTCCGGCTTCCACTTGTCAACGAGGTATTCCTCAAATATCCGCTGCTTTAGATTAGCGGTCTCCGGCACAATGACACCCTTATCAATCAGGTTATACATGGCAAGGAATAACAGCGATACAGTCGTAAGACGCTGCTGGCCGTCGATAATCAAGAACTCCTCATTATGGCCGTCCGGATTGTAAACGGAAACAAGGCTGCCAAAGAAGTGACTTTTCCGATGCCCCTTGATGATTTTTACAAGATCATCATACAGCTGCTTGCAGTTTTCGGTCTTCCAGTCATAATTTCTCTGGTACACCGGGATGACAAACCGCTTGTCGGAGCCCTCCATATATTTAACGAATTTGCATTCCGAACCCTTCATTTCGCATCAATCCTCCTCGTTCTACTGAAGATCGGGATCGCTCCCCAGAGGAGTAATTCCGTTTTCTTTGAGCATTTCGTTTATTTCATAAATTGAATTCTCAGCACAGGCTCCTAATACGCATTGATAAACGTATCCCTCGCCCTTCATTGAATTTAACTTAAAGTCTGTTTTACCGAGAAACAGCTCAGCCTCTGGCAAAGGCAGCTTCAGACCTACGCATAATGCAAGAACTGTCTGAACTGAAGTCGGGTACTCCTCATCATTTCTTAACCGCTGAATGGTCTTTTCACCAACAAGCGAGCGGTCTGCCAATTGCTTATTTGAGAACTTTTTCTCTTTTTGTAATGCGACCAGTGTCTCTGCAAAAGAGCCGGGATATCTGCGTAATGCTTCAGAACGGCGCTTTGCGTTTTTGATCCGATCAAAAAGTGCCTTGTTGTGTGCATTAAGTTCAAAGGAATGCTCGATCTGATTTTCAACCGGCGCTGAATTACGCATAAACTGCGTGTAATATCTCGCCCCTTGATATTTCGATTGATAGCTATATCCCTTCGAGAAGACGACGCAACACTCATCCATGTGCGAGAGCGCATATTCTGACAGCGTAGCATTCCCAGCCTGATCTCTCGCTATGTATTTCTCGTTATTGAGAACGAGATGACGATCTACAAAAATAAACTGTCCGCTGTCAATAAGTTTCTTAAACTCACGGTCAAAGCAGTATGCCTTAAACAAATCGGCATAGGGAATAGTGAACGTCTGATTCTTGTCCAAGGCACCGGCTTCAAATGAATATCCGCGAACATACTGACCATCCACAAACGGATATGCACCCTCAGCTTTGGAATACCCCAGATCCATCAGGCGAACCTTGGCTGCCTGCCTCGACACATCGAACAGCTCCGCAAGTTCATCAATGACATTCTCATAGGCTGCAATGCTCGCATCATCAGCCCCGCCATAAGCTGCAAGAAGCTGTTCTACCTTCAAGTGCGTCGTTTTCGCAGGCATCGAGATTCTCGGAGCGACACCTTTGGCTTGCCATTCCATCCAGTCTACGGCCTTCCATTTATCTGAATCAGTTGTGTTTGCAGCTATTTGGCACTGGATAGCCCTTCCAAGATTATCGTTAGCACCTATCATTTTCATCAATACATGATAAGGCTGATGACGGTACCAGTGGAAACATTCATGCGCCAGAGTAGTACGCTTTGTTCCTGCAGATCTTTCATAGGAGACACGCGGATCAAGATAAACGGTTCCGCGTTTGGCGTTCCGAATTGTAATCTTCCGGTGCTTATCGAGAACATTCCCGTTATCAAATATGATAGTTCCAAAGTAAGTAAGATCATCCGACAGAGGGACATCTTCGATAACCTGTAGTTTCATATCGCTGGCTATTGTCTCGATTGGAACTCTCATCGGCTTATCCAGTGCTTCCGGACAATACCTTGTCAGGAACTTCTCAGCCTCGCCTTCAAACTGGTCGCGAGAGATAATAGGTACCAGCTCTCCGGACAGGCGGTCATTATCAGATTCCTCTTGCGGCTCACAATTACCAATAGACGTGATCCGGAACCCGCTCATATCGATGCCAAGAGTAACCTGACAATGGATCTTAAGCCAGCGCTCATTAAAATATCCCTTGCGAGATGCGGACGGTATTTCGACATCGCATGAAGCAATTACATCGAAAGCAATCACGCCATCCTCCGGCTGTTCAATATGGATAACATTCTCAATTTCCATATCAATGACCGATAGTCTTTTTGTGTCACCAGAATGATCCTCTTGAATATAAGCTATGGCTGCATCCCGGATGTCATCATAACGAGATTGGTCGATCAGTTTCTGCAGTGGACTTTCATCTTGTGCTTCATAGTAGTCCAGTCTGCTGTCGTTGAGCTCTTTACGAATTTCACGCCAATTAGGCATGTGCCTATCCATGTGTGCGATGAATGTAGCATCATGCTTTCTTGTGATTAAATGTGTAAGCTCATGCAAAATAATATAATCAAGGCAGGCATACGGTTTCTGGGCGAGCTGCAGGTTGAACCACAGCTTCTTTTTATCTGTGCTGCAGGCACCCCATTTTGTGACCATATATTTCGTTTGCCAAGAATCACATTTAAGTCCTATCTGTGTCTCCCACTTAGGCAGACGCTTTTCTATTTCTTCCTTTAGGATCTTCCTATATTCCTCTTTCACATAAGCGTCTCGCTGTTTCACGGTACTCTTGGTGCTCATGGATAGAACAATATTTTGATTCTGAATCTCGAAGCTGTTCTTTTGATTGTCAGGCTTAAAGACAAGGAAGTACTGCTTTCCCCATATATACATCGTCTCACCTGAAACATACTGCCGCTTCGATGCTCTTGGCTGATCCTGAAATTGCGCAATAGCCCTCTTAATAAAGCCCAGCTGAGTTCTGGCATAAGCCTCTATAGCTTTATCGTCCACGGATAAAGGCGCAGAAATTACCACATGTCCATCCGGCGGCTTCACCTGAAGGTGTATATTCATTATATTCTTTTTTTGCACATCAATCGGAATCCCGGAAATGACAATGCGCATTAAAACTCCTCCTGCTTCTCAATGATCTTATAGATGCGCTCCACTTCAGAGTCATCACCCAAAATCTCATAGAGTGCCTTCTTTATTCTTCGTATTACTACCTGATTATCTCTGAACCCGGACAGTGCCTGATCTTTCACAGCTTTGTGGATTCTGATAGCAAGTTTCTCATCTTCTCCAGTGTTATCATAAATAGCCATGAGGGCTTTACTCTTACAGATACTTTTCGGATATTTGTCGTTATCCTCTGGGCAATCAACATCCTTAGCCAGCTTTATATATTTCTCAAGCATCTCAGCATAGTCAAGAACACCCTGCTTACGCTCTTTAATGAGCTTATCAAGGATTTCTGACATCTTTGCATAGTAACGCGGATTGACGGTGACCTTTTCGATAACCTTCTTACGGATGTTATTCTCAATGGCCTCTGCTGCACCTTCCTTGTGGCCGCTATCGCCTTCACCGGTAAGCGTCTCACCCTGCTTTGCTACAAAATCCAATAGGGTAAGATCATCAAAATCGCCAATCTTCTCAGCATCCGCTGCCGTGATATAGTTATCAATCATCTTTCTCATATCAGGCTCATAGGCTTTCAAATCGAGGAAGTCACCACTGGCCATGCCGATGGTTTTCTTCAACTCAATGTAAAAAGTGACCTTCTTGTCATATTCACTCAGTTTGCCGGATGAGATGTCATCAACCAGATATGGTTTTGCTTCCGCGAAGGCTCTGACAAGACTGCTCACCAGACGATAGAGTTTTTCTCTCAGGCGTGCATAAATCTCGTCGCTCTCTTCCGACTGGCCAGAAACACCACAGAAATAATGAATGTATTGGATTCCTCCACGAGGTTCCTCGACGCCCTCGCAGAGTTCTTCAACCGCGTCGTACACTTCCTCAAAATAGGATACCGTAGCATCATGGCGATTCTTAACAAGACCCTTTACATCCTCCGGATCATATCCTTCAAAAGCGCCGGAAGTATAGTCCTTCATTGCTGTTTGGAGCGGACCAAACAGCTGCTTGTAGTCCACGATATAGCCGAAGTCCTTGCTATCATCGTCAAGACGGTTGACGCGGCAAATCGCCTGAAACAGACCGTGATCCTGCATCCTCTTGTCGATGTAAAGGTAGGTACAAGGAGGAGCATCAAATCCGGTGAGTAACTTGTCCACGACGATAAGAAGCTTCATATTTGCAGGCTCCTCTACAAACTTGCGCTTTGCCTCCTTTTCAAATTCCTCCACCTTGGCCTGGACCGATCCCGCATTCGGAAGATTAGAAGGATCAAGCCCCAACATCTTCAGATATGTCTCGTATTTAAGGAAGGTTTCGGTATCATCCTCATCGCTGACGGTGTCAGTGCGCAGTTCACCCTTGTTCGGTGTATAGGAAGATATGATGGCGCACTTCTTAAAGCCCATCTGCTGGAAAATTTCGTAGTACTTGCAAGCCGTAGGAATACCATCAGCCACAAGGATGGCATTTCCATTGCCGTCCATTAGACGAGGTTTCATATTGAAATCCTGAATAATGTCCCATGCCACTTTTTCCAGACGAGAGCGGGAGCTGTATACCTTCTGCATCGTGCCCCATTTCTCTTTCAGCTTAGCTTTTGCACGTGAGGAAAGGCCTCTGGTCTTTACATCAAACCACTGGTCAACACGATCCTGTGACGACAAATCTTGCGGAACATCTCGATATTCATAACGCAAATCCAGCACAACGCCATCGGCCACGCCTTCGTTATACTTGTAAGCGTGGATATATGTACCGAAAACCTCAATGCTGATCTTCTTGTCCCTCTTCAGTAGCGGAGTACCCGTAAAGCCGATAAATACAGCATTCGGCATGATAGTCTTCATCGCCGTATGAAGCTTACCAGACTGTGTTCTGTGGCATTCGTCAACAAACACCACAAGATTTCCTTTTGCCTCGAAGTCGGCAGGTAGGGAGGCTTTCAGCTCTTCAATATACTTATCATAGTCATTTTCTGTCGCTTCTCCGCCACGACGGCCAAACTTATGCACCAGCGAGCAGATCAGCGAATCATCATATACATTCAGGCGATTCAGCAAATCCTTACCGCTCTTGGTTCGAGCAATATTCTCATCTACGCCGGTGAATGTTTTTTCTATCTGCTCATCAAGCTCATCTCGGTCTGTCACGATAAGGACACGGGCATTAAGCTCCGCCCAATGTGTCAGAATCCATTTTGCAAGCCATACCATTGTCAGCGTTTTGCCGGAACCCTGTGTATGCCAAAGAATACCACCCATCGGTTTATCCGGATCTCTGTTCGGATTGTGAAGCTCCGTTCTCAGATTAGTAAGCCTCTGCTGGGTACGCTTGATGCCAAAATACTGATTGTACCGGCATACTTTTTTAATGCCTTTATCAAAGACAACAAAATTCATGATAAGGTCGATAAAACGTTCCTTATCGAACATGGCATATATCTGCTTCTGGAGTTTGTTCTCTATGCCTTCGCAGGTTTTACTGATACGGACATCTACCGGATCACGCTCCTCCTCATGTTCTTTAAATCCGTCATCCTTCCACTCCATATAAAACTTCTCTCCGGTCAGAAGCGTGCCATAACGCAGGCCTTCTGATTCGTTTCCGGCCATGCAAAATTGCATCGTTGTAAAGAAGTTCTGTATGAATGAGTTCTTCTGATTTGTTAAATTCTGACGGATACCCTCTGAGACGGAGATACTGCTTCGCTTCAGCTCAATAACCGCTACTGCAATGCCATTCAAATAAACTACAAGATCCGGTCGTTTCTCTGACTGTTCAACGACCGTCACTTCCTCTGCGATGGCAAAGTCATTATTCAATGGATTAGCCTCATCAATGAGCTCTACTGTCACTGGAGGTTTTTCTGGACTCTCGCTGACCGGAATGCCGTACTTCAACCGTGAGTACACAGTCTTATTAGCATCATAAACTCCACGCGAAAGATTTCCGGCTTCTTGCTGTAGCTGCATAACAGCAGCATCAATCAGCTTGTCTGCATAGCCCTTCAATCGAAGGTACTGGCGCAGACGATCTTCCTTGATGTTCTTATTCTGGTAATCTGACAGGTTACCAATATATTGGTAGCCCAAGATCTCCGGATTTTTAAAGAAACGGATCACTCTTTCCTGTGTTTTAATTTCGGCATCGCCAATACTCATCTGACAGGCACCTCCTTACACCAATCTGACCTTACCGGTCAGCAACTCTTCCATCATGCCTTGCTTTACATTCTGATATTTCAACAGTTTTTCTTCGAGTTTATGGATATCTGAATCCATATCAAAAAGAATACCGGCAATAGCCTCTTGTTCTTCCTTCGTCGGAGGAACAAACAAATCGAACTTCACAAGATCTTTTTGATACAAGTGGTTAATCGTTGATCCAGCTGACAACTGCTGAAGAAAATCTTTAAATACTGAAGATTCCAGCACATAAAACATGAAGTGCGCTGTATACGCATTGGTTATAGGCTTTACAACAAACACACCGCTGTTTAATGTTGCTGGCCTATCTAAATCTGATATATACGCAACTTTACCTATGGTACCATCTTTTGTAAGAAGAAGATCGCCATTTGAGACTTGAATGTTCGGATCTTGCATGTATCTGCCATAATTCACATAATGACAGCCATTCCAATTGATACACCCATCTTTAAAATCCGTTCCTGTAATCAAATAAGCATAACCTTCATCCAAATATTCAGCTGTAGTTAATCCCTGCCAGCCTATACGAGCTTTGAGCCTTGAATTTTTAGCCAGATTGATTTTTACCCAATCTCCCGAAAAACCATCCAGTCGCTTCTTACCCGTGATAAGCATCTGCAGTGTACCCTTACGGATATCCTTCTTCTTTCGGATGAGTTTCTTCAAATTAGCGATTAGATTATCCACATCAGACAACGATGCTGCTATATTTTTCTGCTCTTCCTTGCAGATGGATGGTACTAACAATCCTTTTACATCGTCTTTGTAAATTGCTCCTAACGAAGTGCTGGCAGTTATTGTCTTTATTCTTTTCTGCCCTTTCTTTGAAAGAAAATAATAGTACAAAAAGCGACTATCTGCTCTATCATTCAATTTCAACAAATATAAGTTAGGAGCCAACGTGGCATACTTTGTCTTCATTTCAAAAAAGTATACCTTTCCGATTTCCCCTCTTTTGGCCATTAAAAGTTCTCCGCCATAAAGAGACGATTTCTTCAAAAAATCATAAGATGCCTTGTCAGCGTAACGAACTTCAGCTAATGATAAATTTTGTTCTAAATCCGTCGCTCTCACATACCAAGCGTAACCATGACCCCATTCGGTATGCACATTTGCTGCCATGTCAGCGAAACTACCATTAGCGTCATAATCTGTAAGAAGAGTTAGGTATTCATCTAATCTACATTCATCCCATTTTTCTCTTACCATTTAAATCCCATCCTTTCCAGATGTGACTTTACTTTAGTCTCATAATCAGCCGTATCCTCATCAAGGTCTAGAAGTGTACTTTCATAACGCTCTGATAGTTCTATAATTCTGTTAGTGAGACGATGAGAGATCGCGCCATATAAATCTGCAATACCAGCGAAAATGCTATCAAACCACTTCTTGTTCACAAGCAGATCTAAAATTTCATTATCTGTGAATTTTTCATATCTTATTCGGCACTTTTCATCCAGAGCCTTGTTCAGCTCTTTGACAACTTTATTGTAATCTGATACTTTGCCACAAAGATTTAAAGCTTCCTTCAACTGGTTTACGTCATCCTGCAAGCTCTCAGGTACGCATTCTTCTGTACGAATAATACGTAACCGATATTCAATAGAGCTCTTTGTGATTTTTCCATTTTCGTTGACTGCACTCTTGCAAAGCGGATGCCCTACAAGGTACGCTTCCAGCCGCTTTTTTGTATTGACAAGCTGGAGATCCGTGCGGATCACTTCGAGCTCTATGGTTTCTTCTGTTTCAATCGTGCTTGTCAACTCAACTATTTTGGCTTCGATATCTTTCGCTTTAACTTTCCCGTTCTCAACCACATCCGCAAGAGCAGATTCTTCGTCCGCACTCTCAATCAGATCAGAAAGCTTGGACTCCGTCTCTGCGACAATACTCTCGGCTTCTTCTATGGCATTTCTCTCTTCGCGGAAAAATGCATCTATCACGATGGACTTCGGAAGCAACCTGCCTTCCCATCCGGTGACCTTCATTTCACCCTTATTCTTTCCCTGCATAATTTCTTCCTCGATATTGTCTGCCGCTCTGGCGTTAGTGTAGCCATCCGATTCGCTTATGATAAGTGACACATCATCGTTCATGACCTCATTCCAATAGGCTAGCAACACCTGATATACATCGTATTTGTCAATCAGTGTCAGGTGTTCGAATTCGACAATGATATCTTCAGCAAGACTTACAATCAGCTCTCTTGCAGACACGTCTTCATCAAGAGTTGAAAGAACCGGATATTCTTTTGCCTTCCATGCAGCAAATGCCTCGTCGAGTTTCTCACCATACTCCGAGAATTCAGTATTTTTATATATCATCTGACGGATATTCTCATGCTCCACATTCAGGCTGTAATACTTCTCGCCGATCGCTGTCAACAGCTCTGCTTTCAGCGAAGGGAATACAACCCAATACTTAGCCAAGCTGTCAATATCAACTGCCGGAATGCCGCCATGAATATGCGCGTAGATATCCTGAATATCCTCCGGATCTGTGGAGTCAATATAGCGAGTGATGTTCAGGTTACACCCGTTTTTCTTTTCAATTTCGTCGTTTGGTACGAAACGTGCATACTTTGGATCTGTAGTTATCTGCTCATTAAAGGTAGTAATGATTCTGTAGATATCGCGTTCACGCAAACGATTCTTGTTACCGTCCTTAACGTACCCACGGCTGGCATCAATCATAAAGATGCCCTGTCGGTTTGCAGCACCTTCTTTATCAATAACAAGAACACATGCAGCAATACCGGTACCATAAAACAGGTTTGCGGGAAGGCTGATGATGCCCTTGATCCAATGTTTCTTAATAATAGCTTCCCTGATGGTAGCTTCCGCGTTACCACGAAATAAAACACCATGAGGAAGAATAACTGCAGCTTTACCGTTCGACTTCAGCGCTTTAAGAATGTGCATGAGCCAAGCATAGTCACCGTTCTTCTCCGGAGGCATATCTCCGTAACCTTCAAAGCGTCCATACTCCTTACCGGCAATACCATCGCGCCAGTTTTTCATAGAGAACGGCGGATTTGCCACTATGTAATCGAAACGTTCAAGTCTGGAATTATTGGATTTATCAAGATACTGCGGATTTGAGAATGTGTTACCGCTCTTGATGGTAATCTCAGCCTTACGATGCAGGACGGCATTCATCTTCGCCAGACCAGCTGTCGTGCTTTCCTTTTCCTGTCCATATCCCATGATTGGAATCGGAGCTGCATCAATGGCTCGAATTAATAGGCTGCCACTTCCACAGGCCGGATCGCATACCGTGGCACTGGTATCCGTGCAGTGACTGATACCTACCACATTGGCGAGGATTCTGGAAACCTCTGCAGGCGTATAGAATTGTCCCTTGCTCTTTCCGCTCTCTGTAGCGAATTTACGCATTAGATACTCGTAAGCATCGCCGATGATGTCATCACCCTCTGCCTTGTTTCGGGAGAAGTCAAGTTCCGGACGCTGGAAGATAGAGATAAGGTCGGTCAGCTTATCGACCATTTCCTTACCGCTTCCGAGTTTTTTCTCATCGTTAAAATGTGCAATATCAATAACACCCTTCAGGTCGGTGTTCTCGTCAGCAAGACGGGCGATGATTTTGTCCATGCCCTCGCCAATGTTCTTCTTTCCCTTAAGCGCGATAAAGTCATCAAAGGAGCAGCCCGTCCGCTTTTCCGGATCGGGATCTTTGTCATGTGCCTTATCGAAGACTTTGATGTCCTCGTAGGCTCCCTTATTCTTAAATTTATCGGTGACATACTTCATGAATAGAAGCGTCAGAATATAGTCCTTATATTCCGAGGAATCCATGCCTCCACGAAGTTTGTCGCAGCTCGCCCATAGCGATGCATATAATTGCGTTTTCTTAACAGCCATCTTTGTCTGCTCCTTGTCTAATGATTTTCTCCTTGAATCAGTCAGCGCTTTTACCGCTCTTAACCCATTCATCGAGTTCAGAAATTTTAAACTTCCACTGTTTTCCGATTTTTTGAGCAGGCAAACCCTCTTTACCATTTCTGATCCAGCTACGAAGAGTAACTGTTTTGATTCCTAAATATTCCGCAGCTTCATCTATACTTATCCATTTGTCATTCATGATTTCTTCCATACTCTCACCTCGTGATTTGAATCTGAATACAGCTCAACTATTTTAGTATACACCACAAATGTGAATTTTCCAAGAGTTTGCTGTTATTTGTTTATATTATTCTTTATTTGTGCGTTCTCAAATTTTCCTGCCGGACACAACTATGTCCGGTCTTTTTTGCCCGTTTTTCAATGTAAAGTTCATCTTGGCCTTCTCGTTTCTGCCTATCAGCACTGCAAAAACGGACATACCTGTGTCTGAGGTTCCGATCCCTAAAAATGGCATACTTGCTTTAGCACGTGGGAGCCATCTGCGCAGGGTGTTTCCGGTTCCACGTGGTTACCGATGACAATCAAATACTGTACCGATCACCGGAAGTGGGGTGCAGCCGAAATGGAGTAATCCTTCGGTATGCCCTCACGCCTGTGGCCTGGTTTTGCATGTTTGGAGCTCTCCATTTCGGCAAAAGCCGAAGGAGGGCTTTCATTAATATCACCTGATGTAATTTTACATTTCAGGATTTATTATTTGAACGATTTTGATTTTCATGATACTGACTATTTAATTTCATATTTTCGTGACTGCTGTGGTCGAATCAAAGGATGGAATATGACCGGGACTTCGGGACAATTTGTCCCGGAGTCTTGCTTATAATCTTTCTTTTTATTTTAGCAGGCATAAGCAATCAGCACAAATGTGTTTCACTCCATTCTTTCATTTGCTCCAGAACAGGAACAAAGCTCTCTGCTAATTCTGTGAGCGTGTATTCCACTTTGGGCGGAATTTCCTGATAAATTTGCCGATTGATCCAACCATCGTGTTCCAGCTCTCGCAACTGTTTTGTAAGGGCTGATTTTGTAATTTCATTACCGATTCGTCTTTGCAATTCTCCGAACCTCTGGACTTTATATACGGATATGTACCACTAAATCAGAATCTTCCATTTGCCGCCAATAATAGACTGCAATATCGTCATAGGAACGCAGCTCGCCATCAAACTCTGACTGCGGGAAAATTTATTATCAGCCATGAAAATGCCTCCTTTGTTTTTGGGATAATTATACTATATTTCAGATAGGCCATCAAGTTAGTGGATTTTTTCATACCGGTATTTTAAAAGATACCGGTATGAAAAATGCCACTAAGCCAATAAAAAGACCGTACTTGTGGAATTTTTCTTTTCGATTTAGACTGTGCTTGAACGGAGGCGCAAGAGATGAAACATAACATTCAGATTTCTGTTCTTGGTATTCAAAATACTGGTAGTGCCCCCGAAGCAATTTTGACAAAAACAACCGGGAGCTATTGTATGGAGAATGGTATTCATACCATTAGCCACTATGAATTGGACGAAAATGGAACCGCAACAGACAATCTCCTTTTCCTTTCGGAATCGGAAATGCGCTTGAATAAAAGCGGTTCTATTGCCGGACAATTCCTATTTACTCCATACACTAAGACAGTCGCTGGTTATCTGACTCCTTTTGGAAAAATTGTTTTTGGGGTAGAGACAGAATCTTACCATTTGGATGCAAAAGAAGATTTTCTGGATGCACAACTGAAATATAGGCTATATACAGGCGATCAGTTGTTCTCTGAAAACACTTTGACTATCCACATTTGTAATGCGGATTTGGTAAACGAATAAGGCAAGGAGGAATTACTTATGAGAAAATTGTTTGCTTCTGAATCTGTAACAGAAGGGCATCCAGATAAATTGTGTGACCAGATAGCGGACGCTATTCTGGATGCAATTATACGGAAAAAGCCGGAGGCAAGAGTGGCTTGTGAACCGCCCCAGAATTAGTAGACATGCATAAAAAGCAGCCCCATGTAGGGTT
>ERZ1034713.755-NODE-755-length-17200-cov-4.803966_pt1 | contig 17200 bp, 9 predicted proteins | sample MGYA00520692_ERZ1034713 | MGnify/ENA primary metagenome ERZ1034713 (study PRJEB33766, sample SAMN09781717) | gut metagenome | biome: gut microbiome | host: Homo sapiens | place: Madagascar | study: EMG produced TPA metagenomics assembly of the PRJNA485056 data set... | reverse complement strand
CTGAAAGGTGACCGGGAATTTTTATATCAGCGGCTAAAATTTAAGCGCTTACGATACAGCCAATGGAGAAACGCATCACAAACTGTTTAAAATTGTATTTTTCAAAAAATGGAGCCTGACTTTCGTCAAGCTCCATTTTACGCTATCACTCATGGATTTTCCAAATATATCAACTGTATTATTGTACATTTACATGTTTTGTCAGATTACAATTTGTTCTGGGATATATTGTCCATTTCAGGTCTCATTCTTGCAATGTTCAGACATTTTAATCAGGGATATATTATTCTTGGCATAGAATCCTATTCCCGTTATTACATTTTGATATGGGACAGTAGTCTTTCTTATTCTTTAGAATTGCTCATCCCTAATCAAATTGTCATGTCACACAAATTCTCAGTTCCCAAATACTCTTGAAATCATACGTGCATAAACGTCCATCAATGTATACTTACTTCGATAAAATTCTGTTTTATTGTACCTGACAATACCGTCTCCACAATAACATTTTTGTGTCAGTAATAAATTTTTTCAAGTTTAACAGATATTGATTGACCTGTCAATCTTACAATTCAGCTTTGTTGATCCTTTTCTTTGCATCATGAGAAATTTTTCTTCTATGCACCAGCTTTTCTCATCTGTTAACTTACATCGATTTTTTACAATCACTATTGTGATGGAAAAATATTTAAGAACTCTACTTAATGATGGTGATACTGATTTCTCAGCCTTACCTATAACAGATCCATTCAAACAAAATAAACAATCAGTGTAAAGCATTCAACAAATCACTTAGTGCTGGCCTATTTGCCGGGTTCGTATCTAACATTTCCATAAGAACAATTTTTAATTCATCATCCATTTCTTCTATTTCATCAAGACAATTCGAATCATCAACTATTGTACCAGTAAAAATATAAAGAATTGTCTTTGCTAATGAATAAATATCTGCCTTCTCCCAGTCAACGCCTATACCCATATTTGAGCCAAGAACTTCTGGAGCAAAATACTGGTTTGTATTTTGATTACGCACTTTTTTCTCCACATTCTGGAATACAGTAAATGCATAATCTGCAGAATCTTTTGTACAATCAAACTTTGCAAGTAAAGGCTTGTATTTTCCTCTGATATTAAAAATATAGAACGCGTCAGGATTAATATTTCTGTGATATAAAGGCGTTTCGTAATTATGTATAGATTCGATCCCTCTGCATAAGCCAGCTATAATATCCATTTTTTGTTCCATATCAATACTACCTACAAATTCGTCTGTCAATCGAAGTGGTCTATTCGGCAAAGAATACACTTGAAACTTGTAATCTCCATTGCTACCATTAATGTTCTCTGTCTGCCTTATTACATTTGATGGGTCTTCAAAATTATCATCCCAAAGCTTATTGATAATATCTATATCACGTCTCTGTCCTCGACTTATACTATCTATATCACTTGAGAAAATATAGTACGCAATTTTACCTCTTCGTTCTTTTACAAAAAGAGATTTACCGGTTTCCAATACCAATCCCATTTTACTAACAATCTGCTTTGGAACCGCAATATAATCCCTGACCGGAGCTAATGTACTGTCATATTTTTTCGATTTACCATAATAAATACATAAAAAGTCGTGAAACGCCCCTACTACTCTTAAACAATTCTCTCTGTTTGGGATATACTTTTTTTCCGAAGACACATTTTCATGAGAACTCTCGCTACCAAATCCGTACAAAAAGCGGATAAAAGTCTTACATCGTCTTCATAAGCAGTATTCTTAATAAATGAATACTTCAACAGCATATCAGAAAACTCCATTTCTCGACCTGAACATAAATCAGTGATAATATTTTTATAATTTTTTACTGACGCAGGCTGTTTTATTTCAGATATTATCTGCTCTTTTATAACAGAAATATCCATATCTTTATAATCCTCTTGTTGCTTACGCTTTCTAGCTTCTTCATCCACAGCAAACGCTTCAAAAGCCATTCTAATTTTATGAGCGAAATCCATATAGTCAACTTTTAGATTTTTCTCAGCTTCATAAAATTTAGAGAAAAGCTCTTCGTTGTTAGTGTAATCATAAACAAAAGAGAAATTTCCAACAGGTATTCTATCATCTTCAATTTGCAGATATACCATCTTATCACCTCTTTATATCTTAATGTTCATTCTATTTGAGAGATTTACTTTCATCTGCTTAATAGCATCTTTAGATTCGGTGTAATATCCCGTCTCCTGTCTAAATCCTTTATTAGGATCACCCTTAAATGAAAGCCAATTAAAACTAGTAATCACCATATACTCATTATCCTTAATCAATACCTTTTCATGGGTGTTACTCAACCTAACAAGATGAAGATTATTTCCATACCTCTTATTTTCTATTTCTGATAATCTTTGTAATATCCACTTATCACTATCTTCTTTTTCGCTAATTCCATATCCAATAATAACTTGTGTTTTTCTTTGCAAGGCTCTTTCAATACGACCAAGTATTTCATGGTTTAAACCACCAGACTTAATCCATGGTGAAACAATCACAACCGTATTCTGTGCATTTTCAAGAGCATCTATCAACAATGGTCTATGGTCATATGTAGACAAGATTCGGTCTGCACCCTTGCGTTCATTCTTCATCTCATCTATCTTCTTTTCCAAGAAACGAATTCTTTCTGTTGCAGATTCTTTCTGTTCCTCGTCATCATCACTACTATCTCTGATAGCATCAAGCTGTGTTGTTAAATTTGATATTTCACGTTCTAATGTAGAATCCTTGTAAGAGAATGATTTGGCACTTTCAATAATCTCGTGTGGTAATACACTTATTAGTGAATTATCTGTTTCTTCATCTGTTGACTCTTTACTATCAAAATCAAGTACATGTGTATTGTTATTATATTGCTTCTGCAAAGCTATACTATAATCATCGTTACGTGTTGTCCCGTCATAAACCTGAAATTCAATGTCTTCAGATTTATTATTTATGAAAACAAGAACATATACCTTCTTATATTCAACATATGTCTTTACTACTTGCGATACTTCTTGTAAATCACCTGCTAATTTGTCCTGTTCATAAGCATGATTCTTTTTAAACAAATTGATTGCACGCTTAACTTCTTCATATATCAATGTATCAAGCGTAGGTTTTTCTACAATAGTATTAATCGCTTTAATTTCAAAGTTACGCAGTTCCTTAGGATTATATAGCTTTCTTGTATCAAGATATACATTCCCAATAAGGCCATCCACATATAATGCGTATTCGATATCCTCTGGGACAATTGTTGCTGCTTCCTTCAATGCTTCTTCACCTTTATCAGTGAGTTTTAACTTTGAATAGAATATATCAACTGTTATTAAGCTATTCTTTTGTAGAAGAGCTACTGCATTATTGACCGCAGATGCATTTACTCCAAGAAAGTTGCATATATCCGAAACATCATCTATTCCAGACGAAATAAACTTTAAAATAAACTCCTGTAAAACAGACAGTTTTTTAGGCTTGAGCATAGTAAGAATTGATTCCACATGCCACTGTGGAATTCCAGCTTCATAATATTTCACGAGTGTTGAATTAGGAACAGAGTTAGCTTTTTTCTTTGCAAGTTCTTCAATAGTCACTTCTCTACACCTCCTTCAACATACAATCATCCGAATTATCACGAATGAACTTAATAATTCCAACAAATGGATTCTCTTGGCCATTAATATCTAAACGTCTTTGAGCACACTGGTGGTCACCGACAACAACAAGAAGCTCTCTAGCTCTAGAAAAAGCTACATTTAATCTTCTTACATCTTTTAAGAATCCAAGATTACCCTCGTCATTGCTTCTCACAATACTATAAAACACAATATCCGTCTCACGACCTTGGAATGCATCAACAGTATTAATTTCAACTGTCATATTATGGAATCTCGCTTTATAATTACTTTCATATAGTCTTGTAAGTCTGTCTCTCTGACCTCGGTATCCAGCAATAATTGCGATTTCCTTCTTGAGCTTAAGGCCACCTAACTCTTCATCAATTTCAAGCAACTGTTCAAATATAAGCTTCGCTTCACAAGTATTTCTAAAAGAATCCGATATTGGTTCTTCTTTTCTATCCGACCTAGAAGCAGTTGAAAGCCATACTAAAGGTTTACTCTCGAACATCTTAAGTGGAATAGTTTTCTCTTCTCTTGATGTTTTTGATATCAGTTTGCTCTCATAAAACAACTTACTGATGAGATCTCCAATCACTGGATTCATTCTGTATTGTTCATCCAAAATACTCTTACAATCATCGTTTAGACTTCTTTCAAGATACTCGAATAAACTCAATTCAAGGTCTTTCTTGCTAATGTTCATTCGTTCCTTATCTTGTAATTTTAACAATGCCTCATCAACTACTGGTGGTAATTGCTTATGATCCCCTACAAATACTACTTTTCGTCCTAAGCATATAGGAACAAGAATTTCTGGCGGCGTTGCTTTTCCCGCTTCATCTACAATTACCCAATCAAAATTGAATTCGATAGCAGAACTTAAACTAGCAACACCAAGACATGTAGCCCCTACAAGAGTCGAATCTGCAATACTCTCCTGTAATAATCCGTCTCCTTGTGTAACTCGTTTCTGCCACTCTTTACATAAGTTCTCAACCTTTGAATATTTAGAATATTTCTTTTTATTCTCTTTTAGTGCCTCCTGAATGTCAGACTTAGCTTGTAAATATTCTTCATTTGAAGATACTCCCAAAAGTTCTTTCCATTCTTTTACTTCCTGACTCTTTACGCTCAATTCATCGTTAATTGTTATATAGCGGTCTTGAAGTTCTATTTTCTGTTCTGACAAAGCTATTGATTCATCAATAACCGATGCTAATTTATCATTCAACCCAGATAAACTACTAGTAAATTCATCAACAATCTGAGATAAATGTTCTTCAGTAACTCCTGCCGTCTTAATGGAAACCATTTGCTTCATAGCAGCAATCTTCTCATTAACAAATTGCCACTTTGAGTCTAACACATTTACCTTTTCAAGTTCGGTTTCTACTTCTGTAAGCTCATCCATTAAATTAGCAATCTCTTGTGTTATACTATCAATTTCTGTAATTATACTATTCTTTTCTTGTAAAGACTCATCAATACCTATCTCTTGCTTATATTTTGCAAGAGCAGCTTTACAGTTTTCAATTACCTTTTGCGTCCATTCCCTACAGAAAATATCCAACGTATACTCCCTTGATGATTCCGCTAATTTATCCAAGATACCTATACGAATCATTTTAATATCTGGAATAAGCTTCTTAATCTTTGCCAACGAATGGTCAACAGCCACATGTGACTGAGATGCTATCAATATTTTGGCATCCGGATTACCTCTGTATTTGTCATTACCATTTAAAATCTGATATACAAGCTCAGATATAAACGTAGTCTTGCCTGTACCCGGAGGGCCCTGTAACAAGAACATATTATCTGCCGATAAAGCTTTTTCAAGACTTATCAACTTAGACTTATCAATCTCTTTTGATTCACAATCATCTTCTGTGAGCATAAGATTATTCTTAGAAGTTGCTACAGAAGGATTAAAAATAATCTCACTTATCTCTGGATTAACATTTTCTTTATACTGGATGCTCTTTAATGCTTTACGTTGTCTCTCAAGAGCAATTTCTGCCATTCTCATACTAATAGAGATTTCGCCTGAAGAAGCAATGTTGGAATAATCAACCTGTGGCGTAAGGTCAATAATCATATGACCATTGCAAAACTCTCTCATATGTCCAACATCCAAATAATGGTGAACATTCTTTCTTGTGGTCATCTGGAGCATATCATCAGACGTGTAATTCAATTCATATGCTCTATCCGTATTAATCTCAATCTCTAGCGATGCATCTTCTTCATTTATCTTTAAATTATGATATGCTAATGTAGATTTTTCCTGACTTATGTGCTTCTTTTCTAATTCAAGAATATCTTTCCATTTTCCCATAATATCCTTCTGATGCATATCATCTGCACGCTGACTAATAAAATCTGCTTCACGATTCAACACTTCTTCGCTCAATATCTGAGCATTAATCTCGGCTTTATAATGAACTCGTACTCCGCTTCCCACTTGTATGCTATAGGGAATTTCATATGCCAATTCCTTGTGTATCATCAGTCTGTCAGCTTGAACAAATTTAATACTTATAACCGTGAAACGCTTGTCGTCTCTTTGGTCAATTTTAAGAATAGAAACAAATCTTTGACCATATAATTCAAAAGATCCTTCAAACTGCCCATCTCGATTCTTTGCTGGCCACATATAACATTTTCCAGCATATTCTTCTTCAAGAACCTTCAGTGCTAATGTCGTTTCTTCTTTCTCTATGTAACCAAATGTAGCTAATCTCTTAATTACATTGTTAGTAAAACCTAAGCTAATATATCGCTCTTGAACAAGAAGACTTCTTTCCTTTTCAATGTCTCTCTTAAGTTCAGTAACTGTTCCATATCTTAAGTTAGGCTCTTCTTTTGTCATCTTCACAAGAATATTCTGCATGCCCAAAGGAAGTCCGCTTACATCCATTGATTCACGAGTAGTAATATTGGTACAAGTGAATATCTCGTAAAAGATTAATCCAAGCGAATATATATCACTCTGATATGTAATAGTTTTTCCGGCCATCTGCTCTGGCGAACTGTAATTCTTCGTTGCAAATGCAGCTAATGTATAATCACTATAGAATGTATCCTGTAACCTACTGATACCAAAATCAATAATTTTTACAGTACCATCTTTTTGAAGCATAATGTTAGAAGGCTTTAAGTCACGATGAACAATATTCTTCTTATGTAAATATTCAATGCCTTCAACAACTTGTGCCATTAACTCTAGCTTTTGTGCATAGGTATACCTACAAATATCCCCAAATGCCTCTTTAAAGTTCTCCCCTTGAATATATTCAAGCACGATGAAGAAAGCCTTGAAACCTTCGTCATAACCTCTGTCCAATATTCGAACTACATTTTTATGATTCAGCTTATCCAAAGACTCAACTTCACGATTAAAGACTTGCTTCTGCAAATCTTCATCACCTATATTCGGTTTGTTAAACATTTTGACAATAACGGTACTGTCCACTTCGTCATCATCAATGTCTGTGTCCTCACATAGATGAATTGATGCCATATTCCCGCCGCCAATATCTTTTTTCTTAAGTCTATAGCGGTCTGCAATATATGTAGCCATGTAACCACCTCACCCCTCATTAGTTATTGCAATAATTCTATACAATAATTCAATTACTTATTCTTCCTTAGAATTATTTGTACCAAGTTCTCATCTAAAAGCTTTTGCTAGAATTGCTTAATAATATTACGGCCAGAGTATCTTCGTAAAAGAGATTATAATTCGAATAATAACGGATTGGCGTTAAGCAACTTTTCTATACGTTCACGGCTCATTTTTCCGGTCTTAAACCACTTTCTCTGCGTTTCAACCCATGCGCCAAGATGTTCTCCCTCATAATCTGTTCTTCTGGATATATAATAAGAGCCTGTTTCTGTAATATAGCGAAGATACTGCGAATATCGTCTATTCCACTCAGTTTCATTCGGCTTAAAGTCAAACCCCAAAGCGGAAAGTTTCTTTATCTTATTCGGTGTCATTGTCTTTTTATTTTCCTGATATGCTTTCCGTTGCGCTTGACACCAAAGCCCAAGATTTTTACCTTTGTATGTACTCCTTTTTGGAATGTTTGTATTTCCGAATTCTTCATTGTATTCCGCTAATAATTGATACATCTTTTCCCACTGGTCAATGTATATACTATTGCATATCGGACATCTGGCTCCCATATGGTAATATCTGGGGCTATATTCCGTTATCTGGCCACAGGTATGATGGAGTATTTTAATTTTTGTATTCTGGTCAACAAAGTCGCCCACAAGCTCATATTCCCCGTCTGTGGTGTTTGCTATCCTTTCTCTGAGATATTCTGTTGTCATGTTTTTGGGGAAACACACACGACATTGAGGGGATTTTACAAACTTCCTGTATCTGACCTCAAAGGTGTGACCACAGTTTTTAGCATGTATTCTGCATGGCATATCTACCGTGCTGTATTCCAACAATTCATAGTTTCCAAGCCCTGCAATTGTATCTTTAGCATCTGCCTCGCTGATCACGGACTCACATCTGCAACGAACGCCTTCAAAAATAAAACTCCTCGGAGTTATAGATATCCGATTTCCACATTTTTTGTGAAGCAGACCAACTTTGCCAGACATTGATTTGAAGGGTTGCACCATACTATATCTGTTAGTTTCGAATATCCTATTAACCACATCACCTTCAGATAATAATGCATTGCAAAAATTACAGCCGAATCCATTTTCCTCCGCAAAAGGAGTAGATACATAATCATGTCCACAGACATCGCAGTGATACTCACTGACCAGTGGTGTGTCTTCCGTTTCCTTAATAGTTGCGATCAGTTCGTCGACATCGGGATAAAGAAACATGAATAAAGGCAACAATTCTTCCGGCGCCACATATTCTGCAGTTATCATTTTGACCTTCAGGAAATCAGAAACATCCATTGAGACCAAATCATTGTATTCCCATTTAAGCAGATCTTTTTCAAGGAAGGAATATCCGTCTGTTACAGACCCCCTCTTGTTTTTCAATGCATCATACAGAATGCCTTTTAATGTTTTGATATCAGAAACTATATCGGCACGGAAGATTGCTTCTGCATAAGATGCGTAAGCATCAGCAGATATAGGAACCTGATCATATTCGGAATAATCATCCAGATTATAATCACAAGCATGTCCCTTAGCCCCGTTAAAATACATCAATTTACAATGATGTTTAGGACATACTGTTATTCCCGAAAGATGATGGGCTCTGTGCATATATGACGCTCCATATGCCGAAACATCATCCTTAAAGCATTCCGGGCATATATTCAACCTCTGAAAAAGACCGTTTGATGACGTATTTAATCGGCTTTTCTTTGAGAATACATTCATGATATATTTGGTTTGCTGCGCCTCCGTCATAAATAGCGCCTCAAATCGAAATGTAGTAAGCGACAAAAACAAAGGAATGATATCCGGTTTTCTGAGAAGATGGTTGTATAATCCTACAAACGCTCCTTTAACATCCGGCTGTAGCGTTGCTATACTTGCATTTTCCATAGCAAGATATTCAATTAAAAAGTCTTTTACCAAAAGACCGTTTGTTTCTGCAAGCCTATGTATCCACGAATACAGCAATTCGTCTGAGCGAGGTTGTTTAATTACTGGAATAAAACTCAAGTATTACTCCTCCTTAATGTCAAGAAATGACCGCATATGTTCCAAATCGGGCTTTTCTATTTTATTTTTCTTGTTTATCCGTTTCGGTACCTTCTGCAGGTGCTCAATGACAAGTCTGCTAATTTCCTTTTCAGTTTTTCCTTCAGAAGACTTTCTTGCAATGACCTTATCAAATGCGATCTCAATTTTTTCATCAGAGTATTCATCATAGAGAGCACGGATGTTGGCGGTCACATTTGACAACTGTATATTCTCTATATTCCTATTTGTATCCCTCATAATTTTCTGCATTTCGGCTTGCTGCTTGGTAGAACTGATCAGTGCGTTTACCATATCCTCGGCCTCATTACGTATTACCTGAAGCTCTGCGGTATTATCCGTGGATTCCAAATTTGCCAGTACATCCTGAATGCCGGGATAGAACTTATTTGCAACTGTTCTTACATAATCGGCATTGATTTTAGGTTTCTTCTTTTTGCTCAAATAATCATAATGCATACATGAATAAACACCGATCAGCTGATCAACAATACCTTTTGTAACCTCATATAGGGCATCAACAAGATCTCCTGTTACAGGAACCATTTCATCAAACCACTGATATCGGAAGAGGTTTTTCACCAAGAACGCAAAATATTCCTTGTTTTCACAATACAAGTTCCCGTTTATAAGCATGCCGACTCTTCTGGTCGTCCGAAGCTCTTTAAACATCTTCTCGCGCGCATCCTCTGTCCCAACGACGGCAACCGCCACCTTTGTTCTGTTTGCCAGAGTAAGCAGGGAATCAAACGTATTCTCTCTGGTATGGCTAAAATCCAACAGCTGTATTTCGTCAAAGATAATGATCCCTATTCCAAAAAGTTCCACATAGTTTTTAACAAGTTCCGCCTTCTTTCCTAACCCGGTTGCTCGCGAAATTGCCTTGGCATATACAGGAGTAATGTTGTTAAGCGCTTTGTCTATTGCATCTCCAATGCCCTCATACAAAGCGGCAAAATTGCTGTTAGGAACGCAGTTTACGACAAGGTATACAATTTGTGGGAAGTAGCCGCCTCCCTCGTCGTTATGCATAATCACCTGCGGATAATAATGCACAAGATTGCTTATGGATGAACTCTTTCCGCATCCCGAATACCCAATCAATGAGAATCCGGCGCTTGTTGCCTCGCTCGAATCTCCATATAGTACAGTGTTTGTCTGCTTTGAAACATTATCCACAGCGATGTCTATATGAGAATTGTCGGATTTAACCTGCCTTCTTGATCTATACGAGGTCAAGAGAGCATTATACATAGCAAACTCCAAATCTTTATTAAACGGTAGAGGGAAACGTATTTCACGCAATGTTCCAACGGCGACCATTTTGTCCAGCTTGGACATATCTTTTACCTTGTCGAAACTGTAACCCGGAAGCCGTCTGGTATATGCAGCCATTATTCCCTTATCATTTCGCGGACTTGGAAGTGCCTCAATATAAGGGTTCCCACGATCAATATCAAGTATTGCCTTTACATATACGGCATCCACAATATTGGTTTCCTGTAAATCATATTCATCGTATTGAGATTCGCCTTCTTCGCAAATTACATACTTGTCATCCATAGGATATCTCCTTTAGTTGTTCTCCCAGAAGTCCTCAAGGGCTTCTTCGAAATTACTATAATCCTTTGTTGCTTTTCCAACAAGCTTTTCTTCTCCCACTGGAATATCATTATCAAACTCATCTCCGATTTCACTTGTTCTAGACAACATCTGGATTGAATCCATTTTGGAAGCAATTCTGTTCTTATGTGATACAGCCTGCTTTTCTGCTTCTCGCACAGGCCGCATATTCTTAACCTCAGAATAGGTGTTTTTTTGGGCACCGGCTACGACAGAAGCATTTACGGAATAGTTAAATACAGCAAGCTCTTCGTTATAAACTCTACCTTCTGCATCCATCTGTTTTTTTAGTTTATGATAATCTTCATATTGTTTAAAGGTCATTCCATCATAATCTGCATTTCCTGTAAGTCTTTTGTTAAGCGAAGCATCTATCAACCGCCCGCCGCGCAAATAATATATATGACCAACATCACGTAGATCCATTCTCGCCTCAAATGGAACCTTTTTTGTACCAGCTTTAAACATCTCCCTTGAAATCAAGCTATCATTCTCTGGAAGATAATAAAGCCCTTTATAAGAAATGCCACGTCTATCAATTTTTGCCTTAACAGGAGTCATCAGGTTGTATAAATACTGGTTTTTATCGGAAATAGGTCTTGGGTTACCATTTTTCTTTATGCCATAATCCCAAAGCAATGCCGGTATAGGGCGTATGCCATTTTCTATCATTTCCTTTGTCAGAGGATATTCTTTGTCATACTCCTGATTATGTGTAAGAACGAAATTAATCACAATTTTTGTATATTGTTCCAGCGTCAGTGTGGCCTCTTTGTGATGATCCGAGTCATATCGTTTTTCTATTAAACCATAATCTTCCAAATGTGCATTTTGCTTGGAGTGCATCTGATGAAAAGATTGTTCCACGATACCTTTAAGGGATCCGCTTGCCCCCGGTACGATTTGTTTCTCAATATGCAATTCATTGCAGATGCGATCAAATGCCTTACTCTTAAGCTCAGCGCCACGGTCAACTCTCACCCTTCTTGGAATAATATTAGACGGCCATATTTTAGGATTATCAAAGCCCATTCCAAACCGAGAACAGTATTCCTGTTTCTCATCAGCAAGATTAAGAAACAGATTGGTAATACCGAGAATCGAGTTGTTATCAAACGCAACAGATACCGCAAGAATAACTCTAGTAAATACGTCCACCATAAAATAAACAATCGGACGTCCAATCGATTTATTAGGATCAAACGAAGATACTAACGAAACATCAGCCTCACAAGCATCAATTTCTACCATATCTCCCGGTCCATACACATCAAACATCGAATCACTTGTAATAAGTCTCTTGTTGTTTCTTTGCTCCTGTGCAGACGTCTTAATAGCATCTTTTTCCTGCTCTGTAAGGTGTTTGTTTGCGTAATAATAAAATTGACGCATCGTAGGTCGCTGTGACTCTGGGAGTAAAATCAAAGATGGTATTCCATCAGTCATTTCCGTTTTTGTAAAATGGATGGCATTCATCCGATCGTAACACGACTTTAGATTCTTATGCCTACCAGAGCGATACTCTTTTAACGCCTCTTCAAAATATCCAATAATTTCATCAGTTAAGACCACTCCGACTGATTCAAAGTAGTCCGATTTCTTCCCTGGTTTTACACTATAATTATACGCAAGCCCTTTATTGTGTCCAAACAGTCTCGCGTCAACCAATGCGTAGTTCCGCATTCCACTTTGCATATATTTTGTAATCGTCCTCCAAAAAGAACTTTTTGAGATTGAATATTTTTTTAAAATCTCATATAATTCCAGTTTTGAAGATTTCCCAGGCAATTCTGTTAATCGATTATGGTAAACATTCAATACTTCACCGATTGCCCCTTTGGTGGCTTCATATTTCTTCCGGTAAGATTCTGGCAAATTCTCTTTATCAAATATAAGGTCCTCATCATGCATAACTTGCAATTCACCATCGTAAATTAGCTGCAATAGGATTGTTGTTTCGTATTCGCATAATTTAAGATTTGAAATATCCATCTCACATATGATTGCTGTATATTCCGAAATCGAAATTAGTCTGTACCGTGTATTTTGTTTGATGTCACAAAGAATATCTCCTACCGCAAGTATATTATTCATTTTTCACCTCCAATAATCCCAGCAAAGCCTCGTTATCTATCATTTTAGTTTCCATAGGAAATGAATATTCCTTAATCGCAATCTTATGTTTAACTGCACTAATCACATCAAACACAGTATTCGGATCATAAAATTCCGTAACGAGTCTAATATTGGTTGCAAGTGTTCTATTTGCGTCAGTTTTAAAAATAAGTTTGTACGGTACTCCATGTTCAATCCAATATTGTTTCTCAACACAAAGAAGCTGTAATTGCCTTTCACCCAAGTCCCTATCTGGCTTTACTGAATAAGCAATATAGCTTCCATCTGAACGTGTCACTAGCAAGTCTGTTGTCATTCTATCCTTTGGAGGGGTAAATCCCATCTTTTCAGCAATCCTTACAGTTTCTCCATAGTCAAGCGGATATTGTTCTCTAATATCTATATTTTCATCATCCCATCTCAGTATGTAATACCAAAGCATTTCCCCCTGAGAAAGACAGTGTACGCCACGATCAGTTTTCCAATCTCTTATGACAGAGGTTGTTCCCTGACTATTAAACTCGCTGGTTGTAATATAGGGTCGATAGTCCTTGCCTGTGCCTTCTCCCATTTTCCTGTTTTTTTTCGTCTTCTCTGAAACACGCCTGCCCATATTATCCCTCATCGACTAATTCCTGTAATTATTATATAATATGCCATCCCATTAATCAACGCTTATCCCTAATCAAATTGTACTTTCCTTGTTTTTATCCCTAATCAAATTGTATTTTTCTCGTTTTTGTTTTTATCTTCCTGTTTGTGCTTCTTCAATGGCATAAAAAAGAATCGGCACGCCAATAATGCCGATTCTTTTATAAATTGAGTGTTTAAAATAGGGCATTCAACATATATCCCTAATCAAATTGTAACTATTTGAATTTATTTATGATCACTTGTCCCTAATTAAATTGTAATATCCCTAATTAAATTGTCATTTCACATGTTTAACAATACCATTTAGAGATGCAGCACCCGGTCGCGGATCTCCTGGGTACGGCCCTGGTTCCAGAACTGGGTTCCGATGTAGCCGCAGGTACGGCGCGCAACGGACATCTTGTCCTGGTCGCGGTTGCCGCAATTCGGGCACTCCCATACCAGCTTGCCGGACTCATCCTCTACAATCTTGATCTCGCCGTCGTAACCGCAGCACTCGCAGTAATCGCTCTTGGTATTCAGCTCTGCATACATGATGTTCTCATAGATGAACTTCATGACAGACAGGACTGCCGGGATATTCTGCTGCATGTTCGGCACTTCCACATAGCTGATCGCGCCGCCCGGAGACAGCTTCTGGAAATCGGACTCAAATTTCAGCTTGCTGAAGGCATCGATTTCCTCACTGACGTGAACATGATAGCTGTTGGTAATGTAGTTCTTATCGGTTACGCCCGGAATAATGCCGAAGCGTTTCTGTAAGCATTTCGCGAACTTGTAAGTGGTGGACTCCATCGGAGTTCCGTATACGGAGTAGCTGATGTTCTCGGCCTCCTTCCACTCCCTGCATTTGTCGTTCATCTTCTGCATAACAGCCAGGGCAAACGGCTTTGCGGACGGATCGGTATGGGACTTTCCGGTCATACGCACGCACATCTCATGCAGGCCACAGTAGCCCAGGGAGATGGTAGAATAGCCGTTAAACAACAGTTTGTCGATGGTCTCGCCCTTTTTCAGTCTGGCCAGGGCGCCGTTCTGCCACAGGATCGGGGCTACATCGGAAATGGTTCCAAGCAGACGCTCATGACGGCAGCGCAGCGCGCGGTGGCAAAGCTCCAGGCGCTCCTCAAAGATCTCCCAGAAGCGGTCCATATCGCCCTCAGAGGAGCAGGCTACATCTACCAGGTTGATGGTGACAACGCCCTGGTTGAAGCGACCGTAAAACTTGTGGCTTCCGTCTGGATTTCTCTGGGAATCCTCCACAGTCAGGAAGGAACGACAGCCCATACACGGGTAAACGTTTCCGCCCTTCATCTCCTTCATGATCTTCGCGGAGATGTAATCCGGAACCATGCGCTTTGCGGTACATTTTGCCGCAAGCTCGGTTAAATGCCAGTACTTGGAATCCTCGGTGATATTGTCCTCGTCCAGAACGTAGATCAGCTTCGGGAATGCCGGAGTGATCCACACGCCTTTCTCATTCTTGACGCCCTGCATTCTCTGGATCATGACTTCCTCAATGATCATAGCCAGATCATCACGGGTGCGTCCCTCCGGGACCTCGTCCAGATACATGAACATGGTCACAAACGGTGCCTGTCCGTTACAGGTCATCAGAGTGATCAGCTGATACTGGATCGTCTGGATACCGCTCTTGACCTCCTCACGCAGTCTGCGTTCTACTACACGGTTGATGATGGTCTCATCCAGAGCCTCTCCGCACTCCTTGCGCTCCGCGATGACATTCTTGCGCAGCTTCTGGCGGCTGATGTCCACAAACGGGGCAAGATGCGCCAGGGAGAAGGACTGTCCGCCGTACTGGTTGCTGGCTACCTGCGCCACGATCTGGGTGGTAACGTTGCAGGCGGTAAAGAAGCTGTGCGGCTTCTCGATCATGGTCTCACTGATGACGGTGCCGTTCTGCAGCATGTCCTCTAAATTGATCAGGTCGCAGTTATGCTCTTTCTGTGCAAAATAATCGGTGTCGTGGAAATGAATGATGCCTGCCTCATGCGCGCGCACGATCTCCTCCGGAAGGAGCACACGGCGGCTTAAGTCCTTGCTGACCTCACCGGCCATGTAGTCACGCTGGGTGGAGTTGATGACCGGGTTCTTGTTGGAGTTCTCCTGTTTTACTTCCTCATTCAAATGCTCGATCAGAGCCAGGATGCCATTGTCGGTCGTATTGGATTTTCTGGTAAGCTCCCTCTTATAGCGGTAACGCACATATTTCTGTGCCACTTCGTATCCGCGCATCTCCATAATGCCGGTCTCTACCATATCCTGAATGTCTTCTACGTTTACCGCATGCGTAGCCTCTTCCACCTGCTTTGCGATCATATCTGCCACTGCATTGATCTGATATTCATTTAACTGATGAAGATGATCCACGCTTGCATTTGCTTTGGTGATCGCATTTACAATTTTGGAGACATCAAAAGAAACTTCCTTGCCGTTTCTCTTGATCACATTTGTCTTAACATCCGTAGTCATGCCCAAACCCCTCTCGTCTATACTATATCTTGTATTTTAACTCAACATAAACAACTATATGTCGTAGCAGTGATTATGATACTACAAAGATGGGGAAAATGGAAGTGGCAAATTCACGAATATTTCATGGAATATTTGGTTGAATATTTATTTTACATACGGTATGATTAGACAGGTGTATTTCACCCGAAAATGGAAAATCTCGCTTGTTTGCTTGCTTTCCTGCGCATCGGACAAGCCCGAAAAGAACACAGGAGGTTATGCACATTGCTGAATAAATGGAAACAAAAGATAACAAAATTTGTATGTTTTGCCCTGACATGCCAGTTATTCGTTATGACAGCCTGGGCGAAACCTGACTGGCCGTCCGATACCGGCATCATGGCTGAGGCAGGCATTGTCATGGATATGGATTCCGGTGCCATTTTATACGGTCAGAATATTCATCTGACCTATCCGCCGGCCAGCATCACAAAAATACTCACCGCACTCATCGTTCTGGAAAATTGCAATCTGGATGATACTGTAACATTTTCTACGACGGCTGTCAACCAGGTTGAAGCAGACAGTGGCAATAAAATCAGTGTCGTCGCTGGAGATGAGCTCTCCGTAGAGGACTGCCTTTACTCCATGCTGCTGGTATCCTGCAACCAGGCTGCCAATGCTCTGGCGGAGCACACGGCCGGCAGTATCTCTGCCTTCGTGGACATGATGAACGAAAAACTGGTCGAGCTTGGCTGCCAGGAAAGCCACTTTGAAAACCCGTCCGGCTTAAACGGAGATACCCAGAATGTTTCCGCCTACGACATGGCACTCATTGCGCAGGCAGCTTACAACAACGAAAAAATGGTGGAGATCAGCTCCGCCACCACCCACAAGATTGCGCCGACCACCCAGAACCCGGACGGCTTCACCATCCGCGGTGAACATCGTCTCTGCGTCACGGAAGATCCGAGCAGCCCTTACT
>ERZ1034713.750-NODE-750-length-17309-cov-29.775067_pt1 | contig 17309 bp, 17 predicted proteins | sample MGYA00520692_ERZ1034713 | MGnify/ENA primary metagenome ERZ1034713 (study PRJEB33766, sample SAMN09781717) | gut metagenome | biome: gut microbiome | host: Homo sapiens | place: Madagascar | study: EMG produced TPA metagenomics assembly of the PRJNA485056 data... | reverse complement strand
GCCGCTGGGGCAACTTCTTCAATCAGGAAGCCTTTGGCTGCAACACCACCCTGCCGTGGGGAATGTACAGCGAGACCACCCGTGCTTACCTGATGAGCAGCACGGTCACGGTGCCCAAGGGTGTGGTCATCGACCCCAACCTGCCGGTGCACCCCACCTTTTTGTACGAGAGCATCTGGTGCTTTGTGGGCTTTTTCCTGCTGTTCCGCTACATCAAAAAGCGCAAGTTCAACGGCGACATCACCCTGCGGTATCTGATCTGGTACGGTGCAGGCCGTTTCTGGATCGAGGGTCTGCGCACCGACAGCCTGATGCTGGTGCCCTCCATCGGGCTGCGGGCATCCCAGCTGGTGGCAGGCATCGCCGTAGTGGCGGGCATTGCGGCAGAGGTGTATTTTACCCGCAAGTGCAAGGGCAAGCCCCTGTTTGTGCCGCTGGCGCTGAACGCCGAGAACAAGGCGGCTCAAAAGAAGCTGGACGGTCCCATCTCCTTTGCGGGCAGGGATACCCAGCTGCTGGCCTCCAGCCCGCGCAAGCTGTTTTTGGAAAAGACCGAAGCTTATAACGCACAGGTAAAAGCCGCCATAGAGCAGGCCGGGCAGAAAAAAGCGTAAAAATCTGCGCAAAAGGGGAAATTTCCTCTTGCAATTCGGTTTGGTTTTTGCTATAATATTCTAGCCGCATGGTGTGGGCGCCTGAAATGGCCCGCTGTAAGGGCCTGCCTTTACGACCAGCGAGTACAACGAAAAGGAATGAACAAAATGTACGCAATCATTGTTACCGGCGGTAAGCAGTACCGCGTGGAGCAGGGCGACATCGTCTACATCGAAAAGCTGGACGTTGAGGCCGACTCCGAAGTGAAGTTTGATCAGGTTCTCGCTATTGGCGAGGAGGGTTCTGTGAAGGTTGGCGCTCCTGTTGTTGAGGGTGCTACCGTTTCTGCCAAGGTCATCAAGAATGGCAAGGGCAAGAAGCTGAACATCATCACCTATCGCGCAAAGAAGCACAGTGCTCGCCGTATGGGCCATCGTCAGCCCTACACCAAGGTTGAGATCACTGCGATCAACGGCTAAGGAGGTAAATTACAATGGCACATAAAAAGGGCGTAGGCAGCACCAAGAACGGCCGCGATTCCGCAGCACAGCGTCTGGGCACCAAGCGTGCAGACGGTCAGTTCGTTCTGGCCGGCAACATCCTGGTCCGTCAGCGTGGCACCCACATCATGCCGGGTGAGAACGTTGGCAAGGGCAGCGATGACACCCTGTTTGCTCTGGTGGACGGCACCGTCCGTTTCGAGCGCGTGGGCAAGAACGGCAAGAAGTGCAGCGTTAAGCAGTAACTTCTTTCTGAATAACTGCAATCGTAGAGCCGGACCCTCGTGGCCCGGCTCTTTTTGATGAAATAAGGCTGCGTGTTTGCACAATGCGGCAGCCTGTAAAACTAAGGAGGGGCTGTATGGCAGCACAGACTAACTTTATCGACATCGCCACGATATGGCTCCATGCGGGCAAGGGCGGCGATGGTGCGGTGAGCTTCCACCGCGAAAAATTCGTGGCCGCAGGCGGCCCGGACGGCGGCGACGGCGGCCGGGGCGGCGATATCATCTTTGTAGTGGACGACCATCTGTCCACCCTGATGGACTTCCGCTATAAGCGCAAGTATGTGGCCCCGGAGGGCGGCAAGGGCGGCGCAAGCCTGTGCCACGGCAAAAATGCCGAAGATCTGGTCATTAAGGTGCCGCTGGGCACCGTGATCAAGGATGCAGAGAGCGGCCTTGTTATCGCAGACCTGTCCGACCACACCCCGGTCACCATTGCTAAGGGCGGCCGCGGCGGCTACGGCAACGCACACTTTGCCACCCCCACCCGCCAGATCCCCAAGTTTGCAAAGCCCGGTATGCCCGGCGAGGATCTGCAGGTGACGCTGGAGCTGAAGCTGATCGCAGACGTGGGTCTGATCGGCTTCCCCAACGTGGGCAAGTCCACCCTTATCTCCACCATCAGCGCCGCCAAGCCCAAGATCGCCAACTACCACTTTACCACCCTTGTGCCCACGCTGGGCGTCGTGTCGGTAGGCGAGGGCGCAAGCTTTGTCTGCGCCGACATCCCCGGCCTGATCGAGGGTGCCAGCGAGGGCATCGGTCTGGGTCATGACTTTTTGCGCCATGTGGAGCGCTGCCGCCTGCTGCTGCACGTTGTGGATGTTTCCGGCAGCGAGTGCCGCGACCCCATCGAGGACTTTGAAAAGATCAACGAGGAGCTGGCCAAGTTCAGCCCCGTGCTGGCCGAGCGCCCGCAGATCGTTGTGGGCAACAAGTGCGACCTTGCCACCGAGGAGCAGATCGAGACCTTCCGCCAGTATGTGGAGGGCAAGGGTCTGACCTTCGTGCCCATCTCCGCCGCCACCATGCAGGGCGTCAAGCAGCTGCCGGGGCTCGTGTATAACCGCCTCAAGGATATCCCGCAGGTGCCGGTGTTCACCCCCGAGTACAAAAAGCCGGAGGCCAAGAAGAACGGCCGCGACTTCACCATCCAGCGCATGGAAGCCCATGTGTGGAGCGTGGATGCCCCGTGGCTGGAGTATATTCTGGCCGGCAGCAACGTGGACGACTACGAGAGTTTGCAGTTCTTCCAGCGTCAGCTGGGCGAGAGCGGCATTCTGGACGCGCTGGTGCAGAAGGGCGTGGAAGAGAACGATACCATCCTCATCGGCGAGTATCAGTTCGACTATATCTTCTAAGGATAAAGCATCATGAACGAATCGGAAAAGATCGACCCGCGGGAACTCAGCCCGCTGGCGCTGGCCTTTGTAGGGGACAGCGTGCTGGAACTGCTGGTGCGTCAGCGTCTGGTGGAGCACCACCGCCTTTCTGCCGGAAAGCTGAACGCCGAAAAGGTCAAGTATGTCTCTGCCAAGGCGCAGTTCCGGGAAGAGCAGCTGCTGGAGCCGCTGTTCACCGAGGACGAGCTGGCCGTGTTCAAGCGCGGCCGCAACGCCAGCAAGGCCAGCGTTGCCAAGCACGCCTCCCCGGAGGAATACCGTGCCTCTACCGGCTTCGAGTGCCTGCTGGGCTGGCTGTACCTGAACGGACAGCTGGAGCGCGTGCACCAGCTGTTTGAGGTGCTGTGGCAGCAGTTTGACCCTGACCAGAAATAAGAATGCGAAAGCCCGCTGCTTTCCGCACTGGAAACCAGTGGTGGAAGGCAGCGGGCTTTGCCTGTTGGCATCTGCGGTCCGTCAGATGCCGCTTACACCATCAGCGGCTGTTCTTCGCGTTGGTGGAACGGCTGCCAGTGGAGTTCTTGGCGCTCTCGTCATCGGCACCCTTGGTGTACTGATTGGGGTGCTTGTGCTCGTTGGTGGCGCTGTTGGTGGTCTTGCTGCTGGTACGGTTAGAGGTCTGGTTCTTGCAATTGGTACTGCGGTTCTCACTGCGGTTTTCCATGGTGTGAATGCTCCTTTCGGTCGTTGCTGTGGGGGCGGGGCCGCCCTCACAGTCCATAGTGTGGCCGCAGCCGGCGGCTTTATACATCCCATGGGAGGAAAAGAATATGCCTACGGAATATTTTGAGCAGCGGGAGCGTGCCCTGCTGGGCCAGCGGTATGAGCAGCTGTATGCCGCCCCGCAGCAGACGGCAGAGCGCGGCGTGACCGTGTCGGCGCTGCGCACCACGCCGGAGCAGTTTGCACAGAGAGCGGATTTTCCGCTGGAGCCTTCACCCTTCTGCAAGGCGGCCTTTGTGGTGCATCAGCCGGATTTTAAGCCCGGGCGGCATCCGTACCACCATGCGGGGGTCTTCTACTCGCAGGAGCCCTCGGCCTCTTCGGCAGCGCCGCTGCTGGGGGTACAGCCGGGAATGCGGGTGCTGGATTTGTGCGCCGCACCCGGCGGCAAAAGCAGCCAGCTGGCGGCGGCATTGCAGGGGCGCGGTGTGCTGGTGAGCAACGAGTATGTGGCCGCGCGCGCCGAAATTTTAAAAAGCAACCTTGAGCGCATGGGCGTTTCCAACGCCGTAGTGCTCAACGAGACCCCCGCCCGCATTGCCGAGGCGCTGCCGGAGTTTTTCGACCGGGTGCTGGTGGACGCGCCCTGCTCCGGTGAGGGAATGTTCCGCAAGGAGCCGGTAGCGCTGCAGCAGCACTGCGAGGCGCTGGTAAAGCAGTGCGCAGAGCTGGGCGCGCAGATTCTGGATTGCGCCGCAGCGGCACTGGCCCCCGGCGGGCAGCTGGTGTATTCCACCTGCACCTTTGCGCCGGAGGAAGACGAAGGACAGGTGGCGGCCTTTTTGCAGCGCCACCCAGAGTTTGCGCTGGCCGATGTGCTGGGCAACGTGGACTACACCTTTGGCAGCGCAGGCGAAGAGAACCGCACCGGCGGTCTGCCGCTGGATGTAAGCAAGGTGCGCCGCATCTGGCCCTGTCAGGGCGGCGAGGGGCACTTTATGGCACGCTTAGTCAAGGCCGGCACGCCCCGTGCCCTGCCGCCGGAAGGGGAATACACCCCGGAGGAGCAGCTCTGGCTTGCCGCTGCTGCGGAGGCGGGCAAAAAGGGCAAGGGCAAAACTAAGCCCGCCAAGGCCGCAGATGCCCGCAGCGCACGCCGTGCGGACAGCCGCGCCTGCCGGGACGCCGTGCAGGGCACGAGCCGCCGCACCCGGGACACCGGGGCAGGGGAGGCCACCCCGGCGCAGAGCCTTGCCGCATGGCAGGAGTTTGCCCGGCAGTATTTCCCCGCGCTGGCACAGCGCCCGGCTGTGGTGCACGGCGGCGGTGTGCTGCTGCCGGTGGCCTTCCCGCAGACGGGACTTCATGTGCTGCGGGCGGGGGTATTCGTGGGCAGTGTGCAGAAGGGGCGCTTTGTGCCGGAGCATCATCTGTTCACGGCCTTTGGTAGCCTGTGCACGAACTGCGAGCAGCTGACCCTTGCTGACTGCCGCTGCACCGAGTACCTCTCCGGCCGCGAGGTGGAAGCCCGCACGGCAGCGGACGGCTGGTGCTGCGTGACCGTGGACGGCTGGCCGCTGGGCGGCGGCAAGGTGTCCGGCGGGCGGGTGAAAAACCACTACCCCAAGGCGCTGCGGCTGCTGTAAACCGCAGATTTACACGCATCGGGGCGAAAATCGGGCTTTTCAGGCTTGAACGCGCCGGTGGATTGTGATAGAATAACAGAGTTAGATTTTGTGTGCTGCCACAAGCGGGCGACCACAGCCCGTCTGCCCGCAGGCGGAGATACCGATAAATTTAGGAGGCTCTTTCCCATGTCTGGACATAGCAAATGGAACAACATTAAGCGCAAGAAGGAAAAGACTGACGGCGCCCGCGCCAAGGTCTTTACCAAGATCGGCCGCGAGATCAGCGTTGCCGTCCGTGACGGCGGCCCCAACCCGGCTTCCAACAGCAAGCTGGCAGACCTGATCGCCAAGGCAAAGCGCATGAGCGTGCCCAACGATAACATCCAGCGTATCATCAAGAAGGCCGAGGGCGGCGACAAGACCGAGTTCGAGGCTATCACCTACGAGGGCTACGGCCCCGGCGGCGTGGCAGTCATGGTGGAGACCCTGACCGACAACCGCAACCGTACCGCTGCCGACCTGCGCCACTACTTCGATAAGAACGGCGGCAATCTGGGCGCTATGGGCTGCGTGGCCTTCCTGTTCAACCAGAAGGGTGTCATCGACATCTCTCTGGAGGATAAGGACGCCGACGAGGCCATGATGGACGCTCTGGATGCCGGTGCCGAGGACTTTGATGCCAGCGAGGACGCAGCCGAGGTCACCACCGATCCCGAGAACTACTCCGCTGTGGTCAAGGCTCTGGAAGAGAAGGGCTACGAGATCCTGTCCGACGATCTGGCCATGGTGCCCATGACCACCACCCGCCTGACCGACCCCGATCAGCTGAAGCTGATGGGCAAGCTGCTGGATTCTCTGGAGGATAACGATGACGTCCAGAACGTCTGGCACAGCCTGGAGAACGAAGAGGACCTGCCGGAATAAGCTTCCGCAAGGCTCCTTGCTCTTGAAATAAGACGATAAAAAGCCGCTTTTTGTGCTGCAAGGCACGAAAGGCGGCTTTTACTGTATGGCGGGTGCGCGCAGAAATGCTGTTTTGCTGTGACATACGGGCACTTTTGGATTGTGACATACTGACCGGTTTTGGAGGGCTGAAAAATGAAGCTGTACGTCACAGTAGAGGAGTTTTTGTATGCCAAGAAGATTGAAAATCAGACGGAGCGAACACTCAGAGGGTATAAAAATGCCCTGAATCTGTTTGCTAACTGGCTTCAAAAGGAATGGACGATTGATGAGTTGGAGAAGATTCGGGTCATCCACCTGAAACAGTACGTGGCTTATCACCTGAAAATGGGGCACAAGGCAACCTATGTGAATGGTATCATCAAGATACTACGGGCGTTCTTCAAGTATACAAATGGAGAGGACTACACCGATATTGCCTATGAGAAGGTAGCATGGGTCAGGGAAGAAAAGCCTGTGATCAAGGCGTTCTCTGCACAGGATGCACGGCAACTGCTGGAGTATCACAATTAGACCGCCGAAAGAAGTTGACTCCCAAATTCGAGCAGCGGCAAAACAGGCGGGGGAAAGTCTATCGGAATATATTTTGAAAGCCGTTCAAGCCCGGATGGAACAGGAACAGACCGAACAGTGAACAGGGGGCTATTTTCATTTTCCCGGCGGTGATCGACCCGGACAGTCGGGCTAGTACATTTCGTTATTTCATCCTCGCCCCAAAACTCCCTCCGAACAGTGTATACCATCTGGTACAGGGGTAGGGGGCGTATTCCTACTGGCAGCGTCAATGGTTATCCTCGGATTGATAGGTGGATTGGCGTTTTCATGCGCTTGGAAATGAGGTTTATTGGACAATGACTGTATTATAATGCAGTCTATAATAAAAACATCGTCAGGAGGTTTAAATTATGGGACTGTTACTTGGTTTGGGGTTGCTTGGAGCGGCATTTGGCATTGATGCGGCAAAGCAAGCACCGTTTGATAGGGCACTGCGGCGTTTAGATAACGAATGGGGAACCTGCACATCGGAAGAGAGTAGGCGGTGTGATGCTCTGAAGTATGCAGTGCAGAATGGTTTGTGTTTCGAGGATGAGAAAAAGCCTGTGATTGAGTGGCAGAAGCTGAGAGATCTTCAGTGGAAGTATCAGCTGGCTGGTGTCTCTTGGCCGAGAGAATCTGCAATTCGAGATGTGTGCCGTCTGGCGGCTCGTGACCGTGGATTTGAGTATAAAGGATATCTGCGAAACACATTGACGTTTGGTTATATCACTGATCCGAAAAATATTTGCAGGCTTGGGATTATCGGAAACGATAAAAATCCAAAATTTTCAGAACGTAGGGCGTTAATGACCGGACGAATATTATCATTTGAAGCAAACCATTCTGGGGAATTGAAATCTTACAACGACCTTTTTGATTTTCTTGAAAAAGAAAAATGTACAACACAAGAACTGTACAACACTTATGCTAGAAAATTTCCAGATACATTTGAAAATGAAGATTTTAACGACTGTTATTATAATGGACTTCTTGCCGCATTAAATTATAAAAATTGGCTAAATCGTGGGAATGAACCTCAGCAAATACCAGAACCTAAAAAGGTATCTCTTGTCACTGACGATTGATATTTTTATAAAAAAGCCCGTCCAGCATAGAACCAGACGAGCAAAAACATTTTTCAGACCGTTACCAGCAATGGCAACGGTTTTTATTTAACCGATTTTTTCTTCAGAAGCAGACCGTGACATTGATAGGTGATGCTTGTTTGCAATGCAGTCCTTAATTATTGTCAAGAGTGCAGTCCGGCAGTGGCCAGGACTAAAAGTTAAGGTTCAAAAAATCAAACTCGTTTCAAATTGACACTGGTTGCCCGGAACTTTCACGGAATGTGAACTGAAATTCCTTTTTATCGTACTATCGCTGTGTTATAATCAGATTAGAGGCCTAGAAAAGACACAGAAAGGATGTGCAGTACATGGCAGATTACGGATATTTTGGCAAGGGTGCAGAGGGTTACGCCCACTATTCGCAGACCTTCAAGAGTACATTTCCTAATTCCAACTCCGGCAGTTGTGGCAGTTCTCACAGCACAATATATTCCAGCCCATCTACGGCAGAAAAGAAGGATGCAGAGCCGCAGATTCCCTATGATCGGAAAGACTACGCAGACCCTGATTTAGAAAACGCTACGATCAGCGTGCTGTTTGGTGTGGTAATACTGGTAATTGCGGTAGTGGTATTTATCGGCATTGTGATATCGCTGTAAGGATGTTCGGCAAAATGGAAAGCTTGAAGGGTGTGTCACAAATCGACTATCCCGGCGGCATGGAACAGAAGTGTACCACTGTAGTTGTTCGGATTTTCCAGAAGCACAGACCTATTGCTCAAAAATGAGCAAAACCCTTCCACCGATTGCATCACCGAATAGATTGCCGAAGCGGTATTTTACACCCGCTTTGGTGTTGTTTATGGTCGGTTTTGAGTGGATTTCCCCTGAAAGATGGGGAATTTTGGGTGTTTTTCGGGAAAATAGGGTATCTGGCAGGGATGGAAGGTGTGGAAGTATTATATCTCCATCGTAAATACACCGGAAATTTTTATGTTCGAACAATGTTAAATAAATATCAATACATAGGGCTGTTTGCAGAGATGCAGCAGTCCTTTTTTATGACTTGAAAGAGGGCGTTTACTTTGCAGTTTCGATATTATAGAAAAAGACCTGACTGAAAATCAGTCAAGCCTTTTTATTGAATTATTCTACAGAAAAAGATCTCTTTGAATTGTAAAACTTTCCTACTTTTTCCAAGTTGCCTTCTCGTGTACCGCCTGCAGCGACATAGAGATTATAAAGATTTATCATTCCATCCTTCAGTGACTTGGACATTGAAAAATTCTGATTATGATATTCTCCCTCAAGTCTTACTTTTATTTCCTCATCTCTGTGCTCAATTAGATCTTGCATAAAACTTGCAGAATTGTTATCGATAATAATTGCAAGAAATTCTGAAATATTTCCACCTTTTCCTACTTTTCTTTGAATACCGATACTTCCGAATTTGTACCTATGATCTCCGATTTTTATAATTGCGCTATCAATAAATTCCCAGTCAGAAGCTACATATTCCATCATAATGCAGTATGCATCACAATCTTTATCACTAATAACCTTCGGATAAACATATACACAACCGTCATTCGTTGAATGATAGCCATCACCCCATATACTAGTGAGAGAGGGAACAGAAATATCTGCATCGTCCGCCATATCATCATAAACAACTTTTATGTCCTCTTGTCCTTTAAACACAGACAAATCAAATCCTGATGCAGCAAAAGCGCAAAGTGGAACAGACATTATTAGAATTGACGCTAAAACTAGACTTAATAATTTTCTTTTCATAACATGACCTCCGATTTTTTGTTAATTATGTGTAGAATGGGTAAATTGCTATCACAAAGTTATCACCATTTTATGCAAGTGTCAAGCCAAAAGTGACAATTTGATGAGATTTAAGTGATAATATTTTAGATAGTGTGCAAAAAGACTTGAAATTTACTTTTTAAGTCACCAGTAGACGCCCTACAACAGCCTTGCTGACCCGATAAACAAAGAAAACCTTGTGGAACAGCCCATGATAGCCCCAAAACAGCAGGGAACGATGAAGAAATAGTACCTATTTAAAAGGACGGTTTTATCGTTGAGAAATAAAGATGCAGATGGAAGTGCATCTTTGGCTGGAACAGTGACATCCGGCAGAGAAATAGCAGGGGACGAAGCCTTTTTGACCTGAAAAGATGGGATAGACGGTTACATGACAAGACCCAAATAGCTGAGAGAAATCAAGCAGAAATTGAAAGTTTGCTTATAAAATAATGTCGTACTTGCGATATATTTGCAAATGTGATATACTGTGCTTAGACAATCAAAAGTGGCTCGTATAGATTCAGCGCACAGCAGTCCAGAACGTCTGGCACTCTCTCGAGAACGAAGAGGACCTGCCGGAATAAGCGGCTTAGTCTCCCTTTGCTTCTGGAATAATACGATAAAAAGCCGCTTTTTGTGCTGCAAGGCACGAAAGGCGGCTTTTGTTTTTTATTTGTGCGTGCCGTGCAAATAAAAGGTCTTTCTGGCAGCAGAAAAATCGTACTCTGCACACATATCTTCATCGGAAAATGGATTTTCCGAAGGAGTGCTAGTGGGTTTATCGTTCATAATGCGTCCATAGGCTGAGGATCTTAACAGTCTGCTCATTCTCATAGACCTGATAGACAAGGCGGTGCTGAACGTTGATGCGGCGGCTGTATGCACCGTTCAGATCACCCACTAGCTTTTCGTATGGGGGAGGGTTCCGGAACGGATCGACACGGATGATTTCAATGAGTGCCTTTGCTTTTTCGTCCAGATGGGCGGACTTCAATTTAGGCACATCTTTTGCGGCGGTTTTGGTGTAAACGACCTTGTACATTTACCACTCCACCGCCGTTTCGTCCACACAGTCTGCGAGGGGAGTGGCAATTCCGTCCATGATTTTTTCGCGCATACCCGGTGCAGAGACCAGATACAGTGTTTCCATGATGCCGCTGTAATCTTCTTCCGACAGCAGCACGGCATTGCCGTCCTTGGTGGTGATGTTGACGGGCTGATTGTATTTAATGGTCTGCTCTACATAGTCGAAGGCATTCTTACGGAAATTCGTGATATTTGTGGTAGTCATGGTGGAAGTACCTCCTTCATGTACAGTATAGCGTACGCTTGCGAGAATGTCAATATACGTCCGACAATCGAAATGAGACGCGCATTCACCCCTGTGCCAGCGCCTTGCCTTTTGCGTAGTAGCGCTGCATCTCTTCCCGGGGGACCATATTTCCGCCGGTGGCCCAGACCAGATGGGTGGCGTTTGCCAGCGTGCCGGCGGGCAGGGCGGTTTCGGTGTAAGCGCCAAGCAGCTGCCCGGGCTGGGTGAGCACCGGGCCGTACATTCCCGCCAGAGCACTGGGCTCAAGGAAAAGATCCTCGGCATCCGCCAGCTGTGCCAGAAGGGTGTACATCCGCTCGTCCTGCAGGGTGTAGCAGCCGCTCATAAAGGGGCGCATCAGCCCGCCCACAAAGCCGGAAGCGCGCCCCACGGCAAGGCCATCGGCGGCGGTGCGGTTGTCGATGCCAAAGTCCTGCACGCAGACGCTGCTGTTTTCGCCGGTAGCCATGCCCAGCATCATGCAGGGGGAGTGGGTGGGCTCGGCAAAAAAGCAGTGTGCGGCATCGCCGAACAGCGTCTTCAGGCCAAAGGCCACGCCGCCGGGGCCGCCGCCCACGCCGCAGGGCAGATAGGCGAAGAGGGGATGCTCCGCATCCACGGTGATGCCCTGCGCGTCCAGCTGCTTTTTCAGGCGCAGGGCAGCTACGGCATAGCCCAGAAAGAGGGTCTTGGAGTTTTCGTCATCCACAAAGTGGCAGTAGGGATCGCCCGCCGCCAGCTTGCGCCCCTCGGTCACGGCGATGCTGTAATCGGAGGCGTACTCCACCACTTTGACGCCACGGCTGCGGAGCAGGTCTTTTTTCCACTGCCGTGCATCAGCGGACATGTGCACGGTGACCTGAAAGCCCAGCTTTGCGCTCATAATGCCGATGGAAAGCCCCAGATTGCCGGTAGAGCCCACCGCAATGGAGTATTGCGAGAACAGCTTGCGGAAGCGTTCCTCTGCCAGAACGGCGTAGTTGTCGGTCAGGTGCAGCATTCCGCTGTGCAGGGCAATATCCTCGGCGGTTTTCAGCACCTCGTAAATGCCGCCCCGGGCTTTGATGGAGCCGGAGATGGGCAGGTGGCTGTCCAGCTTGACCCATACCTGCCCGGCGATGCGGGTGCCGCTGTACTCTTCCAGCACCTTTTGCATCCGGGGGATGGGCTGGACAGGAGATTCGATGATGCCGCCGGTCGCAGCAGTCTCGGGAAAGACAGCGGCAAGGTAGGGCGCAAACCGCTCCAGCCGTGCGGCGGCATCCTCAATGTCGGCAAGGGTCAGCGGGCAGGCCGCCGCAGCCTGTGCAAAGGGCAGCTTGTCCGGGTTTACCCATGCAGTCTCCTTCAGGGCGCAGAGGTCGGAGACCACAGGATATGCCGCGATCCAATCGGCAACGGAACGCCCGGCAATGCACTTGGCAGGTGAAACCATAACGGATCCTCCTTTATATATAGAACCAGATGATGCGCCCGGCGGTTTTCGTGGGGCGCTGTGTGTCTTGAATATAAAGGTTTTTACAGGAATTGTCAACCGGCTGCGCTTTGCGCCGGGCGGGTCAGAGCGCCACGATCTCGGTGGTCACCAGCTGCTGCTCTGCGCCGTAGTTCAGCTTCATGGCGTAGTCGGTCAGGGCGCAGAATGCCTCGGCTTCTTTCCGGGTGGCAAAATAGTTCTCGGTAAGGACCTCGGAGCTGCTGCCTGCATGGAAGATGGTCTTTACCACAAAGTTGCTTTCGTTCATAGTGTGCCTCTCTTTTCCGATTGATGGGGGAGGGACTGCCGTCTCTCGGTGTATTTGCAGTATAGCAGGGCAAATGTCCCAAAGAATGGACTCTTAACGAAAGCGGGGCGACTTTTACGAAAATCGGTCGAAAAGCCGCACCAGCCGGAAAAACAGGAGAAGATTGGAAGGAGAGCAGCACACTGCCCAAAGACCTTGTTAAAAAACTGGCATTTTGACGTTTTCGTGTAAAGTATACAAGAATAAACACAAAAAAATGGCATTGTGTGTATTGCTATTTTGCAACTGATATATTAGAATATAAGCAAGAAGAGCGCGCAGGCGTACTGCGCGTGCCACATGATAAATAACGACAGGAGGAACTTCTCTATGCCTATGAAAATGGGTTGGCGCTGGTATGGCGAGGGCAACGACCCCGTCACCCTGAGCGACATCAAGCAGATCCCCGGCGTGACCAGCATCGTCTGGGCACTGCACAACAAGATGCCCGGCGAGATCTGGGAAATCGACGAGATCCAGAAGGTTGCAGACCAGATCCACGCCTACGGCTTTGATATGGATGTTGTCGAGTCCGTCAACGTGCACGACGATATCAAGATCGGTCTGCCCACCCGCGACCAGTATATCGAGAACTACAAGCAGTGCATCCGCAACCTGTCCAAGTTCGGCGTCAAGGTCATCTGCTACAACTTCATGCCCATCTTCGACTGGACCCGCACCGACCTGTTCCACCCGGTAGGCGATGGCTCCACTGCACTGTTCTACGAGAAGGACAAGATCAAGGGCGATTACAAGGCCATGGCTGAGTACATCATGTCCTTCACCGAGAAGTACAACATGACCTTCCCCGGCTGGGAGCCGGAGCGTATGGCAAAGCTGGACGAGCTGTTCAAGGCCTACGCCCCTGTCACCAAGGAGAAGCTGTGGGAGAACCTGAAGTACTTCCTGGAAGCTCTGATGCCCACCTGCCACGAGTGCGATATCAAGATGGCCATCCACATGGACGACCCTCCTTGGGATATCTTCGGCCTGCCCCGCCTGCTGGTGGACGAGCCCAGCATCGACCGCTTCCTGAAGATGGTGGACGATCCGTACAACTGCCTGACCCTGTGCACCGGCAGCCTGAACGCAAACCCCAACAACAACTGTGCCGAGATCATCCGCAAGCACTGCGACCGCATTGCCTTCGGCCACGTCCGCAACATCCACCACTTCCCCAACGGTGACTTCTCTGAGGCTGCGCACCGCGACTGCTGCGGCGAGACCGGCATCATTGAGGTGATGCGCGCTTACCATGACTGCGGCTATGAGGGCTACATCCGCCCCGACCACGGCCGTCAGCTGTGGGAGGAAGGCCCCGGTGTCTGCCGCCCCGGCTATGGCAAGTATGACCGTGCTCTGGGCATCCAGTATATGCTGGGTATCTGGGATCTGCTGGACCGTCTGGATGAAGAAAAGAAGGGCTGATGATTATGAAGCTGTCTGATATCAAAAATGGCAATCTGTCCGCCGAGTGGGCAGAAAAGGGCTACGAGCTGCCCAAGTTCGATGTCGAGGCCGTCAAGGCCAAGACCCATGCAGAGCCGACCTGGGTGCACTTCGGCGCAGGCAACATCTTCCGCGCCTTCCCCGCAGCCGTCCTGAACGACGCCCTGAACAGCGGCAAGTATGACCGCGGCGTCATCGTGGCCGAGAGCTTCGACTATGAGATCATCGACAAGGCTTACCGCCCCTACGATAACCTGAGCCTGCTGGTCTGCCTGAAGTCCACCGGCGAGATCGAGAAGAAGGTCATCGCCTCCGTTACCGAGAGCCTGAAGGCTGACTATTCCTTCGGCGCTGACTGGGCACGTCTGGTGGAGATCTTCCAGAACCCCAGCCTGCAGATGATCTCCTTCACCATCACCGAGAAGGGCTACGGCGTTGCTCCCGCTGATCTGGAGCGCGGCCTGACCCCCGTGCTGGCCATGGGCAAGGTCACCGCTCTGCTGTACGAGCGCTTCAAGGCCGGTAAGCTGCCCCTGACCGTGCAGAGCATGGATAACTGCTCCCACAACGGCGATAAGGTCAAGACCGCTGTCCACGCCTACGCTGCAAAGTGGGTGGAGCAGGGTCTGGTGCCCGCCGAGTTCCTGACTTATGTGCAGGACGAGACCAAGATCACCTTCCCCTGGAGCATGATCGATAAGATCACCCCGCGCCCGGACGCAAAGGTGCAGGAAATGCTGGCAAAGGACGGCTTTGAGGATAACTACACTATCGTTACCGAGAAGCACACCTTCACCGCTCCCTTCGTCAACGCTGAGGAAACCCAGTACCTGTGCATCGAGGATCACTACACCAACGGTCGTCCTCCGCTGGAGCTGGGCGGTGTGCTGTACTGCGACCGCGAGACCGTGGACAAGATCGAGAAGATGAAGGTCTGCACCTGCCTGAACCCCCTGCACACTGCCATGTCCATCTATGGCTGCATGCTGGGCTACACCCTCATCTCTGCCGAGATGGCAGACGAGGATCTGCGCTCCTTCATCCAGAAGATCGGCTATATCGAGGCGATGCCCGTGGTCGTTGATCCCGGCGTGCTGAACCCCTACGAGTTCATCGGCGCTGTCATCAACCGCCGTCTGCCCAACCCCTTCATGCCCGATGCTCCCCAGCGTATCGCTACCGATACCTCTCAGAAGCTGGCTATCCGCTTCGGCGAGACCATCAAGGCTTACGAGGAGCGCGGTCTGGACAAGTCCAACCTCGTGCTGATCCCGCTGGTGCTGGCAGGCTATGCCCGCTACCTGAAGGGCATCGACGACAACGGCCAGCCCTTCGAGATCTCTCCCGATCCGCTGCTGGCTGAGCTGCAGGCCATCGTCAACCCCTTGCAGGTCAAGGAAGGCGAGCAGGACTTCAGCTGCCTGAAGGCTCTGTACAGCCGTGCCGATGTGTTCGGTGTGGATCTGTACGCCGTAGGTCTGGGCGAGAAGATCGAGGGCATGGTCAAGGAGCTGTACGCCGGTAACGGCGCAGTGCGCAAGACCCTGCACAAGTACACCCTCGCCCGCTAAAATGTTATAACGCTATTTCCGTACCCACGCTGCGCTTTTGCTTTGCCGCAGCGTGGGTTTTTGTTTTGTCCTTTTATAAAAAAGCAGAACAGCCAAGCCTGTCGGCTTGGCTGTTCTGCAAATTATAATAAATTTTCCTTATTTCCGGCAGTCGTGCAGGCTGGCGGCGGGCAGGGCGCTGCCCAGCAGGCTCCATGCGGCATCCATGCTCTCGTTCAGCAGATAGGCCTGATTCTTCTGGACGTAGATGTACACCGCCTCTTTGGTGCGGTAGGCGCAGTACACGGTGTTCCAAGTGTAGCGGTTGGTGGGCTCGGTCTTGTTCTGCTCACCGGCCATCCAGACCGAAAGCCCGGCGGCGTCCAGTTCCAGTCGGTAGAAGGGGCGGGGCAGACCCAGCTTTTTGATCTGCTTGGAGAGGTTCGAAAAAAAGGTACCGAAGTATACGGCGGGCAGACCGAGGGCCACAATGGCCAGCACGGCGGTCAGCAGCCCGGCACCCTCCCGCTTGCCGAGTTGGCTCAGGCAGATCCCGGCACACACCAGCAGAATGGCGGTGAACACTGCCGGACGCTGCCAGCCCTTGTTGTGGCGCAGCAGGTCGAAAGATGCAAAATCGTGAAAGCTTTTTTCGTCCATCTGGACGGAAACGCAAACATTCTGGGTCATAATGTTACCCTCCTTTTTGGGCATAGTACCACATTCTCCGGCAAGAAGCAAGCAAAAGATGCCCCGGCGGCGGTGCATCTGCTTGCAAACCGCCCGCAAGGCGTGGTAAAATAAGATATTATTCAGGGAAAAAAGGGGGAAGCTTTGCATGGAAAAGCGCAACTGGAAGCGCAGTGTTACGCTCAAGCAGCGTATGGTACTGTGTCTGGCGGCTTTTTTTGCGGCCTTTGCGTTGCAGCTTGCCCTGAACGGCTATCAGGCACGGGCGGTGCAGCAGGTGCAGGACGACCAGATGGGCAACTTTAACGCCATCAGCCGCTTTCAGGGCGGCGTGGAAAGCTCCATCAGCATTCTGGAAGCGTACCGCTGGGAAAACGGTGAGGCCGAGGAAATGCTGGAAAAGCTCCGGGCAGCCTGCTCCACCAGCAATGCATGGCTGTGGCGCATCAAATCGAATATGGACGGCTTGCAGAACGTCAGCGATGAGCAGTGGGTGCTGTACGGCGCGGTGGAGACCACCTACGGCAGCTACAACACCCTGCTGGAAGAGCTGGAGGGCTACCTTTCCAGCGGACAGGACGCAAAGGCATCCCAGCTGTACTATAACAAGGTCTCGGTCTGCGGCGGGTATCTGAGCCAGTACACCATGCAGCTGCTGAAAGCCTCGATCCTGGACGCCCAGACTACTTATACCGAGATCTCGGAGCTGGGCGAACGGATCGCCCTGATGCAGATCGTGGTGGTAGCACTGTGCGTGGCGCTGGGCTGTGCCTCCGGTCTGATGGTCATGCGGCTGCTGACCCCGGTGTCTCAGATGATCGTGGCCTCCCGTGCCATCAGCCGCAGCCAGTTCGACACCCCGGACATCCCGCTGCCCAAGCAGCCGGAGATCGGCCAGCTGGCAGAGTCCTTCAACCGCATGAAGCACTCCATGGCGCAGCAGGTGAACACCTTACAGGAGAAAAACGAGATCGAGCGGGAGCTGCACCGCCAAAAGACTGAGGCGCTGGAACTGCAGAACCGCATGGAGCGCAGCCGGTTACAGCAGCTGCGCAGCCAGATCGACCC
>ERZ1034713.746-NODE-746-length-17381-cov-51.145908_pt1 | contig 17381 bp, 15 predicted proteins | sample MGYA00520692_ERZ1034713 | MGnify/ENA primary metagenome ERZ1034713 (study PRJEB33766, sample SAMN09781717) | gut metagenome | biome: gut microbiome | host: Homo sapiens | place: Madagascar | study: EMG produced TPA metagenomics assembly of the PRJNA485056 data... | reverse complement strand
AAGATAGGGACTCTTTGAAAACACCCGTCCCAGGCTGTGGGACGATTTTTAAGAACGCTACATGGATACAGGAGGAACACTCATGGCAAACGAAAAGATCCTTGTCGTGGATGACGACGTCAATATCTGCGAGCTGCTGCGGCTCTATCTGACCAAGGAGGGCTATCAGGTCACCATCGCCAACGACGGCGAGGAAGGTCTGGACAAGTTCAATCAGGTCAAGCCGGATATGGTCCTGCTGGATGTGATGATGCCCAGGATGGACGGTCTGGAAGTCTGCCGCCGCATCCGCAAGCTGGGCAATACGCCGGTGATGATGCTCACGGCCAAGGGCGAGACCTTTGATAAGGTGCTGGGCCTGGAACTGGGCGCGGACGACTACATGGTCAAGCCCTTTGACGCAAAAGAGGTCGTGGCTCGCATCAAGGCGGTGCTGCGCCGCTGCCAGACCAGCACGGCGGCTGCCGAGAGCACCGAGGGCGTCATCGAGTTCGACAACCTCCGCCTGGATATGAACAGCTACGAGCTGCGGGTCAAGGGCAAGGTGGTGGAGGCTCCCCCCAAGGAGCTGGAGCTGCTCAACTGCCTGGCGTCCCACCCGAACCGCGTCTACACCCGCGACCAGCTGCTGGACGAGGTATGGGGCTTCGAATACTACGGCGACAGCCGCACCATCGACGTCCATGTCAAGCGCCTGCGCGAGAAGCTGGCCGGTGCCTCCGATAAGTGGGAACTCAAGACCGTCTGGGGCGTGGGCTATAAGTTCGAGGTGCGTCAGTAATGCGCAAAAGTATTTCCGTCACCTTCTTTTCGGTGGTGGCGACCCTTCTGGTGCTGGGCACGGCGGTGATGGGCTGCTCGGAGTGGGTCCTGTTCAACCGCTACTTTGCGCAGGAGCGGTACGAAGCGCTGGACAGCGTGGCCGAGGTCACCCGGCGGGCGGCGGACTACGTGGTCCAGCAGGCGGCCCTGCCCAAGGGCGAGGAATTGGACGCGCTGAGCACCAAGCTGGAGATCATCGGCGAGAGCGCCGAAGCCTATCTGTTCCTGACCGATGAGGACGGCCATGTCCTCATCACCTCCAACCCGGCGCAGCTGGCGGAGGATGCCGTGCCGCAAGCCCTGATGGCCAGGGTGGGGGATGAGAAGCCCTACCATGTCCTGAGCACGCTGGATGGCGTCCTGACCGAAAAAAGCTACGTTTCCGTGCGGAAAATGATGGACGACAACGGCACTTGCAGCGGCTATCTCTTCCTGTGCTCGTCCGGTGCACGGCTGACCGATTTCAAGGAGGAGTTCTGGTCGAACTTCTTCTTCTCGGCCTGTATTATGCTGCTCTGCGCCAGTGTGCTGACAAGCGTCCTGATGCGGCGGCTCACCGACCCGCTGCAAAAGATCACCGAGGCCGCGCAGCGGTTCGGCGGAGGAGATCTCTCGGTCCGCGTTGAGGGGGTCGAGGGCGAAGGCGAGGTCGTGGACCTGGCCCACACCTTCAACCAGATGGCCGAAAACATCCAGTCCAACGACAATTCGCGCGGCCAGTTCATGGGCAACATCGCCCACGAGCTGCGCACCCCGATGACCACCATCAAGGGCTTCATCGACGGCATTCTGGACGGCACCATCCCGCCCGACATGCAGAACCACTATTTGCAGCTGGTCAGCGAGGAGACCGGCCGTCTGGCCCGGCTCATCCAGAACATGCTGGACCTGTCCAAGCTGGAAAGCGGCGAGTATCAGGTGAACGCCCGGATGTTCAACATCTGGGAGACTCTGACCGGCGTGGCGCTCTCGGCGGAACAGCGGATCAACGATGGCATGATCGAGCTGGAGGGCCTGACCATGGACGAAAAAGTTCTGGTCTATGCCGACCCCGACCTCATCCATCAGGTGGCGTACAACCTTCTGGACAATGCCATCAAGTTCACCCCGGCGGGCGGGACCATCCGGTTCCACGTCGAGAAGCTGGGCCCGGAGGTGGAGGTCTCCATCTGGAATTCCGGCCAGGGCATCAGCCCGGAGGCGCTGCCCTATGTATTCCAGCGCTTTTATAAGGAAGACCGCTCCCGCGGCCTCCACGCCCGCGGCGCAGGTCTGGGCCTGAACATCTGCAAGGTGCTGGTCAACCTGTCCGGCGGCCAGATCCGGGTCGAAAGCCAGCAGGGCGAGTGGTGCCGGTTCGTGTTCACCCTGCCCACCTGCCCGCCCAACCCCGGCGAGATCAAGCGCCTGCCCGACGAAGCGGGCCGTCCGGTGCCGGTGGAAGACCCCGCCAGCATGAAGCCGGTCAACTGAATCCTGCACAGCCAGGCTGTTCCGTAGCGTGGAACGGCTTGGCTGTTTTTTGCATGATGGGGGCCGCAAAAGGGATTTTTGCGACTTTTCCGTGAAAAACACGGCTGCGGATTTGATTTTTTCTGCGTTTTCATGTAAACTAAGAATAGCTATGTCTACCCTGAATTCTGTCCCTGTATGGAGCACAAAAACAGGACGCATGGCAAAACTTTTTGAAAAAATAACGGAGAGTACAAACGAACATGACGATTGTAAGTCCTTCGATCCTTTCAGCCGATTTCACGAAGCTGGGCGCAGACTGCCGGATGGTGCTGGACGCCGGGGCGCAGATGCTGCACTACGATGTGATGGACGGCCATTTCGTGCCCAACATCAGCTTTGGTGTGCCGGTGCTGAAGAGCCTGTACAAGGGGATGCCCGCGGCGTTCTACGATGTGCACCTGATGATCAGCCACCCGCTGGCTTATGCCGAGCCGTTTGCAAAGGCGGGGGCCACGCTGCAGAATTTCCATCTGGAATGTGAGGACGACATCCAGCAGACCATCGACGCCATCAAGGCGCAGGGGTGCAAGGTCGGCCTGACCATCAAGCCGGGCACGGCCCCGGAGGCGCTGGCTCCATACCTGGACCAGCTGGATCTCGTTCTGGTCATGAGTGTGGAGCCGGGCTTCGGCGGGCAGAAGTTCATGCCCTCGGCACTGGAGAAGCTGCGCTGGCTGCGCGAAGAGCGGGCCAGACGGAGCGCCCATTTCCTGCTGGAAGTGGACGGCGGCGTGGACGACGCCACGGCTCCGCTCTGCGTGGAGGCCGGTGCGGACATTCTGGTGGCGGGCAGTGCCGTCTTTGGTGCGGCAGACCCGGCGGCGGCTGTGCGCCGTCTGGCTGCGCTGTGAGAGGTGCTGAGCCATGGATGAAACATTGATCCGGGCGCAGCAGCGGGAACTGACCCGGACGGGCCGCTACTACCGGCATGTCTGCTGGATGGCCGTCCCGCTGCTGTGCATGTCCTGCTATTTCTACGGGCTGCGGCCGCTGCTGCTCTGCGGCGCAGCGGTGCTCACCGGCAATCTGTGCGACCGTCTGGTCTCGCTGCTGCGCCGGCGCGTCTACCAGTCCAACGATCTTTCCAGCGAGAGCTTCGCGCTCCTCATCGCGCTGCTCATGCCTGCCACGGTGGATTGGTACGTCCTCATCGCGGCGGTCCTGGCCGGTGTCTTTATCGGCAAGGAGGTCTTTGGCGGCTACGGCAGCTACCCATTCCACCCGGCGGCGGTGGGCTACGTCATCGCGGCGGTGTCCTGGCCGGAACAGGTGTTCCGGTACCCCCAGCCGTATACCGCCATCCCCCTGTGGGGTGCGTCGGCTGTGCCGGTGTCGGATACCATCTCCCAGACCCTGCGCAGCGGCGGCATCCTGAACCTCAGCCCGATCTCGCTGGTGCTGGGCGAGTATGCTGCCCCCATGGGTACCGGTGCGGCGCTGGTCATTCTGGCCTGCGGGCTGTTCCTGTGGTATCAGAAGGATACCCGCCTGAGCGCAGCCGTCAGCTTTCTGGTGACGAGCGCTCTTATCGCGTTTCTGTTCCCCCGGCAGGTGGGCCTGCTGGACACTTCCTTTGCGGCCAGCCTGCTCCCCCGTTTGCAGTGTGTGCGGGATGAACTGCTGACCGGCGCGATGCTGTTCAGTGCAGTCTTCCTGCTGAACGAGCCTTATACCTGTGCCCATCACCGCATCGGCCGCATTTTGTACGGTGTGCTGGTGGGTGCCGCGACCATGGGTTTCCGCTACTTTGGCGTCTACGATACGGGGGTCTGCTTTGCACTGCTCACGGTCAACAGCATTTCCGGCTGGCTGGACCGCACCGAGACCCGCCTGTACCGTCTGCTGGGCTGGAAGGAGGATGCGGAATGAAACGTCACGTTGCAGAAATGATCACCCGTGACCCCGAAAAGTTCGCACACCATGACCGCGTCTTCAAAAACAACCCGGTCGTCATGCAGGGCATGGGCCTGGCCCCGCTGGTGGTGCTGGCCACCAGCGGCAGAAACGCCGTGATGCTGGCGGTGGCCGTGGCCCTGCTGCTGACGCCCTCGCGGATGCTGGCCTGCCTGCTCAGCCGTCTGTGCCCCCTGCGGGACGAGCGCCCGGCACCCGAAGAGCTGGAAAAGAAACTGCTGCCCCGCGCCTTTGTCTACAGCGGCAGCGCCGCCGTGGTGTATCTGGCGGTGTATCCCATCCTGAATGCCCTCTTCGGCACCGATTTGCTGGTGTTGGGCATCTACCTGCCTCTGCTGGTGGTGGAGCCGCTGCTGACCTACCGCTTCGGCCGTGTGCAGGAAACGATGCACAAGGCTGTTTCCAAAGGTCTGCGCATCACGCTGGGCTATGCGCTGATCCTGCTGCTGTTGGGCTGTGTGCGCGAGTGGCTGGCCCTCGGCAGCGTGTTCGGCATCCCGCTTAGCCGCTCCGTCCTGCCCATGGCCGGGATGCCGGCGGGCGGCTTCATCGTGCTGGGCGTGGTGTGCGCCATCTGGCGCGCGCTGGCCCGCAAGCGGCAGAAATATCTGAAAAATGAGGCGCGCAGCTATCTGGCCGTGCATCCGCAGGAGAACCGGAAGGAGGCAGAACAATGAGCGACGTGCTGCATCTGGTAGGCGTCTTCTTCAGCTATGCCGTTCTGGCCATCTTTGCCCAGAACGCCGTCTTCACCCGCAGTCTGGGCGTGTCCCGGCTGGTCCAGCTCGTCGGCGACGAGCGGACGAGCAGCTGGTGGTTTGCCCTGATGCTCTGCATCACGCAGGTGCTGGTGGCTCCGCTGGTCTATTTTGCAGGCAGCTTCATTGCCCCGCTGCCCAACCGCGCCCAGCTGCGCCCGGTGATGTATCTGACCTGCATCGCGGCGGTCTGCCTGTTTGAGCTGTTGGTCCTCAAGCTGGCAAAAGGCCCCCGCAGCGGCCAGCTCATCCGCATCCTGCCCGTGGCCGCCGTCAACAGCGGTGTGCTGGGCACAGTGCTGGTCGAGCGCACCCAGAGCTTCACGCTGGAACAATCCCTCGGCTTCGGCCTGGGCAGCGGCCTGGGCTATCTGCTGGCCGTCATGCTGGTGACGGAAGCACAGAACCGTCTGCGCAGCCGGGCCATCCCGGAGGCATTCCGCGGCCTGCCCGTCACGCTGATCTACATCGGGGTGCTGGCACTGGCCATCTATGGCTTTACCGGCCATTCTGTGATCTTGTAAAAGACCCCAAGGGAGGGTGGTTGATTATGGCAAAATATCCGAAACGCCAGAAGGTCAAGCGCTATCGGCGCAGCTTCTACAGCCGCGAGATGCGGGTGAAAAAGGGGATCGGCATCGCCGTGCTGGTCCTCGTGATGCTGGGCGCGGCCTGGCTGGCAGCTCCCCATGTGCTGGACTGGGCAACGCATACCTGGTACACCGTGGTGCGCAACCGGGACCTTTCCGCCTCCTCCCCCGCCAGCGCGAGCGCATCGTCCGTGGCGGAGAGCCCGGCGTCCTCTGCGGCGAGTGAACCGGCCGCTTCTTCGGAGGTGCAGCCGGAGGTGGTGACGCCCGCTGTGGACGGCACCGCCATCGTGGAGGGCAGCTGGGCCGAGGCCGACATCACGGCCCTGACTGAGGATGCCTCCATCCGCGCTGCGGCGCAGCAGCTGGCCTCGCAGGGCGTGAAATATGCCGTCGTGACCCTGAAGGACGCCACCGGCGTGGTCTATTATGCGTCTCAGGTGCCCGCCGCTGCGGCCAGTCCGGCCAGCGTGACCGTGGACCCGGCCAGGGTGGCCGCCATCTTCCGGGAAGAGGGCCTCATCCCGGTGGCGAAGCTCGCCGCCTTCCGTGACCCGGCCGGTGCCCGCGCCGACCACGCCATGGCCATTGGGTATACGGGGCAGGCTTACCTCTGGCTGGACAACAAGGCGTCTGCCGACGGCAAGCCCTGGCTGAACCCCTATGCGGACGCAGCCGTCCAGTACATCGGCGATCTCATCGACGAGCTGCACACCGCCGGGTTTGAGCAGATGGTGCTGGAGAACGTCCAGTTCCCGGCTTCCACCAGCAGCAAGCAGGACTATGGTACCACCAATGGTGTGAGCCGTGCCGACCAGCTGCGGGCCGACATGGCGGTCTGGGAGCAGCGCTTCGGCAGCGGTGTGACCCTGTGGTACAGCTATACGCTGGCCGAGGTGGCCGACACCTCCAGCACACTGGGCGTCCCGGCGGCACAGCTGGGCGTGAAGAACCTTGTGGTGCGGGTGCCTTCGGCCTCCACTATGACCGCCGAGGAGCGCGCTGCTCTGGTGCAGGCGCAGACCGAAGCGGGCGTCGAGCATGTGGTCGTGCGGGACAATGCGGCCGGATACTATGAATAAAAACTACGGTTTCCTTTCAATAACACGAGAGGGAGGAATGTGATATGAACAAAACATCGTGCTTTTCTCCGGCACACATCCTGCTCCCGGCGGAGAATATCCCGCTGGAGCAGTGGGGCTGCGTGGCCTGCGATCAGTTTACGAGCGACCGCTCCTATTGGGAAAGAGCGGCCCGGACGGCGGCAGGTTCGCCCAGCACCCTGAACCTGGTCCTGCCGGAAGTGTATCTGGAAGAGAGCGGCGTGACCGGCCGCATCCAGAAGATCCATGAGACCATGGACGACTATCTCCGCACGGTGCTGACCCGTGCGGTGGACGGCTTTATTTATGTGGAGCGCACCGAGCAGAGCGGCCGCATCCGGCAGGGGCTGGTGGGGAAGATCGACCTTGAAGCCTACAGCTACGCCGAGGGTGCCCAGCCGGAGGTGCGCCCCAGCGAACACACGGTCGAGAGCCGCATCCCGCCCCGGATGGCCGTCCGGCGCGGGGCCAGCCTGGAAACGCCCCACGTCATGATGCTGGCCGACGACCCGGACTGCACCCTCATCGAGCCCATCGGGGCGAAGAAAGACGCGCTGCGCAAGGTCTACGAAGGCGAACTGATGCTGGGCGGTGGGCACATCGCGGGCTGGGCCGTGGAAGACCCGGCTCTGCTGGCCCAGATCGATGCGGCCCTGCGGGGGCTGGGCCGTCAGGAAGTCTTTGATGCCCGGTATCCGCAGGCCAGGGGCGCAGCCCCGCTGACGCTGGCTGTGGGCGACGGCAACCACTCGCTGGCATCGGCCAAGGCCTACTGGGAGGAGCTGAAGCAGACCCTGCCCCCGGAGCAACAGGCAGACCACCCGGCCCGCTGGTGCCTGGCCGAGGTGTGCAACGTCCACTCGCCCGCCATCGAGATCGAGCCGATCCACCGGGTGCTGTTCAATGTGGACTGCGGCGCGGTGCTGCTGGCCCTCATCGCGTGGAGCGACTCCCACAATGCAGGCATCTGCTTCGGCAATGCCCGGCAGCAGTCCTTCACGCTGGCAGGCCCCCACGTAGCCAATGTGCTCAGCTTCGAGCACCCTGTGGCCCCGCTGACCGTCGGCACCATCGACGCCTTCATCGAATACTTTATGGCCCGCCACATTGAGGCCCGCGTGGATTACGTCCACGATGAGCCTGCAGTCCGCGCTTTGTGCAAGCAGGGCGGCGTGGCCTTCCTGCTGCCGCCATTCGACAAGAGCGACCTGTTCAAGGGCGTCGTGATGGGCGGTGTGCTGCCCCGCAAGACCTTCAGCATGGGCCATGCGGAGGAAAAACGGTATTACATCGAGTGCCGGAAAATCAAAGAGTAACAGAATGAAATGCAGAGGCCTCCCCGGCAGGGCGAGGCGGAAGCATTTCATGGACAATAGGAGAACCATGACTTTTAACGAACTGAATCTGTCCGCCCCGCTGCTGCGTGCCGTTGCGGAGGCGGGCTACGAATCCCCCTCGCCCATTCAGGCATCGGCCATCCCGCCGGTGCTGGCCGGGAGGGATTTGATGGGCTGCGCCCAGACGGGCACCGGCAAGACCGCAGCCTTTGCGCTGCCCATGCTGGACCGCCTGACGGCGGCCCCGGCCAAAAAGAAAGGGGCCGTCCGTGCCCTGATCCTGACCCCCACCCGCGAGCTGGCGCTGCAGATCGGCGAGAGCTTTGAGCTGTACGGCAAGTACCTGAACCAGCGCAGCACTGTGATCTTTGGCGGCGTGGGCCAGGCCCCGCAGGTCGCAGCCCTCAAGAAGGGCGTCGATATCCTCATCGCCTGCCCCGGCCGCCTGAACGACCTGGTGGGGCAGGGTCTCATCGACCTCTCCCACATCGAGATCTTCGTGCTGGACGAGGCCGACCGGATGCTGGACATGGGCTTTGTGCATGACGTGAAGAAGGTCATCGCCAAGCTGCCCGCCCAGCGCCAGAACCTGATGTTCAGCGCCACCATGCCCAAGGAGATCGAGCAACTGGCGGCTGGTATCCTGCACGACCCCGCCTTCGTCAAGGTGGACCCGGTGTCCAGCACCGTGGACCGCATTGACCAGAGCATGTATTTCGTTGAGAAGGGCAACAAGAAGTTCCTGCTGCCCTGGCTCATCCAGAATCTGAAACCGCCGGTGCAGAACGCGCTGGTCTTCAGCCGCACCAAGCACGGCGCGGATAAGATCGCCAAAGACCTGAACAAGCAGGGCATCCCGGCAGCGGCCATCCACGGCAACAAGAGCCAGTCCGCCCGCGTGGCGGCGCTGGAGGGCTTCAAGGCCGGAAATACCAAGGTGCTGGTGGCTACCGATATCGCCGCGCGCGGCATCGACATCAGCGAGCTGTCCCATGTCTTCAACTACGACCTGCCCGAAGTGCCGGAAACGTACGTCCACCGCATCGGCCGCACGGCCCGCGCCGGTGCCGACGGCACGGCCGTCAGCTTCTGCGCCCCGGAGGAGCAGGAGTATCTGGCCGGGATCGAAAAGCTGAACCGCCGGAAGATCCCGGTGGTGTCCGGCCACCCGTGGGACGGTGTGCCCGCCCCGGCCAAAAAGGAGCCGCCTGTGCGGGGCAAAAAGCCCAAGGCAGAGGCCGAAGCGCCTGCCGCCCAGCCGGAAAAGCCCGCCAAAGCGGCAAAACCGGCCCGGCCCAAAAAAGAAAAAACGGCTGCTGCCAAGGCAGAGCCGATGAAATCTCAACCGAAAGAGGAACCATCCATGGATGAAAACCAGAAGCGCACCCCCGGCGGGCGCAGCGAAAACCGCCGCTCCAACAACAGCCGCCCCCGCCGCGAGGGCAGCAATGCCGCCCCGAACCGCGGCAGCAACGCCCAACCCAAGTTCGACCCCCACTTTGTGAGCGCCCCGGAAGCGACGCCGCTGCGCCCGGCCAAAAAGCCCAATGCGCCCGCAGCCCAGCCCGCCGCAAAAACGGCAGCCCCGGTTGGCAGTGCCAAAGGCGAGAACACCCAGAATGCCCCGAACAGCCAGAGCCGCCGCAATGCCCAGCCGGGCAGTGCCAGCCGCCCGGCTCGCGGGGGCCGCACCGAGCGGACGGAGCGCCCGGCCCGCCCGGCACAGAACGCCGCAGGCAGTGCCAGCACCGGCAAGGGCCGCACGGAGCGCAGCACTGCGGGCCAGCCCGCCCGCGCACCCCGTGCCCCGAAGCCGGAGGCCTCCCGCAGCCGCAACCGGAACAGTGCGCCCAGCCGGGACGAAGATCCGGGCCTGGTCCTCATCAGCCGCCGCCCGCCGCAGCAGAAGTTCACCAACTTCGAAGAGTATATGAACGCCCACGGCGGCGCAACGGCTCCCATCGAGGATCACAGCGATGAAGTCTGAGCCATGGCAGTGCCCGCTGTGCGGCGGGCCGCTGACCGGGGAGCAGGATCTGAAATGCCCCTCCGGCCACTGCTTTGACCGCGCCAGAGAGGGCTACTGGCACCTGCTGCCGGTGCAGAGCATGCGCACCAAGGCCCCCGGCGACAGCAAAGAAATGGTCGCTGCCCGCCGCGCCTTTTTGAATGCCGGATACTATGGCATCTTCGGGCAGGCGGTGGGGGAGCTGTGTCTGGAATACGGTCTCCCGGCCGGGCCGGAGGCCCCGCTGCACCTGCTGGATGCAGGCTGCGGCGAGGGCTGGTACGACCGCTGCATCGCCCGGCAGTTTGATGCGGCCGGGCGGCCGCTGGAGCTGGCGGGGTTCGACATCGCCAAACCGGCAGTCCGGCTGGCGGCGAAGGCGCTGCCCACGGCCCGCTATGCAGTGGCATCCAGCTTTGCCCAGCCGGTCCGCACCGGATGGGCCGACCTGCTGCTGAACTGTTTCTCGCCCTTTGCGCGGGAGGAGTTTTTGCGGGTCCTGCGCCCCGGCGGGCGGATGCTCTACGTCGTGCCCGGCGCGGAGCATCTGTACCAGATGAAGGCCGTCCTCTACGAGACGCCCTACAAAAACCCGGTGCAGCAGGTGGCGTATGAAGGCTTCCGCCCCATCGGGGAGCGGGAGGTCTCCGGGACCATCACGGTGCCCGCCGCCCAGCTGGAAGCGCTCTTCGCCATGACGCCCTACTACTGGAAAACGCCCCGCGACGGCGCGGCCCGTCTGGCCGCCCTGCCGGAGCTGACCACCGACATCGCGTTCCGCTTCCTCGTATTTGAAAAAGAGCAATAAACGACCCGCCCCCGGTGCTGCGCAGATGTGCGGCACCGGGGGCGGGCTTTTGTGTAGAGACCTGTGGAGAGGCAGGGGAAAGGCTTAGTTCTTCTTCTCCCCCTTGGGCAGCAGACCGGCGCGGTCGAGGGCCGGGCGCAGGGCAAGGTAGAGGAGAACGACGCAGACGGTGGAGGCCACGCTGTTCACGAAGGTGACGCCGCCGGCGATCTTGGTCAGGGCCTGGGCTACGGTGTACTCCTGACCGAAGATGTAAACGTTGCGGAAGTAGCCGAGGAACGGGTCGGTGAAGACGTTCAGCAGCAGGCCGGAACCGGCAGCCACGATGACCTTGACCAGATAGCCGGAGCTGTGGCGGTCGAGGTCACGGAGCTTGAACACCTTGTGGGCCACCGCGCCGCAGGTGATGCCGATGAGGAACTTCAGCACGAAGGTGGTGACGGCATAGCCCGGATCACCGGCCAGGATGTCGGCCAGAGCCAGACCGATGGCACCGGCCAGACCGCCGGACACGCCGTCCAGCAGCAGGGCGGTCAGCGCGGTGAAGGTATTGCCCAGATGGAACGAGGAGCCGCCGTAGAACGGCACTCGGAAGAACAGATAGGCCACCAGGCTCAGCGCGGCCATGACGCCGGTGAGCGCCAGCTCGTGGACGGTAAAGGTGCGCTTGTACAGCACACTTGCAAAGACGATGACAATGACAACGACTGCCAGCAGCAGCCACATTGCGGTGGTTGACATGATGATTCCCTCCAATTTTCACAAAGACCTGCCGGGAAACCGGAATGTCCCAATTTACCCATAAAACTACTTGACATTTGGGTGTACAGCGGGTATGCTCCTATTATACGCAAAACTGGCCCCGTGAAAATACCCAGAATATAGTTTTTTTATGGGGTCAGTTTGAGGGAATGCCCAAAAAGAGGAGGGGTTTTGTGTTCCATTTGACGACAGCACTGGATGCGGCCTCGGCGGTGCCGCTGTACGAGCAGCTCTATGAGAGCCTGGCCGAGGAGATGCGCACCGGGGCCATCCCGGCGGGCACCCGGATGCCCGGCAAGCGGCGGCTGGCGGCGGAACTGTCCGTCTCGGTAAACACCGTGGATGCGGCCTACCAGCTGCTCGCGGCGGAAGGATATCTGGAATCGCGGGAGCGCAGCGGCTTTTATGTACAGGAATATCTGGCCCTGCCCATCCGCCCGGCCGCGCCGCCGCCCGCCGCGCTTCTGCCTCAGCCGGAGGTGGGACCGCCGGTGCAGCCGGTGCGGTATGACCTCTCCACGCGGGGCGTGGACCCGGCCCTCTTCCCGTTCCGCACCTGGGCACGGCTTCAGAAGGAGCTGCTCTACTCCTCGCCCGAACTGCTGACCCACGGCGACGCGCAGGGGGACATCGAGCTGCGGCAGGCGCTGGCGGATTATCTGGAAGAATACCGGGGCGTGCAGTGCCAGGCGGAGCAGGTCGTCGTGGGGGCAGGTCTGGAATACCTGCTGGGTCTGTTGGCCCCGCTGCTGCCCGGCCCGGCGGCGGTGGAGAACCCCGGCTACCCCCGCGCCCGGCGGGTGCTGGAGAACAACGGCGTCTCCTGCTGCTGCCTGCCCGTGGATGCGGACGGCCTGTCCATCGAGGCGCTGTCCCGCTCCGGCGCGGCGGTCTGCTATGTGACCCCCAGCCACCAGTTCCCCACCGGGGCCACCATGCCCGCCGGACGCCGGGCCGAGCTGCTCCACTGGGCCTCCCGCAGGCCGGGGGAGCGCTACATCATTGAGGACGACTACGACTCCGAGTTCCGCTTCGACACCCGCCCGCTGCCCAGCCTGCAGGGCATGGCCGGGGCCGACGGCCCGGTGGTCTACCTTTCCACCTGTTCCCGCAGTCTGGCCCCCAGCATCCGCATCGCCTACATGGTGCTCCCGGTCCAGCTGCTCTCGGCGTGGCGGGCAGCGTACCGGCTCTATTCCAGCCCGGTCAGCCGGTTCGAGCAGCAGACGCTGGCCCGGTTCATCAACGAGGGATATTTCACCCGGCATCTGGCGCGGGAGCGGGTGGCCTACAAGGCCCGGCGGGATGCGCTGGTCCGGGCGCTGAACGCAGCCTTCGCGCCGGGAGAGCTTCGTTTTTCCGGCCTGCACACTGGTCTGCATCTGCTGGCGGCGCTCCGGGATGCCCCGCCGGATGCGGCACTCCGGGCCGCTGCCGAGGCCGAGGGCGTCCGTCTGAGCCTGCTGAGCGACTACGACCTGACCGGCAGCGCCCGCGGCCTTGCGGGCACACTGGTGCTGGGCTACGGCTCGCTGGCGGACGACGCCTGCCCCTCGGTGGGGGAGACGTTGAGGAAGGTCTGCACCGCTGCGCGGGACGCCTCGGTGACGGTGTAAGTGCCCGCCTTGCGGTCCCACGCGCCGGGCAGGGCGTCCGACTGAAACACCGCCGCGCGGTTCACGAGAAATTCGAGGATGTCGCCCAGCAGGGTGTAGTCCTGGGCTGCAAAGTCGGTCAGCAGGGCGGAACTCTGGCTGCGCAGGGCCTCCGGCAGGGTGGAGGGCAGCAGCTCGAAGTTCTGGCGGAAAAAGGCGTCCCACACGGCGGCGCGGGCTGCGGCCCGGCGGCTGGGCGGTAAAAGGCCGTCGGCGTCCAGCCCGGTCAGAAGATCCGATGCCTCCCGTGCGCGGAAGGTCTGGACGCTGGGGCTCTGGCCGAGGGCGTCCAGCTCCTCGGCGGTCAGTGCGCCCGAAAGGCTGACCCGCACGGCCCCATACCGCGCCGCCAGTGTTTCGAGCACGGCGGGCGAGAGGGCCAGATACAAAGTGTCCTCCGGCAGGGCCAGCGTTTCCAGCAGGGCCTGACGGCACCGCGCCGGGCCGGCCGCTGCATAGCACTGGGCCAGCGAGGCTTCGCCGCCGCCGAACGGCACCGTCAGCTGCCCCGGCACGGCCAGCAGATGGGCGGCGTTCTGGGGCGCGTTCAGGTAGAACAGCACGAAGCCGGGCTGCTCCCCGGCGGTGCAGAGCAGCAGCGTCATCCGGTCGTCGGCTTTGGGCAGGTCGATGGGCACGCCCCGCTGCGGCTCGGCGGTCTGCATCAGCCATTGCTGGCGCAGCATCTGCCGGGTGAGCAGGACGGTGCCGCCCACCAGCGGCAGCAGCACCAGAAGCGCCGCCCCCAGTGCGGCCCAGAACGGCTTCCATCCGCCTTTGTGCATTCCTGACTCCTCCTTTGCCGGTGTTACGGAAAGGATGGCCTCGCCGTCTGCAGATTATACAAAAAACGCGGGCTGTGCGGAAAAGTCATACGAAAATAAAATTCATCCACTTTGCATCAAAGATGAAACCTCAGAATAAATTGAAACAAAAAGCTTGCCAGCGGCGGGAAACTATGATACAGTTCTTCTATCGCGCACAGACAAACGGAACTGTGCATCACACGGGAACAGAATGAGGAGAGACGGCGGCTCCGCCGTCTGTTGCGCACAAAGGGGTGTGTCTGTCAGCAGCAGGAGACCCCTGTGCGGGAAGCTGCGTTTTGCGGGCAGAGCCTTTGGCGTTCTGTCCGCTTTTTGTTTTGCAGAGGGGGAACGATCATGTTAGAGACCATTACGAGCGTGAATGGAGTTGTCAACGGCATCGTCTGGGGGCCGGTGGGGCTGGCGCTGCTGTTTGGCACCGGCTTTGTGATGTCGGTGCGCACCGGTTTTTTCCAGTTCGGGCATTTCCGGTACTGGCTGCGGAACACCATCGGTGCCATCTTCACCGACCGGGACATCACGGCCCATACCGAAAAGAACGATAAGGCCATCAGCCAGTTCCAGAGCCTGTGCACCGCGCTGGCGGCGACCATCGGCACCGGCAACATCGTGGGTGTGGCAACGGCCATCCTCAGCGGCGGGCCGGGTGCCATCTTCTGGATGTGGGCCATGGCCATCCTGGGCATGATGACCAACTACTCGGAAAACGTTCTGGGCATCTTTTACCGCCGCAAGAACGCCGACGGCGAGTGGTCCGGCGGCGCGATGTACTACCTGGCCGACGGTCTGGGCAGCAAGAAGGGCTGCAAAAAGCTGGGCCGGGTGCTGGCGGTGCTGTTCGCCTGCTTCTGTGTGCTGGCCTCCTTTGGCATCGGCAACATGAGCCAGATCAACTCCATCGCAGGCAACATGAATGCGGCCTTCCAGGTGCCGAATCTCCTCACCGGTATCCTGCTGGCGGTGCTGTCCGCACTGGTCATCCTGGGCGGCCTGAAGCGTGTGGCGGCCGTGACGGAAAAGGTCGTTCCGCTGATGGCGCTGTTCTACATCCTGGGTGCGCTGACGGTCGTGCTGACCCATGTCACAGCGATCCCGGCTGCATTCGCGGCCATCTTCAAAGGTGCTTTCGCCATGCAGGCGGCGGGCGGCGGTGTGCTGGGCTACGGTGTGTCCCGCGCCATCACCTGGGGCTTCAAGCGCGGCGCATTCTCCAACGAGGCGGGCCTCGGCTCGTCGGTCATGGTGCACGCGTCCTCCAACGTCAAGGAGCCGGTGCAGCAGGGCATGTGGGGCATTTTTGAGGTCTTTGCCGATACCATCGTGGTCTGCACCCTGACGGCGCTGGTCATCCTGACGTCCGGCTTCGTGGACCTGAACACCGGCCGGATGCTCACCGAGGTGCAGGGCTCTGCGCTGGTGGGCGAAGCCTTCTCCACTGTGTTCGGCCGTTTTGGCCCCAGGTTCATCGCGGTGTCCATCCTGCTGTTCGCCTATTCCACGGTGCTGGGCTGGAGCCACTACGGCACCAAAGCCTTTGAATATCTGTTCGGCACCAAGGCCAGCATGGGCTATAAGGTGGTCTTCGTGGCCATGGTGCTGGTGGGTGCGACGATGAAGCTCGACCTCGCGTGGGATCTGTCCGATACCTTCAACGGCCTGATGATGCTGCCGAACCTGATCGGTGTGCTGAGCCTGTCGGGAACGGTCGCGGCCATCACCCGGAACTATCTGGACCGCAAGTTCCACGGCAAGCGGGTCGAACCCATGTGGTCGGCCTTTGCGGAGTATCAGAAGGAGGAAGAAGCGGAGGAAGCCACGCTGGACAAAGCCGCAAACGAATAAAGAACGCAAAAAGACTCGGCCCTCTCCGGCAGATGTGCAGGAGAGGGCCGGGTCTTGTCATCTCTTTTTGTGCGGGCGGCGCAGGGTGCGCACGGCGTCCCGCCCGGCGGTGATGCCGCTGCCGAAGGCCCAGTGCAGGTTGAAGCCGCCGCACATCCCGGCGCAGTCCAGCGTTTCGCCCACGAAGTACAGCCCCGGACAGCCCTTGAACTGGAAGCTGGGTTCCAGCTCAGTCAGGCTCAGGCCGCCGCCGGTGGTCTGGGCCTGTTTCCAGCCGCAGGGGGTCAGGTCTTCGAAGAGCCAGTGCTTGGCCGTGTTGGCCAGCACCTGCCAGGCGGCATCGGGCAGGGTGTCCAGCGGTGTGTCCGGCAGGCGGGCCGCTGCCCAGAGGGCGCGGCCCAGTTTGGGGTTGAGCAGCCCCGTCCAGAAATCGGCGGGCGTCCGGCCCGGCAGCAGGGGCACCCGCGCAGCGAACAGGGCCGTCAGCGCGGCCTCGTCCAGCGCGGGGAAGAGGTCCAGCTCCACAGCGGGGCGCTTCGGGCCGCGCCGGGGGGCCAGCAGGCCGGACAGCTGCATGATGCAGATGCCGGACAGGCCGTAGTCGGTGAACTGCACCTCGCCCGTCTCCTCGGCCAGCAGGGTGTGGCGGTCCAGGTCAAGCAGCGCGGCGCGGGCCTTGACCCGGATACCGGCCAGCGTTTTGTTGGGCCGGGTCGTCTGCAAGGCGGTCAGGCAGGGGTAGAGCGGTTCCAGCTTTCCGCCGCACTGGGCGGCAAAGCGGGTGCCAAAGCCATCGGTGCCGAACTGCGGGCCTGCATTGCCGCCCATGGCGCAGATGACGGCATCGGCATGGAGCGTCTCGTTGCTGCGCTCGGCGCTGTCAAAGAGGACGGCGTAGCCGTTCCGGTTCTGGCTCAGGGTGTTGACGGTGCAGCCGGTGCGCACCTCCACCCCCAGCCGGGCGATATGGCCCTCCAGCAGGGCGAGGACGTCCGCCGCCTGATTGGAATACGGGTAGACCCGCCCGGCTTCGTCGGTGCGGGTGTAAAGCCCCAGCGCCCGGAACCATTCCAGCGGCGCGGCGGTGTTCACGGCGTTCAGCAGCGGGGCCAGCGCCTTTGGGTCTGCGGTGAAATAACACGCCGGCGCGATGCCGGTGTTGCTGAGGTTGCACCGGCCGTTGCCGGTGGCCAGCAGCTTTTTGCCGCAGCGGGGGTTGCGGTCCAGCACGGTGACGCGCACTGCCCCGGCGGGGGCCGCCTGTGCTGCGGCCAGCGCCGCCGCCATCCCGGCTGCACCGCCGCCTAAGATCACGATCTGTTGCATGAAACGATCCTTTCTGAAAAGAGAAAAAGCCGCCGGAACCCTCCCGCGCGGCGCAGAGCCTGAAGAACAGACCCAGTATAGCATAAACCGGAAAAAACGGCCAGAGTTCAAACG
>ERZ1034713.742-NODE-742-length-17427-cov-5.063608_pt1 | contig 17427 bp, 9 predicted proteins | sample MGYA00520692_ERZ1034713 | MGnify/ENA primary metagenome ERZ1034713 (study PRJEB33766, sample SAMN09781717) | gut metagenome | biome: gut microbiome | host: Homo sapiens | place: Madagascar | study: EMG produced TPA metagenomics assembly of the PRJNA485056 data set... | reverse complement strand
AGCTAAATCTAAATTTAAATCATCATTTTTTGATTTTAAATTTTTCACTTTATGCTGTTTAATGCTAGCTCTTAAAGCTTCTCTAGGCACCCTAAGCCTTTTTCGGCGTTACAAGCATATTGACATAACGCCCCTCAAAAAGCGGCTCTTTATCGCGGTTTGCCTTATCCTCTATGCTTTGCCAAATTTTTTCAAGTAAAGCCACGCCCGCTTCAGGATTTGACATCTCACGCCCCTTTAAAAAGACACAAAATTTCACATGCTTACCCTGTTCTAAAAATTCCAAAGCGTGCTTGACCTTGTAGTTAATGTCATTTTGTGCAATTTTCACAGAAAGTTTAATTTCTTTGATATCAATGACTTTTTGTTTTTTCTTAGCTTCTTTTTGCTTTTTTTCTTGCTGGTAGCGGAATTTCCCATAGTCCATAATTTTTGCCACAGGCGGCTTGGCATCAGGGGCTATTAAAACTAAATCAAGTCCCAAACGATTTGCAATGCCCAAAGCCTCGTCCACACTAATGATCCCATAAACCTTACCATCATCGCCTATACAGCGAAGCTCGTCTGCTCTTATTTCTTCATTAAGCAATACTTCTTTTTCCCTACTCAAAACGCAACCTCATTTATTTTCTCCTTAATTAAATTCATAAATTCATCTAGGCTAAGACTTTTTTGCTCCTTAGCCCTCCTATCTCTCAAAGCCACAGCCCTATTTGATAATTCTTCATCGCCTATAACTAAAATCATCGGTAATTTTTGCTTTTCAGCGTTACGAATTTTTTTGCTTAAGCTTTCATTTTTATCGTAAATTTCACTATCCACGCCCATTTCTAAAAGCGTTCTTTGTATGCCCTTAGCATAAGCTAAATGCACCTCACTAATTGGCACTATACCCACTTGAGTCGGTGCGATGAAGAAAGGAAATTCTCCCGCACAATGCTCGGTTAAAATACCTATAAATCTCTCAAAAGAACCTAAAATAGCACGGTGCAACATCACGGGGCGTTCTTTAGTATTCTCGCTTGTGGTGTATTCTAACGCAAAACGCTCAGGTAAATTAAAATCTACCTGTATGGTCCCACACTGCCATTTACGCTTAAGAGCATCTGTGATTTTAATGTCAATTTTAGGACCATAAAAAGCCCCGCCACCGTCATCTATGCCGTATTTTAAGCCCTGCTCATCTAAAGCTTCTTTTAAAGCCTTAGTCGCTACTTCCCAAATGGCTTCATCGCCTATGGCTTTTTCTGGGCGAGTTGAAATTTCCATTTCGTATTCAAAGTCAAAAATTTTCATTAAACTCGCTACAAAATCTAAAATTTCAAGCACCTGCTCTTTAATCTGGCTTGGCATACAAAAAATATGCGCATCATCTTGAGTGAATTCTCTCACTCTAAAAAGTCCGTGTAAAACTCCGCTTTTTTCGTGTCTATGCACGACTCCATACTCAAAAAATTTCAAAGGTAAATCGCGGTAACTTCGCACATCGTTTTGATAAATTTTAATGTGCCCTACGCAATTCATCGGTTTGATGCCGTATTCTTGCTCGTCAATGTTTGTAAAATACATATTTTCTTTATAATTTGCATAATGTCCGCTAATCTTCCACGCCTCCGCCTTCAAAAGCTCAGGTCCTCTTACAGGCTCGTAGCCTCTTAAACGATGAATTTTATAAAGCATTTGCTCTAGTTTTGAACGAAGTCTAGTCCCATTACTAAGCCATATTGGTAAGCCACCGCCTATTTGCTCGTCGAAAGTGAAGAGTTTTAGCTCACTGCCAAGCTTTCTATGGTCTCTTTTTTTTGCTTCTTCGATAATGTGTAGATATTCTTTCAAGCTTTCTTTATCGGCAAAGGCTGTGCCATAAATGCGTGTTAGCATTTCTCTTTTTTCATCACCACCTAGATACGCCCCTGCAATGCGTGTGAGTTTAAAAAAACGCAAGAATTTCGTATTGGGTGCGTGAGGACCGCGACATAAATCCTCAAATTCTCCTTGCTTATAAATGCTTACCTCATCGCTTGGAATTTTTGCTAAAACCTCTTGTTTTAAGTCATCGTCTTTAAATTTCTCTAGGGCTTCTTGTTTGCTTAGAGTGTATTTTTGAATTTCAAGTTTTGCTTCGGCAAATTCCTTCATCTTTTTTTCTATCTTAATTAAATCTTCTTCATTAAGCTTAGAATTGACCCTAAAATCATAATAAAACCCATCTTCTATCACGGGTCCCACAAAAAATTTTACCTCAGGGTAAAGTGTCTTAATCGCTTGTGCCATTAAGTGTGCACAGGAGTGTCTAAGCACCTCTAAGGCTTCTTTGCTATTATCAAAATAAACTTTTTCAAAGTCCAAATTTGTAGCACTTTGAGTATCTATCAATACTCCGTTGTTTTGATATGCTATGACTTCTTTTTCCATTATAACCTCGATTTTTAAAGGCGAATTGTAGCTTTTAAACGCTTAATTTTCTTTAAATTACAATTCAAATTCACTTCCTGCATCTAAAATTCCACTCGCATAAAGATAAAAAAATAAAATTCCAAGCACAATACGATAAATCCCAAAAGGGATAAAGTCAAATTTAGCGATGAATTTAAGAAAAAATTTAATCACCAAAACCGCCACCACAAAAGCCACCACAAAGCCTATAAAAAGAGGCGTAAAAGAAGAGGCACTGCTTAAAATGCTTGGCTCTTTGTAAATGCTATACGCCGTGGCTATCATCATAGTCGGCACAGCAAGTAAAAAGCTAAATTCCGCCGCGACTTTACGATTAAGCCCTAGCAAAAGTCCGCCTATAATGCTAGCTCCACTTCTTGAAGTGCCCGGAATCATCGCTAAAGACTGGATTAGCCCTATACAAAAAGCTTGTTTAAAGCTCACTTCCTCCAAAGCATTGACCGCATAACTCTTCCCTTTGTGTAAAAGCTCGATTACAATAAAAACCACCCCCCATAAAATCAGCATAAAAACTACCACATAGCCATTAAACAAAAGCTCTAAATGCTTCGCCACAAAAAGCCCAATAAGCCCCGTAGGTAAAAAAGCAAAGACTAATTTAAGCCATAAAACAAAGCTTTGCAAAAGCTTACGCCAAAAGACAAAAAGCACCGCCAAAATCGAACCAAGCTGGATAATAATCAAAAAAGACCGCCAAAAATCGTCCATTTTAATCCCTAAAATAGTCGTCCCCAAAATCATATGTCCCGTGCTAGAAATAGGCAAAAATTCCGTCAAACCCTCGATAATGCCAAGTATCAAAGCGTATAAATTTTCCAAAGCTTACCCTTAAAATGATTTCGTCAAATCTTACTTTAAATTTACAAACAAAATTTAAAATTAACTTAATTTTATTAAATTTTAAGAACTTTTTATATATCTTTTTGCCTTTATCAAAATACAAGGATTGCCATGCATACTTCAAAAAATTTACGCGAACTGACCCTTAGAGGCTTAATTTTAGGGAGTATTTTAACTCTCATCTTTACCGCCTCTAATGTTTATCTGGGGCTTAAAGTGGGGCTAACCTTTTCCTCCTCTATCCCTGCTGTTGTGATTTCTATGGCGGTTTTAAGCCTCTTTAAAAATTCAAGCATTTTAGAAAATAATATGGTGCAAACAGAAGCTTCTGCCGCTGGAACACTTTCGGCGGTGATTTTTGTCATACCGGGGCTTTTTATGTGTGGGTATTGGAGTGAATTTCCTCTATGGCAAACCTTTATGATTTGTCTTTGTGGTGGGGTGCTTGGAGTGCTTTTTACCATACCTTTAAGGCGTGTTATGGTAGTGGAGAGTAAATTAGCCTACCCAGAGGGCAGGGCGGCGGCTGAAATTTTAAAGGTAGCAAATAAAGACCAAAGCGATAAAAAAGGTAAGGAAGGCGTGAAAGAAATTGCCTTTGGCTCTCTCATCGCCGCCGTGATGAGTCTTTTTAGCAGTGGCTTTAAAATCATAGCGAGTCAAAGCTCCTTAGCCTTTATTTGGAATAAAATGGCTTTTGGCTTTTCTATGGGCTATTCTTTAGCACTTTTAGGTGCTGGCTATCTTGTAGGACTTACAGGGGCGCTGGCTCTTTTTGTGGGAATGTTTTTAGCGTGGGGCGTTTTTACGCCTTATCTTTCAAGCTTTGAATTTAGCAATACAAGCGAGGCAATAAGTTTAGCAGGGAGTGTGTGGAAAGATAAAGTAAGGCTTATTGGCACAGGTGCCATAGCCATAGCGGCACTTTGGACCCTTTTTGAGCTTTTAAAACCTGTGCTTGAGGGCATGAAAGATCTCATTAAACACGCTAAACTTAGCCCAGAACTAAGCAAACAAGACCTTTCGATAAAAAGCATTATGCTTTTATTTTTCATCACACTTTTAGGGCTTTTTGCGACCTTTTATAGCTTTGTGAGTGAGGCAAATTTAAGCTCTTTTTATACCTTGCTTTTTAGCGTAGGTGGGACGATTTTAGCGGTTTTAATCGGCTTTTTTGTCGCGGCGGCTTGTGGTTATATGGCAGGACTTGTAGGTTCCTCTTCAAGCCCTATTTCAGGGATAGGCTTAATCGCTATCATCACTTCTTCTTTGGTAATTTTACTTATAGGAGCAGATATTTTTAAGGGCGAGGCACTTTCTAAATTCGCCATCGCTTTAGCCATTTTTATTACAAGTGTGATTTTAGCCACAGCGGCGATTTCAAATGATAATTTACAGGATTTAAAAACAGGGCATTTAGTCGGTGCGACTCCTTGGAAGCAGCAAGTTTCTTTGCTTATAGGCTGTATTTTTGGGAGTTTAGCTATCACGCCTGTTTTAAATTTACTTTATCAAGCTTATGGTTTTGTAGGGGCTATGCCTAGAGAGGGTATGGATACAAGCACCGCCCTAGCCGCTCCTCAAGCTAATCTTATGAACACCATAGCACAGGGCATTTTTCATCAAAATATAGAGTGGAAATACATAGCCTTTGGAATTTGCGTAGGTATTTTTGTCATCATCATCGATAAATTCTTAAGAAAAAGCGATAAAATGCTCCCGCCTTTAGCCGTAGGTATAGGCATTTATCTTCCGCCTTCAGTGAATATCCCTTTAGTTATAGGGGGCGTTTTAAAATATTTTGTGATGAAAAAACTCGCACAAAAATACGCTAAAAATTCACACAAAGATGAAAAACTTGCTAAAAGTGAGCAAAGAGGCACGCTTTTTGCCTCTGGGCTTATCGTGGGGGAAAGCATTTGTGGCGTGATAATAGCTGGGATTACCGCCTTTTCTTTAAGTAGGGGAGGAAGTGAAAGTCCGCTTGAGCTTGGACTTAGCATTCATAATAATGAGCTTTTTGCCCTTATCTTCTTTATCGCTGTGGTATTATTTTTCATCAAAAGAATTTTAAGAAAAGATTAATATTGCAACCCACTCAAAGAGCGGGTTAGCAATAAATTGAAGGCAGTCAAGCCTAGTATTACAAGACTAGCGAACTAGGCTTGTAAAGCTGGGCTTTAGGACAAAATTAAGCCCTATTTTCTTTCAACGCGGTTGCCCACTTTAGAAACTTGAAACGCTTTGAGCGTTTCTTTTCTAAAGGGTCAAAGCGTTTCTTTCAAATGGGCTTAATTTTAAACAAATTCTAAACTTTAATCCTAAAACTTAAACTCAACCCCATCAAAAGGGGGAGCTTATTTTAAACCCTACTGCTTAAGCTGTAAAAGCGTGTTTAGCATTTGATCGCTTGTTGAAATGGTTTTAGAGTTTGCTTGATAGCCTCTTTGCACTACGATGAGTTGGGTTAAGCTTCTACTTAAATCCACATTTGACATTTCAAGCGCTGAGGTTTTCATCTCGCCACGACCACCTGTTCCAGCTTCTCCTACTACGATATTACCACTATTTCCCGTTACTTTGAAGAGATTACCGCCGATTTCTTCAAGACCTGAATTATTTGCCACACTAGCCATAGCTATCTTAGCTACTGCAAAGGTTTTACCATTTGTAAATTCACCCAAAATATGCCCTTTGTCATCAACGCGTATAGCATCAGGTTTTAAATTCCCTGAAGTGTAGCCATCTGTGGCTTGATTTGTGAGCGTTGAAGCCGAGCTTGAGCTTACAAGTCCGTCATTTGCACCGCTTGTTCCAAAGGAAAGCTTGATTTGCTGATTTGGCGCAGCGCCGTTATTTGGACTGAAATTAAGCGTTTTAGGATTATAACTTGCCAAAGAGCCGTCATTGTTAAATCTTGCCGTTCCTACGACGATATTATTTGGTCCTTCGCCTGTCGTATTAATCTCAGCAGGTTCAGGCACACGGATGATCATTTGCCACTCGTTTCCGCCGTCTTGAGTGGTAGTTTGCTTGACAAATTGCACTTCTAAGGTATGCTTATTCCCTAAACTATCGAAAATTTCAAGTCCTACTGAAAAGGCTGAAAGTTTGAGTTGCTCACTTTCTTTCTTTTGACTTCCTACAGTTTGCACCCCGTCAAAGGCTTTAAAGATTTTGGTAAAGGCGTCATTTGTGCTAACTTTGCCAAGTGCGTCTGTGTAAGGAGTTACATTAAAATTTAAATTGTGATTTGTTCTGTTATTAGCTCCACCCACTGGAGGAATACCCACTGGAGGAGGAGTTGTTTTGTTAGGGTTTAAGATAGAAAAATTCCCATTTTCAGTTATTGTGATAGTTACACCCTCATTTACATCAGAACCATCTGCCTCAAAGCCACCAGAACCATTATAATCGACCCCGTATCTTGCATCACGCTGCAAAAGTTCTCTTAAATCTTCAGTTGTTCTAAAAGTTCTTGCTTGAGTGTTAAGCAAGAGTCCATTCACAGCAAGTCTATAGTTATCTTCTGGTGTTCCTGCTTGGTTTAAATTATTTTGATCCCAAGTTTTCCCCCCATCAGGATTATACATAGGAGTGATTTGCACAGGATTTGAGCTATAAACATACTTGTGGGCAGTTACGACTTGAACGCGGTTAGCATTAGCTGCAAAATTACCCACGATCCACTTGGAGTCGCCTTGTGCTTGAAGTGAGGTAAGTTGCATACCATTCCAGTTAAAATCATTGTTAGCTACTGGCACAGTTTGAAGTTCGCCCGCTTGATTTCCTGTGTTAATTTGCAAGTTGATATTTTTCATATTATCCGTTGTGCCGTTGGAATTTTGATTTGTAAAAGTTATGCCTGAGCCGTCTTCCTTCCTAGTAGCGATAACGCCCGTGCCGTCTCTTCCGTCAGCTGGATTAGTAAAGGTATTAATGTAAGCTATGGCTTCATCAAGACTTTTGATATTGGTATTTCTAATTTGCACACCATTTAAGGTAATGTCCATAACAACAGGCTTATTTTGATCGCCCCAAAAGATGACACTTTGTTGTTGCACTTTATTATTAGGGTCGAAGACATTTGATTGTCCCTTATCGGTAGAAAAAGTTGAATTTGCATAAGATACCCAAATGCCCTGCCCTTCTCTTAAATTTAATCCCTTACCATTACCATTAAATAAAGCTCCCGCATCCACGCCCTTTTCAGTAACTTCTATGCCGTTTTTAGAAGTGGTATAAAATTGAGTTATGCCAGTATCATTTTCATTTTTTGCTTCGCCTGTCTTTTTATTAAAGCCATGCACGGAGTCAAGTGCGTAAAGTGGGCGCGCGGCATTGCCGATATTTAGACCACTATTTAAATTTGCCTTGATAGCCACTTCAGTCGATTTAGCCGCTGGTATATGAAGACCCGGATCGATGAAGAGATTCTTAGGAGACCTTGAAGTATCGATACTTTGATCGCTCCAGTTAATATTCCAGCCTTGCACGACAAAGCCTGCATTATTGACAAAATTACCCGCCGCATCGAGTTTAAAATCCCCATCTCTTGTAAGATAACGCGTAAGCCCCCCGTCATCACTCACCATAAAAAAGCCGTCTCCATTAATCGCGACATCGGTGTTTTTATTTGTTGTTTGCACTGAGCCTTGAGAATGAATTCTAGTCGTTGAATTGATACTTGTGCCAAGACCGATTTGGAGTGGATTTTGTCCGCCTAAATTTTCAGTAGGCACGGTGGCAATTTTCACAGTTTGAGAAAACATCGTGCCAAAGTCAGCTCTTGAGTATTTAAAACCTGCGGTATTAACATTTGAGATGTTATTACCCTCAACATCCATTGCGATTTGGTGTGCTTGCATACCGCTAACACCAGACCAAAGAGAACGCATCATAGTGAATCCTTTTTCATAAAATCTTGCTTCAAAATTGCTACAAGTTTATAAGCAAGAAGTGTTCCAAGTCTCACTAAGGGCTTTTTAAATTCTTTTAATTATAATGCGAATTTTTAACGCATATAATAAGGTATAACAAAATGAAAAAAGATTTAATCATCGTGGAGTCTCCCGCAAAGGCAAGGACTATAAGCAATTTTTTAGGTAATAAATATGAAGTCATAGCCTCAAAGGGACACATTAGAGACTTGCCAAAGACAAGCTTTGGGATAAGGATAGAAGAAGATCATTTCGTGCCAGAGTATAGAATTTCAAAAGATCATAGTGCCTTAGTTAAAGAGCTTAAAGAAAAAGCGGCTAAGGCGGGGCAAGTTTATCTCGCAACGGACGAGGATAGAGAGGGCGAGGCGATAGCCTATCACATCGCTAAAGCCATAGGTAAAGATGAAAATTCCCTACCTCGCATCGTCTTTCACGAAATCACTCAAAGTGCCATAGAACACGCACTTAAAAACCCTAGAAAGCTCGATATAAATTCCGTCAATGCTCAACAAACTAGGCGTTTGCTTGATAGAATAGTCGGCTATAAACTAAGCCCCCTTTTAGGACAAAAAATTCAAAAAGGCTTAAGTGCGGGTAGGGTGCAAAGTGCCGCCCTTAAAATCATAGTCGATAGAGAAAAAGAAATCCGTGCCTTTGTGCCGCTTGAGTATTTTAGTATCGATATGATTTTTAGTAAAGATTTGGAAGCGGAATTAGTCGAATTTGACGCAAAAAAGCTTGAAAAACTAAGCCTTACAAACAAAGACCGCGCTAAACTCATCTTAGAAGAGTGTCAAAAAGCACAATTTGTCGTAGAAAAAATAGAAAGTAAAGAGCGTAAAATCGCCCCGCCGCCGCCCTTTATGACCTCTACACTACAACAAAGTGCGAGTAATCGCCTTGGCTTTACCCCTAAAAAAACGATGATGATAGCACAAAAGCTTTATGAGGGGGTCAAAACACATCAAGGCACGATGGGCGTTATCACTTATATGAGAACGGATAGTTTAAACTTAGCTAAAGAAGCTGTGAAAGGGGCTAGAGAACTCATAAAAGAGCATTTTGGTAAGGAGTATTTGCCAAGTAAAGAAAATATTTATACGACTAAAAATAAAGGCGCACAAGAAGCTCACGAGGCTATCCGTCCTACGAATTTAAGCTTTACGCCAGAACTTGCCACAAAATACCTTGAAAAAGATGAATTAAGGCTTTACACTCTCATTTACAACCGCTTTTTAGCCTGTCAAATGAACCCTGCCATTTCGCAAAGTCAGAGCGTGTTTGTAAGGGGAGGGAGAGCTTTATTTAAAATCAGTGGGAGGAGAGTATTATTTGAGGGATTTTATAAGGTGTATGGGGATATGGATAAGGATAAGATTTTACCCGAATTTAAAAAAGCAGAGGTGCTAAAAACGCAAAAGCTTTCTATGTCAAATCACTTTACCGAGCCTCCTTCAAGGTATTCTGAAGCAGGACTTGTCAAAAAGCTTGAAAGCTTAGACATAGGGCGTCCATCAACCTATGCGCCGACAATTTCGATTTTAAGTGCGAGGGATTATGTAGTCATAGAAAAAAAACAGCTCAAGCCAAATGAAATCGCCTTTAGCGTTACCGAGCTTTTAGAAAAAAATTTCAGCGACATAGTCGATAGTCATTTTACTTCAAATTTAGAAAATACCCTTGATGAAATCGCAGAAAATAAAGCCGACTGGCAGGAGACTTTGCGGGAGTTTTACTATCCTTTTATGCGAAAAATCGAAGAGGGTAAAAGCACAATCAAAAGCCAAAAAACCTTCACTAAACTTGAGGAAAAATGCCCAGAATGTGGAGGTGAGCTAGCCGTGCGTAAGGGTAGATATGGCGAATTTATCGCTTGTCTTGCCTTTCCAAAATGCAGATACTCAAGGAATTTAAAAGAAGATAATGCAGAAAAAAAAGAAGCAAAAAAACCTAATGGCATAGGGGTCAAATGCCCTAAATGCAAGGATGGCGAAGTGGTGGAACGCTTTTCAAGGAGGGGGAAATTTTATGGATGTAATCATTACCCAAAATGTGATTTTGTCTCAAATTACAAACCAAGCGAGGAAAAATGTGAGAAATGTGGCGAAATGATGGTCATTAAAGAGCTTAAAAAAGGCACTTTTTTAGAATGCTTGAAATGTAAGATTAAGAAGGAATTGCAATGAGTGCTAATGAGCTTTTTAAAGAGCTAAAAGAAAGCTTAAGCTTAAAAGAAATCGCCGAAAAACTAGAACTTCACACGGGCACATTAAAACGCTGGGAAAATCTAAAAAAAGTGCCTGATGAATATAAGCACGATTTAAATTTCTTACTAGGAAATAAATATACTCTTGAAAAAGAAAATTACAGAAGCCATAACGAATTTTTTACCAAAAAAGAAAGTGCAAAATACTGCTACAAAAAGCTTATAGACTTTTTAAATCAACATAACATTGATGTGGGGAAATATGTGTTTATCGAGCCTAGTTGTGGAGATTTAAGCTTTTATGATTTGATGCCTAAAAATTCAAGGATAGGGATAGATTTAACCTATAAAAATAAAGAAATTCTATGTGAAAATTTTTTAAATTTTACCCCTAAAAAAGAGGGGAAATACCTCATCTTAGGCAATCCGCCCTTTGGATTAAGAGGGAATTTAGCCTTGCGTTTTATTAATCACGCTTATCATTTTGCCGATTTTATAGCCTTTATATTGCCCCGCTTTTTGATAGTGATGGCAAAGGAAGCCCTAAAAAAAGAGTGCGTGGCTACACTCTAGCATATAGCGAAAAACTACCTTTAAATAGCTTTATTTACCCTAATGGCAAAGAGGTGGAAGTAGCGACCCTTTTTCAAATTTGGGTTAAAAATACGCTTTTGGAACAAAATATTTTAAAATTCAAAGCCAAAAAAGCAAAAACTTGCAAAAATTTCATCAAAATTTACTCTCTAAGTGACGGAGGCACACCAAGTAGCACGAGAAATAAAGCTATGCTTTACAAATGCGATCTTTATCTACCAAGCACCTGTTTTCACTCCAAAAATAAACCCCAAATGAAAAGCTATGAAAATTTTGAAAGTCTGCCTCACAGAAGAGGCTATGGGGTCGTGATACTAAAAGATAAAGAAAAGATTTTAAAAACCTTAAAGCAAACTGATTGGACTAAGCTTAGTTTTCTAGGCACAAATTCAAGCCTTAATCTTCGCAGCTCTTTAATCGAAAAAGCCTTGATAGAGCAAGGAATTTATGATGAAAGTGAGACAAATATCGAAATAAAAACCTCCAGTCTTATGAAAGCATTAAGGACCGCCTGAGTGTGATTATATATGCTTTATATGCAAAAAATTTGCACGAGAAAAGAGGTGGTTGATATGTTTTACAAGAAAATGGGTATTAATAAAAAAATCATTAAAAAAAATCTAATTTCCCCCAATTATCAACCATAATAAAAAGCCAAAATTTAACCAAATACACTAAAAATAAAAGTGTAAGTATGCTATAATCGAAAAGTTACAAATTTAAGGAGCTTAGTATGTGCTTAGAAACTCATCAAAATTTGGGACTTTACGACCCTAAAAATGAACACGATGCCTGTGGGATCGCTGCTGTGGCAAATATACGCGGAATCGCCTCTTATAAGGTCATTTGCGATGCTTTGGAAATTTTGATGAATTTAGAGCATAGAGGAGGGGCTGGAGCTGAAGAAAATTCAGGCGATGGTGCTGGGATACTTATACAAATTCCGCACGATTTTTTCAAAACGCAAGATTTAGGCTTTGAATTACCAAAAAAGGGCGATTATGCTGTAGCTCAAATGTTTTTATCTCCAAATTTAGACGCTAAAGAAGAAGCAAAAACACTTTTCTTAGAGGGACTTAAGGAGAAAAATTTGGAATTTCTAGGCTTTAGAGCTGTGCCTTTTAATCCTAGCGATTTGGGAGAAAGTGCGCTTAAGGCTATGCCTTATTTTTTACAAGCCTTTGTGAAAAGACCTGCGAAAGTGGCGGCTGGACTTGAATTTGAGCGTTTGCTCTATACGGCAAGGCGTTTGATTGAAAAAAGGGCTTTTAATGTGCCGAAATTCTATTTTTCAAGCTTTTCTTCACGCACCATAGTTTATAAGGGAATGCTACTTTCAACACAACTAAGTGATTTTTACCTAGACTTTAAAGATGTCAATATGAAATCCGCCATCGCTTTAGTGCATTCGCGTTTTTCGACTAATACCTTCCCAAGCTGGGAGAGAGCACACCCAAATAGATATATGGTGCATAATGGCGAGATTAATACCATTAACGGCAATGTGCATAGTATCAAGGCTAGAGAAGGCTTAATGCAAAGTGATTATTTTGAAAATTTAGAGGAGCTTTTTCCCATTATAGCAAAGCCTAGTAGCGACTCGGCAATGTTTGATAATACCTTAGAATTCCTTGCCTTAAACGGACGCTCTTTAGAAGAAGCTTTTATGATGATGGTGCCTGAGCCTTGGCATAGAAACGAAAATATGCCTAGTGCAAAAAGGGCATTTTATGAGTATCACTCTGTTTTAATGGAACCTTGGGACGGACCTGCGGCTATTGTTTTTACGGACGGGGTGATTATGGGGGCGAGTTTGGATAGAAATGGCTTTCGTCCGTCAAGATATTATCTTACAAAAGATGATTTTTTAATCCTTTCTAGTGAAACAGGTGCGCTTAAAATCGATGAGAAAAACATCAAGGCTAAGAAGCGTTTGGAGCCGGGCAAACTTCTGCTTGTAGATACGGCAAGAGGTAGAGTCATCGCTGATAATGAGATTAAAGAACAATACGCTAACGCCAAGCCCTATAAAAAATGGCTTGAGAATTTAATCCGCCTTGAAAATCAAGAAGATCAAAACTACAAGCATCATTTTTTAAAACAAGATGAAATTTTAAGTTTGCAAAAGGCTTTTGGCTGGAGTTATGATGAGCTAAAATTAAGCGTCTTAGCTATGGCAAATTCGGGTAAAGAAGCCTTAGCAGCTATGGGCGTGGATACACCTTTAGCAGTGCTCTCAAAGCAGTATCAGCCTTTATTTAATTATTTTAAACAACTTTTTGCACAAGTAACTAACCCTCCCCTTGATGCCTTGCGTGAGGAGATTGTTACCTCAACAAGAATTTATCTAGGTCGTGAGGGTAATCTTTTAAAGCCTAATGAAAGCAATGCCAACAGGGTTAAAATTCAGCTCCCTATTATCAGCAATGAAGAGCTTTTTAAGATTAAAAATCTAAAAAATTTTAAGGTTAAGGAATTTTCTATCCTTTATGATCATAAGGAAAAAAGCCTTGAAAGTGCTTTGGAAGAGCTTTTTGAAAGGGTGGAAGCGGAGATTAAAAAGGATGTTTGTGTCGTGATTTTAAGCGATAGAGGTGTGAGTGAAAAAATGGCTTATATCCCGTCCTTACTTGCCGTTTCTGGACTGCATAATTACTTGGTAAGAAAGAGTTTAAGAACGCATACGAGTATAGTGCTAGAAAGTGCAGAGCCTAGAGAAATTCATCATTTTGCCTGTCTTTTAGGATATGGTGCAACTGTGATAAATCCTTACTTGGTATATGAGAGCATTAAGGATTTAATCGAAAAGGGAGAATTGAAGCTTGATTATCAAAAAGCTGTGGCAAATTTCATCAAGGCTAGTTCGGCTGGTATAGTGAAAATCGCCTCCAAAATGGGCGTTTCCACCCTACAAAGCTACAACGGCTCGGCACTTTTTGAGTGTCTTGGTATCAATTCTAAAATTGTGGAAAAATACTTTAGCTCCACAACTTCACGCATTGAGGGCATTGATTTAGAAGATATAGAAAAAGAAACGCTAAAAATTCACAATCAAGCTTTTAAGGATAAAAGCAAGGCTTTAGACTCGCTTGGAATTCACGGCTTTAGAAGTGAAAAAGAGGAGCATTTGATTGATCCTTTAGCCATTTTTCATCTTCAACAAGCCTGTAAAAATAAGGACTATGAAAGCTTTAAAAAATACTCACACATTATCAACAATAAGCAAATTCACTTAAGATCCTTAATGGAATTTGACTTTAGCGAGGCAATTGACATCGATGAGGTAGAAAGCATAGAAAGCATAGTAAAACGCTTTCGCACAGGAGCTATGAGCTATGGCTCTATCTCAAAAGAGGCGCACGAATGCTTGGCTAAGGCGATGAATCAAATCGGTGCAAAGTCAAATTCAGGCGAGGGTGGCGAAGATGAAAGCCGCTACAAAAAAGAAAATTTGATGAAAAATTCCGCCATCAAACAAGTGGCAAGTGGGCGTTTTGGCGTGGATTTAAATTATCTTAATCATGCAAAAGAATTGCAAATCAAAGTCGCACAAGGTGCGAAGCCGGGCGAGGGTGGGCAACTTATGGGCTTTAAGGTTTATCCTTGGATTGCCAAGGCTAGACACTCAACCCCGGGCGTAACCCTCATCTCTCCACCACCTCATCACGACATTTACTCCATAGAAGACTTAGCACAGCTTATTTATGATTTAAAAAACGCTAATCAAAATGCAAAAATTTCCGTTAAGCTTGTCAGTGAAAATGGCATAGGCACGGTAGCAGCTGGAGTGGCTAAGGCTGGAGCGAATTTAATCCTTGTTTCAGGCTATGACGGAGGCACGGGAGCAAGTCCAAGGACTTCCATCCCACACGCTGGAATTCCGTGGGAGCTAGGACTTGCTGAAACGCACCAAACTTTGATTTTAAATGGCTTAAGAGAAAGGGTAAGGCTAGAAACGGACGGAAAATTAATGAGCGGGCGCGATTTAGCCATAGCCGCTCTTTTGGGAGCGGAGGAATTTGGCTTTGCAACTGCTCCTTTAATCGTAATGGGCTGCACGATGATGAGGGTTTGCCACCTAAATACCTGTCCTTTTGGAATCGCAACGCAAGATGTAAAGCTTAGAGAACGCTTTAAGGGTAAGGTCGATGCGGTAGTCAATTTTATGCATTTCATCGCACAAGAATTAAGAGAATATATGGCAAGACTAGGCTTTAAAAATGTTAATGAAATGATAGGTCGGGTCGATAAACTCCGTCAAAAAGAAATAAGCACAAAGGCAAACAAGCTTAATTTAGATAGAATCTTAAAAGCCCTACCAACTTATAATAAAACCGCCGTGCATTTTAAAGAACATAAGGATAATAAGCTTAAAAAAACAATAGATTATAGAATTTTACTGCCCCTTTGTAAAAAGGCAGTAGCACATAAAAAGCCTATAAAACTTAGCCTTGAAGTGGGTAATCAAAGCCGAACTTTTGCCACTATGCTCTCAAGTGAGCTTTTAAAAAGCTATGGGAAAGACGCTTTACAAGAAGATAGCATTCAAATCACAGCCATAGGTAATGCTGGAAACAGCTTTGGGGCATTTTTGTTAAAAGGCATTAAATTAGAAATCATAGGCGATAGTAATGATTATTTAGGTAAGGGTTTAAGCGGAGGGAAAATCATCGCTAAAACCTCAAGTGAGGCTAGTTTTAGCCCTGAAGAAAATATCATCGCGGGAAATGCTTGTCTTTACGGTGCGACTGAAGGGGAGGTGTATTTAGATGGGATAGCTGGAGAGAGATTTTGCGTAAGAAATTCGGGTGCTAAAGCCGTAGTTTTAGGCACAGGAGTGCATGGCTGTGAATATATGACAGGAGGGCAGGTCGTGGTGCTTGGCGATATAGGAGCAAATTTCGCCGCTGGAATGAGTGGAGGCGTGGTGTATATCTTAGGCAGACACAATGAAGCAAATGTGAATAAAGAGCTAGTCGATATCAAAGAGCTTAATGCAAAAGATGAAAAAGAGCTTAAAGCAACGATACAAAGGCACATTAATTACACAAATTCTAAAAAGGCTAGGGGAATTTTAGATCAATTTGATAAAAAAGATTTTTTTAAAATTATGCCAAGAGATTATGAGAAAATGCTCAAGCACTTAGAAAGCTTTAAAGGCGATAAAGATCAGGAATTAAAGGCTTTTGAGAAATTTATACAAGAGATGAAGCATTAAGATTGAGGTTAAAATGAAAGTGTGTGATATTTTTTGTGGGGCTGGTGGGCTTAGCTATGGCTTTACAAAAGATGAGTATTTTGAGCTTGTTGTAGCTTGTGATATTGATAAAAATGCAATTGCAAGTTATCAAGCAAATCACCCTTATACTCAAACGATTTGCAAAGATATAAGTAAGCTTAATAATGCCAAATTAAAAGAGTTTAGCAACATAGATATTTTGCTTGGTGGTCCCCCTTGTCAAAGCTACTCTACACTTGGAAAAAGGCAAATGGATACAAGGGCGAATTTATTTAGAGAATATTTGCGAGTGTTAGAATCTCTCACGCCAAAAGCCTTTATTTTTGAAAATGTAGTGGGACTTTTATCTATGCAAAAAGGCAGGCTTTTTTCTTATATTTGCGAAAATTTTGAAAAGCTAGGCTATAAAATTTATTACAAAATACTCAATGCAGCAGATTTTGGTGTGCCTCAAATCAGGCAAAGGGTTATTGTAGTTGGGATAAGGCGGGAATTTGATAAAGATTTTACATTCCCACAAGCCACACATAAAAATTTTGTTTCATTAGAACAAGCCATTGATGACTTACCACCTATTAAAAGTGGAGAAAATGGCAATCATTTAGGATACAGATATGAAGCGTGTAATGATTTTTTACACTTTGTGAGAAAAAGTAAAATCTTAAGCGAACACGAAAGCCCTAAAAATAACGCAAATCTCATACAAATTATGAGACTATTACAAGATGGGCAGCGTAAAGATGATTTACCTTTAAGTGTGCGACCAAAATCAGGCTATACAAATACTTATGCAAAAATGTGGTGGAAAAAACCAGCCCCCACAATCACAAGAAATTTTGCCACACCAAGCAGCTCAAGATGTATCCACCCACGAGATTCTAGGGCTTTAAGCATTAGAGAGGGAGCAAGACTACAAAGCTTCCCAGATGATTATATATTTTGCGGCAATTCAAGTGATAAGAAGCTTCAAATAGGAAATGCTGTGCCACCGCTTGTAAGTATGGCATTAGCTAAAGCGATAAAAGATTATTTTAAAGGTGGGAAATGAAAGAAATACAAGCAAAAAATCTATACGGAAAAGGATACGAGCAACGAAATGAAAGACCTTATAAAATATGGTGATACCAAAATAGACTTAGTAGCTGAAC